>Ga0209942_1000794_pt1 | contig 18197 bp, 19 predicted proteins | sample SalPonR1_A_D2_MG_FD_185695 | JGI IMG/M metagenome (GOLD analysis project Ga0209942, IMG submission 185695) | Salt pond soil microbial communities from South San Francisco under conditions of wetland restoration - Salt Pond MetaG R1_A_D2_MG... ...
ATTTAATAGTCCCAGATACAGAAGTATGTACAGGTGCAGCTACAAAACTTTCTGTATCCGCCAATTTTTGATATTTTTTAACATGGTCACCTTTTTTGACTAAGGGATCTAAAGGCGCTCCAATATGCTGTTGGAGGGGAATAATTACTTCTTTAGGTCTGTTAGCTTTTTTTAATGGTTTCTCCTTTGTAAGGTCTTTATGATACTCTGGATGAATACCCTGTTTGAATGTGAGTATACTCATTATCTCACCTTGTATAATGAACATAGGGAGGAACATTATACTTTCCTTTCTTTAATATTTTCTTATATAATATGATTAGATGCTGTGGATTAGTTTTTCTCACCTACAGCTGCTATCCCTATTATCCAAATCTAGCAGACTGTTTATTTTGAGGCTATAACCACAGCTCTATGCCTAATTGTTAATTAGTTAGATAACGCTAGACGTTTTATATACGACAAGGGTACATTTAGCGTAGAGTTTTGTGGGAACACAGCATACTAAAACTAAGGAGTTGTTGCTTATGTTATTTGTTGGTATCGATGTCTCCAAATCAAAGCACAGCTGTTACATTATCGATTTTGAAGGTACTATTTATGAAGATAACCTTCAAATATCAAACAATATTAAAGGATTTAATACTCTATCTGAAACTATCAATTCTATCTGTAAAACTCATGATCTAAGTAATGTAAAAATAGGACTTGAGTCAACAGGTTATTACAGCACTAACATCAAAAATTATCTGCATTTTAAAGGATTTGAAGTTATCCTCTTCAATCCCATGATTACTAATTCTAAAAGAAAAAGCAATACTCTCAGAAAAACCAAAACAGATAAAACTGATGCAAAAGTTATTGCAATGATGCTATTAACTGATAACTCTAAGTCCTATTCACCTATATCATATCAGATAATTGAACTAAAGTCATTAACTAGATTTCATCATCGTATAGTTAATCAACGTGGTAAGGATAAAGCAATTGAATTAAAACAACTAGCTGCAAAATCTATTGGTTCATCTAACAGAGCAACTGCTTTTGAGATACAAACTACTAATAATTTAATTCATGTTTTAGATAAAGAAATTAAAGTTATTGATCAAAAAATCAAAACAATAGTTGATGAAATTAATACTCCTTTAATTACTATTCCAGGCATTAGTTATACTTTAGCAGCTATAATTATTGCAGAAATTGGTGATATCAATCGTTTTGCTAACCCAGCAAAGTTATTAGCTTATTCAGGTTTAGATCCTTCTGTATACCAGTCTGGTCAGTATAATGCCACCCATACTAGAATGGTTAAAAGAGGTTCTAAATACCTTAGATGGGCTATCTTACAAGCTGTTAAAACTGTTGCAATGAGAGATAAAACCTTTAAAGATTACCTGAACAAAAAACTTAAAGAAGGAAAACATTATTTTGTTGCTTTATCTCATGCTGGTAAAAAACTTATTAGAGTTATTTTTTATTTGTTGAAAAACAATACTACTTTTGTTCCACAAAATTAAGTTTTTGTGAAAATATATATTTTTTATTTTAAGCAACTTAGTTGCTCTATTTGTCATGCCTATATATTTTTAGTAATTATTTTTCTAAAGACTACTTGACTTCATATAGTTAGTCTCTTTTAAATTATTGTTGTAAAAATATATAAATAAAACATACCTAAAAATACTGTAGTAAAAATACTCTTTGTTAAATATGCTGTTAAAAAAGTCGGTACTGCTGCTATTAAATAGATATTATTAAAAGAAATATCAACTGCACCATCAGAAATAAATATAGCTGGAGCTAAAAGTGAAGCTAAAATAGCTGGGCCTACAAACTTTAAAATCCTTATTAAAAGATCAGGTATTTTGATTCTGGATAGTAAAGTTACGGGCAGCATTCTGGGAATATAGGTAACCAAGGCCATCCCGATAACCATCAACAAGTATTTATATTGCATCTTCTAAAATCACCCCTATTACGGCTGCCAAAACGGTAGCTATTATGATATTCCAATTACCCGGGCATATAAAAAAGAAAATAATAGAAAGAACAGCGGCTATTATCGATACAGCTATATCCATTTTATCTCTAATCTGCATAATTAAAAGAATTATAAACATAGCTGGTAAAACAAAATCTATGACCGGAATTTTAAAGTTTATAACATATCTTCCTATTAAAACACCAATCAAACTACTTAAAACCCATCCCATATAGGCACTAAAACCCATTACTAAAAAATATAATCCTCTATTTTCTTTTTTATCTTGCAAAAGGGTATTACCAACCGCAAAAGATTCATCGGTAATTAAAAAACCAATTAATGGGAGCAATCTGGAGGGTGTTTTTTTAAAATGCAAACTTAAAGTGGCACTCATCAAGATATGCCTTAAATTAACTAAAAAAGTAGTCATGATTATTGGGATAACAGTGGCTTGAGCAGTTAACATATTTACCGCTATCAGTTGAGAAGAACCAGCAAATACAAATATCGACATACCAACAATAAGGTAGGGGGATAAGTCAGTACTTAATGCTAGAATGCCATAACTAATTCCAATTGGAATATAGCCCATAATAATTGGTAATGCAGATTTAAATGCGGATTTAATAACGCTTTTGTAACTCAAAATAAAAAACTCCCTTCCCATTTATTTTATATTTCGGGAAGGGCTATCTCAATTCCTCTTGTATTTTGATTTATTTTTATATCAATATCATAAGCCGACCCCAGGTTAGTACATGTCATGGTCTCCTCTGTAGCACCATCAGCCATAATATTGCCATTTTTAACTATGATTACACGATCACAGTATTTCAAGGCTAAGTTAGGGTCATGTAAAGCCATAATAACACCAGTAGGACTATTTTTGGTTAACTTTCTAATCTCTCTCATCAATAAGTTCTTATTTTTGAAATCCAGATGAGCCGTAGGTTCATCCATAATCAAATAGCCTGTGTCTTGCATCAAAGCTCTGGCAATTAAGACCAGCTGTTTTTCTCCTCCACTCAATTGATTATACTGTCTATCAGAAAGATGCTCTATATTTAGCTGTTCTAATACTGAAAATGCCTTCTCAAAATCACTGCTTTTAGGCATCTTACCAAATTTTAAGTAGGGTGTAACTCCCATCGTAACAAAATCTAAAACCTTATAAGAAAAAACAACTGAATGTTCTTGAGGAACCATACTAATATATCTCGCTATCTCACTTTGAGTTAAATTATCTATATCAACCTCATCTATTTTGATTTGTCCCTTATCTTTATGGAAAACTTTATTTAAACATTTTAAAATTGTTGTTTTCCCTGATCCATTTGCCCCCAAAAGACAGGAAAATTCTTGTTTATGGATGCTAAAATTGATATTTTTAATAGTCCATTCCTTATTATAAGAGAAACTAAGGTGCTTTACTTCTAACATAGGCTTCACCTTCTCTATTAAAGATTTGACCCCCCTAATTCAGAATAACTCTTATCATAAAGGGTATCATAATATTTTTCAACAACCTGTTCTATATCTAAATCGGTATATTTTTCAGGGTACAATTTTTTAGCCAACCAGACAATTCCTAAATAAGAAGAAGGGCTGGGAAAATCCCAGGGTTCTACCTTAGAAGGAAACCTGTAGATGTTCTTATTTTTAACAGCTTTTAAGGCCTGCAGTTCGGGTCTATTTAACAACACTTCTATTGTTCCACTGTAATACTGAGATATTATTATATAATCTGGATTCCAGTTCATCAATTCTTCCAAAGATGTTTTAATAAATCCATCTTTTACTTCTTTGGCAGGATTGATTCCGCCAGCCAATTCGATCATACTGGTCTGGAGCATATTTTTGCCAACTGTGTCAAATAAATCGGAATTAGCAAAATACACAGATTTTTTTTCTTCTATTTTATCTCTATCTGCAACAAGGGTAGTAATCCTATCATATTGGTTTAATACATCGAAGGCCCTATTTTCAACTCCAAAAGCCCTACCCAGTATTTGAGTAGCTTCACGTATTTTTTGATAACTCTCTGGTTCTATTATAATTGAGGCTACATTAAATTTCTCCAATTTATCAGCCACCTTAGGTCCATCATTATGCGGAAATAATATGACAAGATCTGGATCAACCTCTAAAATCTGTTCTAAATTCAATCCATGCCTCTTAGAACCCACATTGGGCAATTTTTCACCATGATAAAGTTTCTGAAATAATGATATCTTCTCAAAACTAAGATCAGAGGCAACCAATTTATCCTGAACACCCAAGCAAAATACAAATTGTGTAGCTGAACGGTAAGATGTTACAATTCTATTGACTTCTTCTGGTAATTTTACTTCTCTGCCTGCCATATCTGTTATTACTTCACCTGCCAATACAGACAAAGAAAAAAACATAGATATTAGAACATATAATACAAAAATAGTGATTAACTTTTTATTGAATACTTTCATTTTTTTATTCCTCCCAATTATTTTTCGTTATATGTGGCCACATATAACGAAAAGAAAAAAATTATTCTTTTAGTTTTTCTTTAAAACTTTTTGTAAAGTGTTTGACTTCCAATTTAGACATTTGCCGCCTGGCTTCGCTGCGGAACTTTAAAAAGGTCTTCATTAATAAACGACCTTTAAAAGTTAGTGTAGAACCGCCACCACTTCGACCTCCAGCTTTTTTTTCCAAAAGCTTAAAATCTAATTTATGCTCTAACTTGTCAATCAACTGCCAGGCTTGACTGTAAGACATATTGATTTTTGCAGCAGCCTTTCTTAAAGAACCATATTTATCAACCAGTCTTAATATATCAGCTGGACCATCTCCAAATAATCTGTTGTTACCTTCTTCCAACCAGAGCTTATAATTAAGCTTCATAAATATCATTCCTATTCATACTTATTTTTGTAATAAAGATAATCATCATAATAATCCAAATCTATAATAATCTTTTTATTATCAATAGGAAAATAATAAACTTCCTTAGAATATTTTTCTAATATAGGCTTTAACCCCATAGGCCCTTTTAATTTTTTAATTTCAGAAAGATAATCAATGCTGATTAACACAGGATGCCCCAGTTTTTCATTATAAACCGGCTGTATGATATCTAAAGATGATTTTTCAAACTCTTTAATAATATTATCAAAAACATCTGCAGTAATCAATGGTTGATCTGCCAAAAATACAAGAAGGGTCTTTGTATTTTTTGACAATTCTTCTACTCCTTTTTTTATACTGCTGCTCATACCCTCTTCGTAATCAGGGTTTTCTTTGATTCTAAAGCGAGCATCTGAGTAATTTGTTAACTTCTTTTTAATTCTCTCTGCTTCAGCCCCCAAGACGACCCTAACTTCATCATCAATATAATCACTATCTAATACATTATCAATTACAGTCTCGAGAACCGTTTTCTCTTTCCAGGGTAATAACTGTTTAAGTTTGCCCATTCTATCTGCTTCACCTGCTGCCAAAATAACTGCTGTATACATTATTTACACCCCATTATTAATAAGAGGGGAGTAAATACCCCCCTCTATTTTAATATTTATTTTATACCCATATGAAATATGCAACAAATACTATACCTAATACATATACCAACCAGTGAACTTTGTCTCCCTTGCCTGTAAATAGTTTGACCAAAGGATAAATAATAAAACCGAGAGCAATACCATTTGAAATTGAGTAAGTTAAAGGCATAGCAATCATAGCTACAAAAGCCGGCAGAATTTCTGTGAAGTCATTCCAATCTAGCTTTGTAATATTAGTCATCATCATTGTACCAACAATAATTAAAGCCGGAGCAGTCGCTGCACCAGGCACAAGACCAATTAATGGCCTGAAAAATAAGGATAAAAAGAAGAGAATAGCTACAACTACACCAGTTAAACCGGTTCTACCACCTTCAGCTACCCCGGAAGCAGATTCAATATATGTAGTTACTGTACTGGTACCAAAAACCGCACCACCTGTTGTCCCAACAGCGTCAGCCAATAATGCATTGCTAGCCTTAGGTAAATTTCCCTCTTCATCCAAATAACCAGCCTGTTGGCTTACTCCTACCAGAGTACCTGCTGTATCAAATAAATCGACAAATAAGAATGATAATAATACACCAAACATACTTAATTTAAATGCACCAGCAATATCAAGTTCAAATAAAACCTGATTCCAATCTCCCATACTGGGCATTGCAATCACACCATTAAAAGCTGGGGTTACTCCATTTGTCCAACCAAATGCAGTTCCAATTAAAATTCCCCAAAGTAATGCTCCCTTAATCTTAAGTGCATATAAAATACCTGTCACTATCAAGCCTACCAGAGCTACTAAAGCCGGTCCTGAAAAAATATCTCCCATAGCAACTAAAGTAGCCTGATCGGCCACAACAATACCAGCATTTTGTAATCCAATAAAGGCAATAAATAAACCAATACCCGTGCTGATACCAGTTTTTAGCCCCATAGGAATTGCATTAACTATCATCTTACGAACAGGCGTCACACTTAAAATTATAAATATAACCCCTTCCAAAAAAATTATACCTAAAGCAACCTGCCAGGTTACCCCCATACCTATTACTACAGAATATGCAAAGAATGCATTCAGACCCATGCCTGAAGCAAGAGCAAATGGATAGTTAGTTAAAAAAGCCATAGCTAAAGTACCTAAAATAATACCAGCAATTGTAGCAATAAAAACACCATTAAAAGGCATCCCTGCATCACTTAAAATAGTCGGATTTACAAATATAATATAGGCCATGGTCATAAAAGTAGTAAAACCCGCAATAATCTCAGTTTTCACATTAGTATTATTTTCTTTAAGATCAAACATGTTTTCCAAAAAACCTGCATTATTCATTTCGTTCATCAAATTCCCTCCTTATATTTGTTTGCTTAAATAATCAAAAAATAAAGAATATAATAGTATTCTTCTTACAAACACCTCCCCTTTATTAATTTACACCCACTTTAACAAATTTATTTTCTTCGACATCAAATAAGCCCTGATCAGTTATTTTCAAAGAAGGTATTACGGTTAAAGCCATGAAAGATAAGGTCATAAAAGGATTTCTATGTACTACCCCCATAGAAGATATTATCCTTTTCATTTGTTCTAACTTTTTAGCCGTCTCGGGAATGGATTTCTTCGACATCAGTCCTGCTATCTCCAGAGGGAGGTAATTAATTATTTCTCCCTGTTTGGCTATTACTATACCTCCCTGTAACTCATCAATTTTTTGAACTGCTTTATACATATCAAAAGAATTGAGTCCAACCACAATAATATTATGAGAATCATGCCCAATCGATAAAGCAAGAGCTCCTTTTTGTAATCCAAACCCCTTTAACAAACCCAAACCTACATTACCGGTTTTTTTATGTCTTTCCACAACAGCAATCTTTACTAGGTTTTGAGCAATAAGATCACTGCTTTTAACTTTGTTTTTAAAAACAATTTCCTCCTGATCGGTTATTACCTTATCCTTGATAAGAACCATTGCCCGGTATTTATTATAACTAGGCAGATCAAATTTTTCTTTATTTAAACTACCAATATTAACAGACTTAAATATTTTTTTCGCTTTTCCTGCTTTTTTTTCTGGTAAATCTACAACTAATCTCTCATTTTCTGCCACCAATTTCCCATCTTTAAATACCTTTTTTACATTAAAATCATTTAAGTTATCTAATATTACAAGGTCAGCTTTATAACCAGGTACAATAGCACCAACATTATCCAATCTTAATGCATTAGCTGTGTTAATAGTAGCAAGTTTTATAGCACGTATACTAGTCATACCACTATGAACAGCTTTTTTTATTAAAAAATTCATATGACCATCTTGATAAAGATCCCCCGGATTACGATCATCAGTTGCGAACATAAATCGTGCCAAATTACAGTTATTAACAGCCGGCAAGAGGTTAATTAAATCTCTGGTGACAGACCCTTCTCGAATCATTACATACATCCCTTTAGAAACTTTTTCTATCGCCTCACTCTCTACTGTACATTCATGATCAGCTCTAATGCCTGCTAATAAGTATGTGTTTAAATCTTTACCACTCAGCCCAGGCGCATGTCCGTCGATAAACCTGTCTTTCATTAAATCAATCTTGTCCCATAAACCTTGTTCTCCATTTATAACAGCAACAAAATCCATTACTTCTCCCAGTCCAAATACACCTTCTTCATCAACTAATACAGCCAATTTTTCTGCTGATAAACTAGCTCCCGAAGTCTCATTAGAAGTAGCCGGTACACAGGAAGGCAGCATCAGATTAAAGTTCCAAGGTAGTTGATTGCCACTTTCTAGAATGTATTTTATACCTTCTATACCTGCTACGTTAGAAATTTCATGTGGATCGGCAAAAATTGTAGTAGTACCCCTGGATATAACCCAAGCAGCAAATTCTTCAACTTTAACCATTGCGCTTTCCAGATGAAGATGTCCGTCTATAAAACCTGGGGAAATTATATTATCTTCTATATCTACTTCCTTAAGACCCTGATAATCTCCAATTCCAAGTATTTTTCCTTTAGCTATTGCAATATCACTTTTGATCAATCTTTCATTAAAGACATCAACTATACTACCGTTCTTTAAGACTAACTCAGCAGGAATTGCACCCCTTGCCATTTTTAATATCTTCTTATTAAACACTTAAATACCTCCTTCCCCGATAAATTTTTTTCTACAAAGATCACTCCAACTTTAATGCATTAAAGTTACAGCGGGTAATACAAAGTCCACAGCCTTCACATTTTTGTGAGTCTATCACAATATAGTCATTGCTTTCATTAAATGAAATAGCCTGATATACACAGCTGGTAACACACAGTCCACAAGTTGTACAATTTTCTTTGATTACAGTTGGTACAATTGTATCGTAATTAGCTTCTTTTTGCATAACCTTTGCTGTTAGGTTTTGAATATCTTTTAAACTTTGATAGTTATTTTTATCTAAAAAATTATTTAACTCATTATTGATTTTTTCATATACATGTGGACCATTCACAATAGCTTCAGTACAAACCTGTACAGCTGAAGCACCGGCCATGAACATCTTTGCGACCTTTATCCCGCTGTCAATTCCGCCTACCCCTATTACTGGTATATTAACATTGTTGGCGGCCTGATATACTGCTCTTAAAGCCAAGGGGAATATTGCTTCACCTGATAACCAGCCAAATCCATTTTCACTGCCCATTAAAGGTTTCCCGGTTTCAGGATTAATATCCAGAGTAGGTCCAAATGAATTAATCAATACTATACCATCTGCTCCAGCTTTCTCAGCTGCCTCAGCGAATTCAGGTATATCAATCTGAGGACTCAACTTCACAAAAACAGGAATTTCTACCTCATCTTTGGCTGCTTTGATACTTTCTTCCATGGGAGTCGTATCATTCCCTAAGTAATGAGTAGATAATTCTAAGGCATCTGCATATTTTTCTACTTTTTTAGCTAAACTTTTGATTTGATCCTTTGTGTAACCTATCCCAGCTATCACGGGCAACCCTAACCTTCTAATTTTGGGATATTCCTCGTTAAACCATTTCTCTGGGGGCAACGCAGACCAGAGCTCTGTATTAAGAAATCCGCTCTTTACTCGGGCCATATTGGGACGGGGAACTTTTGCAGCAGTTGTTGAAATTGTTTTTGTAACAATAGCGCCTGCTCCACCTTCCTTGGCTTTTACAGCAGCCCGTGCATCTTTGATCGGTGGTCCGGCAGCAGGCATCACAGGATTTTTGAGCTTTAAACCAGCAAATTCAGTTTTTAAATTAGCCATTCATATCACTCCTTTTTTGTCTTAGCCCCATAATAATATTTTTCAGGTCATGATGAACTTCATGAAAAATTTTATCTCGATTCTGCTTTGTTAACCTATAAATCTTTTTATCTTCTCTATCTCTCAACCTGTCTAAAAATAGATTGTGCTCATCTTTGATAATAGCCAAGACAGGTTTGCTGCTGTCCAGTGTTGCAAACACACTGGCTTGAAACTTCATGGCATTGCGCTCAAATCTGCCCAATTCATCCATGACTACAATATCTCTGAAGTTTTGGGCGGTTTCTAAAAAATCGACTCCCTTGTCATCAAATACTTCTTTATAAATAGTCCATTTATCCTCAGGGCTTGCCCTTTCTGCAAAAACCTGACACTTCTTTTTGTAATTAGAGGACTTTTCTCCCTGCCAGTGGTAATAATAATCAATGGGGTCAACCAGATAAAAACTTAACCATTTATTGATATCACCCGTTCTACCCACTACAAATCCGCCGGGTTTTAAATTTAATTTCTCTATATGATTTTTTAAAAAAGTACTTTTACCAACATACTTATCACCAGTTATAAAAATGTTATTAATCATTAATTATTATTCTCCTCTAAAGAATTCAATATTATTTCAGGTGTGATGGGGAGACTTGTAATTCTAATACCTATTGCATCATAGACAGCATTAGCAACGGCCGGACAGGCTGCAATAAGTGTTGGCTCGCCGATTCCCTTTGCACCAAAGGGTCCATCTGAATCTTCATTTTCAATTAAAGTGCTTTCAAATTCAGGTATATCCTGAATACTGGGCACTAAGTAATTTGTCATATCAGGATTGATAGTAATACCTTTTTCCATTACCTGCTCTTCCATTAAAGCCATCCCTAGACCCTGAACTGTTCCGCCTTCAATTTGGCCATGTACATTCTGAGGATTTATAGCCTTACCCACATCAAGTGCAGTATATACATTCATTACTTCGATAATCCCGGTATCTATATCAACCTCTATATCAATAACTTGTGTCATAAAAGTATAAGCTACATAGTTTTTTTCTGACTGCCCACTCTTCTCATCTGGTGCATAAGTTTCGGGAAAAAAAGAAGCTTCTGCCTGCAGGTTATCACCTTTTTGTTTCACAATTTCAGCTAACTCCCAGTAACTGATCTTTCCGTTTTTATTATCACAAGCGTATATTTCTCCATCCTTTACAGTTAATTCTGGATAGTTGCTGTTAAAATATATGCTGCCATGATGATAAATCATGCCCATAACTTCTTCAGCTGCTTCCCTTACGGCATTTCCTGAAAAAAAAGTCTGTCGGGTAGCTGAAGTTGACCCAGAATTTTTTGCTTGATGTGTATCCTGGCCTACAATCTCTATGTAAGAAGAATCAATCTTTAAAACTTCAGCAGCAATTTGGACCATAGTAGTTAAAAATCCCTGACCTACATCTGCCCCTGCTGTCCTTAACTTTATCTTCTGATCTGTGGTAATTTCAATTTCGGCTATTGAATGGTCTGGAAAACCTTCTCCATAACCAAAGCCAAACATTATTGTTGCCATTCCTCTACCTTTTTTTCTCATTTGTTGATCTCCCCCTCCCATTTAGCTAAATCTATAACAGACTCGATGGTCCTTTTCGTATTTACACTTTTACCCAATTTTTGTCCGTTTGGGGTAACTGATCCCGTAATATATGCATTTTGATATCTGAATTGGGCGGGGTCGATATTCAGTTCATGTGCTAAAATATCCATCTGAGACTCGTAAGCAAAAGCCATTTGCGTTGTCCCAAATCCTCTCATAGCACCACCATAGGTATTGTTCGTATATACAGCATAAGAGGTCCCTTCTATATTTTCTACATTATAAGGACCCGTACAGTGATACATTCCTTTATGAACAACTGCAGGACCACTCGAAGCATATGCACCCGTATCTCCAATTACTTCCACCGACCAGGCTGTTAAATACCCGTTGCTGCTGACACCAGTCTTTGCTTTAATAATAAGGGGATGTCTTTTAGATTGTGCAATCATTGACTCTTCTCTTGTATACACCAATTTTACAGGCCTTTTTGTGTGCAAGGCTGCTAGAGCAAGGTGAATATGGACTGAAACATCTTCTTTTTTTCCAAAAGCTCCTCCAATAGCTGTTTGTATTATCCTAATTTTTTCTTTGGACATATTTATAGATTGTGCAACATCAGCCTGAGTATCATGCAACCATTGTGAAGCTGCCCAGATTTTTATTTCATCTTTTTTATCATCATATAAAGCATAACCTGATTCATTCTGTAAGGGAAGTTGGTCGATATGCTGTGTTCTATATTCATTTTCTACTATCAAATCAGCTTCTCTAAAACCTTTTTTTACATCACCTTTTTTAAGGTAGTGATCGGCAAGTATGTTTTTTTGATTTAAATTGGGCTCGAGATAATCAGTACATAATCCACTGAAATCTTCATGAATAGCAGGTGCGTCCTTTTCAATTGCCCGAAGTGGATCAGTAATTACTTCTAATTTTTCTATCTCAACCCTGATTTTATTACGAGCTTTTAAAGCAATTTCTTCTGTTTCCGCAATAACAATAGCAAGGGCATCTCCCATAAATTTCATCTTTTCTCCAATTTTTATCAAAACTTCTTGATCTTTAATAATAAGGCCAAATGTATTAAGATCTGGAAAATCTTTTGCAGTTATAATATCTACTACACCATCTATTTTTTTCGCTCCACTAATATCCAAATCTTTTAAAATTGCATGCGGATAAGTTGCTCTTTTTATCTTGATATGTAAGCAGTTATCAAATTTTAAGTCTGAAGGGTATTGAGCTTGTCCAGTCACTTTAGACTCTGCATCTATTTTAAGCGTATTTTTTCCTACATATCTTTTAGTCATCATCTTCACCCCTACTTTTCATCTTATGAGCTGCTTCTTTGACGGCATCAATTATCTTGACATATCCAGTGCATCTACATATATTACCGGAAAGTCCTCTTTTTATCTCTGCCTCTGTCGGATTAATATTTTCATCCAAAAGTTGTTTACTCGACATAATCATACCGGGTATACAAAAACCGCATTGTACAGCCCCCTTATTAATAAAGGCTTTTTGGATAGGATGAAGCTCATCCTGACAGTTTAAACCTTCTATTGTTATTATTTCAGATTGATCAGCCTGAATAGCTAATACTAGACAAGAAGCAACCAGCTCATTATTCATAATAACAGTACAGGCTCCACATTCTCCTTTACCACAGCCCTCTTTGGTACCAGTTAAATCCAGGTCTTCTCTCAGCAAATCTAAAAGCCTAGTCTGAGGCTTGACTTCAACTTCTCTTTTTTCTCCATTGACTGTTAAATTAATCTTCACTGATTCATCACCTCACTTAAAGCCTTCCTAGTAATGTTTAGAGCAACCTGCCTGCGGTACTTAGCAGTTCCCCTGATATCATCAATAGGAGATATCTTTTCAGAAACAATTTGGGCAACCTCTTCTATATTAATTTTAGTAAGTTCTTCTTTTAAAATTGCCTGTTCTGCTGTTTTTATTCTAAGGGGTACAGGGGCAGCAGAACCTATACAGATTCTTGCTTTTTTAATTAGATTAGATCTATCCATACTAAGGTTCAAAGCAAGGCTGATAGAAGAAATTATAAGAGCCTTCCTCTTGCCGACTTTGATCCAGGCCCCTTTGTATATATCTTCTTTTAAAGGTATTATAATTTTTTCTAATATTTCACCTTTTTTTAAAATATTTTTTTTGGGACCTGTAAAAAATTCATTAGCATCGACTACCCTACTACCCTCTCCTGAAATTATCTTAAGTTTTGCATCATATATTAAAAGAGGTGGGAGTAAATCTCCAGCAGGTGAAGATGTAACAATGTTACCACCGATAGTTCCTCGACTTCTAATTTGAGGTGAACCTACATCTGCTGCGGCTTGATGTAGGACAGGAAATAGTTCTTTTATCTGATCTAATTTACTTAATCTTTGATGAGTTACCATTGAACCAATTTCTACTTTATCATCAAACATCTTTATATTTTTCAGCTCATCTAATAGATTCAGATCAAGCCAGTTTTTGATTTCATATAGTTTTTGATAATTTGCTACTAAAAGATCAGTCCCACCTGCGATAATTGTTAGATCTTCTTGAAAACCATTTATGATTCTGATAAGCTCTTTTTTTGATTTCGGTCTGAAATATTTATATTGATTAAAATCTTTTCCAGAAATCCTTGGCCTGTCTTTTACACCTTTTGATTGTTTTTTCATAATCTAAAATTTTCACCTCCCGATTTTCCATCAAGACCTGTCCATTAACTATTGTTGTATCAATCATTCCACCATTAAATCCAAATAAGATGTGAAAAAAGTAGTTTTCCTTCGTAATCGGAGTAGGAGATTTATAATCAACTACAATAAGATCAGCCGGTACATCTTTTTCTATTATACCTAGCCTTTTTTTGAAGTACTTCTGAGCAATCTCTCGATTATTTTCAAATACCAATTTTTTTATATCAAGTTCTCCCACAGTGGGATTTGAACTATCATGTTTTTGCAATAGATCAGCTACTTTGAGCTCATTGAACATATCTGTTGTATATCCATCAGTTCCCAATCCTACTTTCAGATTCTTATCTAAGGCTTTCTTGAGATTAATAGCACCAACTGCATTACCCATATTAGATTCCGGATTGTGAATTAAATATACATTATTTTCTTTTAAAATTTGCAGTTCCTCGGTTGACAGATGAACCCCATGAATAGCAAGAGAATTCTCTTTGAGTATATTTAACTTCTTTAACCGCTCTGTAATATTTTTATAACCTCGTTTTTGACTATCTTTTTGATCAATTTTCCCTTCTGCTATATGAAAATGAGTTGGAGTATCAGTTGTTTCAGCCAGCTCAGCTATTTCTAAAAGAGTTTTATCTTCTACTGTGAAAGAGGCATGTATTCCAATATTGGGAGTTAGAAAGTCATTATTTAGCTTTTCAGACCTCTCAATAAATCTTCTATTTTCTTTTAAGGCTTTCTCTGATTTCAGGCTTCCATGTCGGTCAGATATTTCAAAAGAAAGGTTAGCCCTCAATTTAGATTTTATGACCGCTTCTGATATTATGTCCAGACTGTTTTCTATATAACCATAACTGGCATGATGGTCAAAGATAGTAGTGGTTCCACTTCTAATACTCTCTATTAAGGCATAAAGTGTACTGTAATATATATCTTCACTATTTAAAGCTTGATCCAGACGCCACCAAAGTTTTTCTAAAATTTCTGAAAAATTTGCTGGTGGATTGTCTGATTTTAAATTCATACCACGGGCGAAAGTACTGTAAAAATGCATGTGGGTATTAATCATGCCGGGCATTATTATCTTATCTTTTACATTAAAATAATCGGCCTCCTGATATCTTTGTTTTAATAAATTAGTCTTACCATAATCTTTTATAATACCTTGCTCAATTAAAACTGCTCCATTTTTAATAACAGGATCCTTTGAATTTAATGTAAATAAAATTCCATTCCCATAAATCTTCAATTCCAATCCCCCTTTAACTATTTATTAATTTCTGAGCAATTTGATTATGCTTTCTTATTGTATTATATTCTTTAATAGTAGTTAATTCTCCTTTGCGAACCACCACATTCCCATTAACTATTGTATAGTCAACTGTCTGTGTAATACCTGTGTTTACAAGCGCTTCTACAGGATCACTTAATCCTCCAGCAAAACCTAATCTATCAATATTAATCATAAATAAATCAGCAGCTTTGTTCTCTTCAATACTGCCTATCTCGGGCTGATTTAAAACATCTCGGCCCCCATTTGTAGCTATAGATAGTACCTGTTCAGAAGTTATACTGCCAATCCCATGAAATAATTTATGGAGTAGATAACCCAGTCTTAATTCCATGATCATATTGGATGCATCATTACTGGCACTACCATCAACCGCCAGAGAAACAGGTACATTCTTTTTAATCATGAGAGGTATCTTAGCAACACCGGATGATAATTTCATATTTGAAGCTGGACAATGGGCAACTCCAGTTTTAGTTTCGGCTAATTTTGCTATTTCAAATTCATTAAAATGAACTCCATGAGCATACCACACATCATCACCTAGCCAGTCTAATTCTTCCATAAACATTAATGGCCTTTTCTTGAATTTATCTAAGCAATATTGGTTTTCATCAACAGTTTCAGCCAGGTGAGTATGATTTAATACATCATATTGTCTGGCTAGTTTGATCGATTCTCTGAGAAGTTCTTTGGAAACAGAAAAGGGAGAGCAGGGTGCCAAGACAACCCTTTGCATTGAAAATTTGCTATTATCATGAAATTCTTCTATAACCCTCTGTGAATCCTGTAAAATTTTATCTTCACTCTGAACGATAGAAGCTGGAGGTAAACCACCATCTTCTTCACTTAATGACATACTTCCCCTGCTACCATAAAACCTTATACCTATCTCGCGGGCAGCTTTAAACTGATAGTCCATTAATTTATCGCTTTGGCTTTCAGGAAATACATAAAAATGGTCAACACTAGTAGTGCAGCCTGTTTTCAATAATTCAGCCGAAGCTAAGAGTGTACTATAATATACAGCCTCTGGAGTCAGGTTCGCCCAAATTGGATATAAGAACTTAAGCCAATCAAATAATTCAACACCCTGAGCCTCGTAAATATTCCTCGTAAGGGTCTGATAAAAGTGGTGATGAGTGTTTATCAAACCCGGAAAGACAAAATATCTTTTACCTTCGATGATTTCGTTCACTTCATCTTTATCTATCTTAATATTTTGCTTGATCTGTTTAATCTGTTCATCCTCAATTAATATGTCAACATCTTTATGTCTGTTTTTACCTTTGTCCATTGTGATTAATTCTTTAATATCTTTGATTAATATTTTAGACATCTTATTCACTTCCATCCTTTTTAGTAGCTGCTTCAATTGCCTCAATAATCTGCTGATAACCGGTACAGCGGCATAAATTGCCTTCAATGGCTGTTTTGATTGCTTCTTTATCGGGATTAGGGTTTTTGTTTAAGAGGGCTTTAGCTGACATTAACATACCCGGTGTGCAAAATCCACATTGAACTGCCTGGTGTTCAATAAATGACAACTGTAAAGGATCTAGACGACCATCAATCTCTAAACCCTCAACTGTTAAAACCTGGCTACCATCGATCTGAAAGGTATAAACCATACAAGAATTGACGGCTTTACCATCTAAAATTACAGTACAAGCTCCACATTCTCCAATACTACATCCTTCTTTAACCCCAAATAAATGCAGCCTATCTCTCAGGGTATCAAGTAGCCTTTCATCAGGGTCAACCTTAAGATTATATTTTTTTCTATTAACAGTTAAACTTACTTTTACTTTCTGCATTACTGCACCTCCCTAATTATTTCTTGAAGTGCTCTTATTAAAAGATTACCGACAACAGGTTTTTTATAAGGGGTAGACCATCTTTCTCCTGTTATTTCCACCATCTCCTGACCTGTTTGTTCGGCAATAGATTCAAGATCCAGTTCATTAATATGAGCTTGTTTTAGCCTTTTCTCTATTTTTAAAAACCGAATAGCGGTGGGAGTAGCTGAACTAAAAACAACCCTTATATCATTAAACCTCTTCTTTTTTATATCTGTAACCACTGCTAGATTAATTCGAGCAATAGCAACTGCCTGCCGCCTCTTTACTTTTTGAAAGCTACTCTGATAATCAGAAGTAATTTTAGGTATTTTGATTTTAGTCATGATCTCATCTTCTTTTCGATCAGTTTTATATGGCCCAGTTATGAAGTCCTGCAAAGGCAGCTCCCTTTTTTTATTTTTTGATTTTAGTATTACCGAACCTTTGAGAGCAATAAGAGGAGTAATTAAATCGGCAGCTGGTGAGCCATTATTTATATTGCCGCCAATCGTTCCTCTATTCCTTATCTGAGTGGAACCAATAGTTTTAGCAGACCTAATCAATATCGGAAAATTGCGCTTAATTAATTCAGATTCGCTGATCTGAGTATGAGTGCAGAGTGCTCCTATTATTAGATGTTCTTTTTTATTCTCAATTTCATCCAGTCCTTTTATCGAACTGATATCCATTAAGTACTTAAAATCGCCTAATCTATCACTATTATTATTAATTTCCACCAAGAGATCTGTTCCCCCGGCCAGTATCTTTATATCCATGCCTTTTTCTTTTAGGACAGCTAAAGCCTCTTTTAAGTTTTGCGGTTTTAATGCTTCAAATTCTATCATTTCTACTCCCCTCCTTTAGACAGTTTTCTGCCTACTATAATTTGTTCAAGATTAATGGGAAGGGATCTTATTCTTTTATCCGCAGCATTTGCTACAGCATTAGCAATGGCAGCAGCTCCTAATTCAAGGG
>Ga0209942_1000798_pt1 | contig 18178 bp, 15 predicted proteins | sample SalPonR1_A_D2_MG_FD_185695 | JGI IMG/M metagenome (GOLD analysis project Ga0209942, IMG submission 185695) | Salt pond soil microbial communities from South San Francisco under conditions of wetland restoration - Salt Pond MetaG R1_A_D2_MG... ...
TGGTCGATCACAACAACACATCTGGATTTGGCGATGGTTCGATGCCGCCCCTTGTTGCGATCTATACCAGTGCTTACGGAGGAGAAAATCCAAGACAGTCTCAATCACTTGCCTACAGTACCGATGGCGGCGAAATGTTTCAGAAATATGAGGGTAACCCCGTACTTGAATTCAGTGATCCTGATTTTCGTGACCCCAATGTGAAGTGGCACGAGGATATTCAGAAATGGATCATGGTTGTGGCGCTGCCTTTGCAGCATAAAGTTCAGTTCTACTCATCTGATAATTTAATCGACTGGGAATACCTGAGTGATTTTGGCCCGGCTGGTGCGGTGAGTGGTATCTGGGAATGTCCAGACCTGTTTCCGCTTGCGGTGGATGGAGATCCGGATAATATCAAATGGGTGCTGCATGTAGATATGAATCCGGGGGCAATTGCCGGCGGTTCAGGCTCACAGTATTTTGTGGGCGACTGGGACGGCGAGACCTTTACGGCCGATAAGTCCATCTCAGGTGATGAGATCTTGTGGGCTGATTACGGAACTGATTATTATGCCGCTATCTCATGGAACAATGTGCCCGAGGAAGATGGACGACGTTTGTGGCTTGGATGGATGAATAACTGGGACTATGCAAATGAAATCCCAACAGATCCCTGGAGAAGTGCTATGTCGATTCCAAGATCAGTCCATCTGGAGACCGTTGACGACATAGTTAAAATGATTCAGCGTCCGGTTGAGGAGCTTCAAAAACTTCGGGGGGATGCAGTTTCTTTAGACCCTCAGGACATTACAGAAGGAGATTATCTCTTGATCGACGATGGTATATCAGGTAAGGCTTATGAAATGGTGATGGAGTTGGAACCGGGAGTATCCAATGCGATTGGCGTAAATGTAAGAGCAGGTGCAAACGAGGAGACAGTGATTGGCTATGATGCAGCAGCAGGAACAGTGTTTGTCGACAGAACCCTGTCGGGTGAAGATGGTTTCAGTGAAGACTTTGCGCGGCGGATGGATGCACCGGCCAGGCTCATTGATGGTAAAGTAAAACTTCATGTTTTTGTTGATTGGTCATCTGTTGAGGTATTCATTAATGACGGTGAACAAGTTATCACGACAAGAATTTTTCCTGATCCGGAAAGCACAGATATCTCACTGTTTGCTGATGGTGGTATGGGCGCATTAGCGTCTCTCACATTCTGGCCAATGGAGTCAATTTGGGATTAATTTGGAGTCGTCATTCTCCCATAACAAGGGGAGACACAGAGCGGTGTCCATCGTAGATATCCAAAAAAAGCATAGTATGGCAGAAATGTTCTCTATGTCGTCATACCGGACATTGATCCGGTATCACCTCCCCATACCAACGGAGGGGGGATCGGGATGACGCATAATTTTGGAGAAACTCTGTTACAGAAGAGTGTTCATTCACAATATTTTTAAAAGCTCTCCAACCAAACTCACAGTAATCTCCATGACTAACCCACTTTAAATGTTTAAAACCAAATCAATATTGCTATCAAGTATTGTGGCAGCGGTTGCCGGATTTTTATTCGGATTTGATACCATTGTCATTTCAGGAGCTGATCAGCCGATTCAGGAGCTCTGGCAGATGTCGGACCTGTTTCACGGCACGTTTATCATGTCGATGGCTCTGTGGGGGACGGTGATTGGGGCGTTGTTTGGCGGGATACCCAGCGATAGATATGGACGCAAAAAAGTCCTGCTCTGGATTGGGGTGCTTTATACGGTATCGGCGCTGGGATCTGCATTTGCCACGAGCCCCTACATTTTTTCATTCGCAAGATTTATTGGCGGGCTTGGCGTGGGCGCATCATCTGTAGCAGTGCCGGTTTATATTTCTGAAATCACGCCGGCCTATAACAGGGGTAAGCTGGTAGCGCTTTATCAGTTCAACATCGTGTTTGGGATTTTAATCGCATATCTGTCGAATTACTGGATAGGCCTCACCTTTGAGGTGGACGCCTGGCGCTGGATGCTTGGTGTAGAGGCTGTGCCGGCTGCCATCTACCTGCTGCTGGTCACAGGAGTACCGGAAAGTCCGCGATGGCTATTGCTCAAACAGGGAAAGGTGGAGAAGGCTCGCTCATTGCTGACCCAGCTCAATCCAAAAGAGAATATTGAAAAGATGATTGCTGAGATTAAAAAGTCGGTGTCTAAAGATGCCGGGGCCGACACGTTTTTTTCAAAACGGTTCCGGTTCCCAATCATGCTGGCATTTTTGCTGGCATTCTTCAATCAATGGTCAGGTATAAATTTTGTGCTTTATTACGCACCCCGAATATTTAATCAGGCCGGCGTTGCTGCGGGTGACGTGCTTGGTGCCTCAGTATCGCTGGGCGTGGTGAATTTACTATTTACACTGCTTGGCATGTACCTGATTGACAGAGCCGGCCGAAAATCGCTGATGTATATTGGGTCGGTTGGATATATTGCGTCACTGCTGGGTGTTGCATGGGCATTCTATACAGGAGCTGAAGGTGTTTTCGTTGTGATATTTGTCTGTGCATTCATCGCGTCACACGCCATTGGTCAGGGTGCAGTGATCTGGGTGTTTATTTCAGAGATCTTTCCGAATGCGATTCGAGATTACGGTATGTCGCTGGGTTCAGGCACCCATTGGGTATTTGCGGCCATCATTACGCTGATCACACCAACTGTACTAAGTACATTTACCGGCGCACAAATCTTCTCCTTCTTTGCCTTCATGATGGTGCTGCAGCTGCTGTTTGTATGGAAAGTGATGCCCGAAACGAAGAATATCACCCTGGAAGAGATGGAGGTAAAACTAGGTATCAGCCGCGAGGCGCTTGAAGAACTGGTGGATGAGGATGAACTTGAAACAGATTGAGACATGCCATGTCTTTTTTGAGCCTAAACCTGTCAGCGTCCGAAGGTCCTGACAGCGTTGAATAAGGAGTGGATGGAATAATGAATATTGAACAAGGAGTGGGGGGAATATCGAATATTGAACAAGGAATGACGATTTTAGAAGGAAAAAATCCATCTACCACCTACCATCTACCATCTATCTTATTCCTTTTACCAAAACTTTAATACGAGACGCTTCAAGGTCCTGCGGACTCTTGGAGGTCTCTTAAACTTCCAATGCCTCGGCCATAATCACCGCCGGATGTTTAGATGTTCGCTGAACACCATCGGCAATCTGATGGCGGCATGAAAAACCGGGTGCACAAATCGTCGTTTTTTCATCAAATGCACGCACTTTTGGGAATAGAACCTGCTCCCCAACCTGCATTGATACGTCATATTTATCACTCTGATAGCCAAAACTTCCCGCCATACCACAGCAGCCTGTCTGCATCTCCTCTGGAGCAAACCCCAACAGTCGAAATGCCTGCATCAATGGGTCATTTCCAACGAGAGCTTTCGTATGACAGTGTCCGTGAAGCTGAACTATTCTTCCCTTGCCAAGATTAATGGGGTCAGATGCCGCCAGTTCAGAAACCAGGAATTCTTCCCATAAAAAGCTGTTCTGAGCAATGAGTTCTGCTTTTTTCAGGCTGGTGTCGCTGCAAAGATCGGTATATTCATCACGCAATGTAAGAATCTCGCTTGGTTCAAGTCCGACAATTGGTATCCCGAGATCTGCAAAAGGAAAGAATCGCCGGATATTTTCCTCACAAATGTCTTTGGCTTCATCCAGCAAACCTTTGGAAATTTGCGGACGCCCCGTCGGCCAGATACCCGGAACTATCACGCTGTAACCTAGTGATCTCAGAACCTTACAGGCAGCAATGGCGATGTGCGGATCGTGGTAATTTGTAAAGAGATCAACGAAAAGCACCACCTGTTTTGCCCCTTTAATATTGAACTCATTTTTATGTTTTTTAAACCAGGATTTAAACGTCTGAGATGCGAATTCTGGCAGGTCACGCCGGGAGTCGATTCCAAATACCTTTTCAAGAATGGCTTTAGTCGGGCGTTGCCTGTTGATGAAATTTGTGATGGGAGCAAAAAGTGAAGCAAGCGGATAGAGCTTTTCCGGCTGGCCAAAAAATCGTTCGCCTGCGGTTGCACCATTTACTTTGTGGTACCCGTGCATAAATTCAGCCTTCATTTTTGCCATATCCACATTGGCCGGGCATTCGCTTTTGCACGCCTTGCAGCTCAGGCAGAGATCGAGCGCTTCTTTCAGCTCTTCTGAACGAAACGCCTCTTTCTGCTTACCTGAAAAGAGCTGTCGAAACAGGTTGGCCCGTCCGCGGGTATTGTCTTTCTCTTCCCGGGTAGCGTGATAGGACGGACACATTGTCCCGCCGCTTTCAGCGAGCTTTCGGCAGACACCGGCGCCATTGCACTGCTCAAGCGCATTATCAAACCCCTCGGCTTTGCGCCACTTAAATGTTGTGGGAACAGCAGGCCGCTGATAATCGGGGCTAAATCTCAGATCGCTATCGATTGGTTTAGGATCGAGTATCTTTCCAGGATTGAAACGATACTCCGGATCCCAGATCTCTTTTGTTTTTCGGAGCAGCGGCATCATCTCATTTCCGAGAACCGTTTCGATGTAGGGTGCCCGTGCCCGGCCATCACCGTGTTCTCCGGAAAGAGACCCGCGATATTTCTTTACCAAATTTGCCACCTCAGCGGCAATCTCTTTCATGGTCTCAATTCCTTCTGGTTTCATGGTATCTACCACAGGACGCAGGTGAAGTTCGCCCACAGAGGCATGCGCGTAAAACACGCATGAGGTATTGTGATTTTCAAGGATCTGCTGAAACTCAGCAATGTATTCCGGCAGATCTTCTACGCGGACCGCAGTGTCCTCCACGAAGGTAGGCGACGGACTCTTTCGTCCCAGCCCCATCAACAAACCAAGCCCTGCTTTTCGAAGATCCCAGACCCGTTTCATTTTATTTGGTTCAGACAGAAATGGGTGTGCATAACCAAGGCCCAGTTCTTTTAGCCTGGCAGCAAGTCCGGCCGAATGTTTTTCCAATTCATCAAGGTCATCCCCTTCAAACTGGACGATTAGAATACATTTTGGCTCACCGTCAAGGAAAAACCGGTTTTTACTCTGTTCGATGTTACCTTTTGTAGCATTCAGAATAATGTCATCCACTAGCTCCACAGCGGCAGGATTCCATTTTACGATTTCCACAGTAGCGCGCATTGCTTCCTGAATAGATGAAAACTGTGGAATGACGAGCGTTTTCGCTTTTGGCAGCGGTACGAGATTTACCTTGGCTTCGGTTGTCATCGCGAGTGTACCTTCGCTTCCGCAAAGCAGTTCAGCGAGGTTAAACGCCCGTCCGCCCGGGGTGATGGGATCCATCTCGCAAAGACGATCCAGTGCATATCCTGTGTTCCTGCGGATGATATCCGGATGTGGGTAGCTATTAAAAATGTTGTCCCGGTGCTTATTCAATAGTTCAATCATTCCCCGGTAGATTGATCCCTCAAGCGAGTCGAGTGCCAGTTTCTCCCGGAGTTCAGCGTTGCTGAGCGGCTTAAACACGACACGGGATCCGTCGCTGAGTATCGCATCAACCTCCAATATGTGTTCCCGTGTGGTTTTATGCTTTATAGAGAAAGAACCGCAAGAGTTGTTGCCTATCATTCCGCCAAGCATGCACCGGTTTGTGGTAGCTGTATCTGGTCCGAATTGAAGCCCTGATTTGGAAGCCTCACGATTAAGCGTATCTCGAATCACACCCGGCTGAACCCGGGCGAAAGAGCCTGCCTTATTAATTTCCAGAATATCTGTCATATGCCGCGAGACGTCCATAATGACACCATCTCCGGTAGTCTGGCCGGCAAGACTAGTGCCTGCACTGCGTGCGGTAATAGAAAAATTTTGAGTCTTTGCATTTTCAATCAACGACCGGATATCATCTGCATTCGCCGGGAAAGCGACACCGGAGGGGAATTCTTCATATAGAGAAGCATCGGTTGCGTAAAGTCGGCGAGTGAGAGAGTCAGTTTTAATCATGAAAAAAGTCTGGTATTGGTAGTCTCTTTGGGGTGACAGGCAGAAAATAACAATGAAGAAGCTCAAAACTTACTATTAATTAAATATATCCGATAAAAAGATGTGCATGAAGAGAACATTAAGTTTTCACAAAAAAGGTTTGCCAGCCTTGTATTGTGTAAGTCTACGAAACAGGATAGATGAGTAAGAAAGAGAAGGGCAAAGCGAAAGTATACTATGTGATAGCTATCTTCATATTGTTTGGAGTATGCCTGGTTTCCGTATCCTTTTTTGGCAATAAATTTTTGTCAGCAAACAGGGCGTATATCAGTGGTGAATCTGAATGGGCAAAGGCACAAAAAGATGCTACAATAAGTATTTTGCAATACGTTAAGACTGAAGATGAACGCTTTTATGACAGCTACATGCGTTCTCTGCAAGTCATCAACGGCGACCGGATGAGCCGACTGGAGCTTGCTAAGGAAGACCCTGACCTTAGACGAGTAAAGCGGGGGTTTATCATGGGTAACAATCACCCTGATGATATAGATTCCATGATCTGGCTCGTAAGAAATTTTGGGTTTCTGGATCGTATTCAGGAAGCACTGGCTACCTGGGAAGAAGCTGATCTTATTATTATTGAATTTACAAAGCTGGCTGAGGAGATACACAACTCCATAGAAAAGGGACTGATTGATGATATCGCGAAAGAAGAGTACCCACGTCAAATCATCGACATAAAAGACAGACTGACTATTGCAGGGCAGTCTTTTTCCGGAGCGATGAATTCAGCTGCCAGAACATTTGGCAATATCATCTTTTGGATCAACACTCTGTTTTCAACGACATTTATATTTATCACGGCTTACCTATCAGTCTCATATATGCGCGATCTGCGCTCAGCCAATAAAAAATTGTTTCTGTCCGAATATAAATTCCGAAACGTACTATATCATTCTCGGGACGTGATTTACCAGATCAATATCGGATCACATTGCTATGACTATATGAGCGAGTCGGTGCAGGAAATGCTTGGATTGGATGCGGAAGAGGTTATGAAAGGCGGGCCCGAGATGATTCTAAGTCGCATACATCCGGAAGATCGTGACCGCATGAAAAAACGTCAGAAACAGAATGAGGAGTTGAACAATGATGAAGGTCTTTCCGAGGATAGTGAATTCAGAATAAAAAGGGCAGACGGCAGCTATATATGGGTAAATAATAAGAGAGCACTTGTTCGTGATGCGGATGGGAAAGCAGTCGCTATCGTTGGTAATGTGCGGGATATCTCAGTAAAAAAACATCAAATGGAGAAGCTGGACCAGTCGCTGCATGAAAAGCAGACGCTGCTATCGGAAATTCACCATCGCGTAAAAAACAACTTAGCCATTGTTTCAAGCCTGATAGAGCTTCAAAAAGACGAGGTGACCCCTGATTTAAAGCCGGCATTTAGCGATGTGCAGTCGCGAATTAAGTCGATCGCACTTATTCATGAAAAACTTTATGAGAAAGCTATTTTCTCAAAAGTTGAGATGGCAGACTATCTCAGGGAGCTATCGGAATTGATCTCAGATACCTACTATTCAAAAGAGAAGAAAATAGAGATTGAGCTGCGTCTTGAAGATGTAAAGGTAAATATGACATCTGCTGTTCCCGTAGGATTAATTTGCAATGAACTTATTAATAACAGTTTTAAACACGCTTTTAAAAACTGCAATGAAGGCAAAATTACAATTGGCTTGAAAGAAAGAGGGGGGCAGATTGAGGTGACAGTTTGCGATTCAGGAGTAGGGCTGCCTGATGACTTTAGCCTCGAAAGCTCAAACAGCCTTGGAGTTACACTTCTTCGGGTGCTCACGCTGCAGATTGAGGGAGTGTTGAAGGTTATTGATACTTCGGGTTCTAAGTTTGTTCTGCAATTCCCTCAAAAAAATAAAGAGTATAAAAAAAGCGAAAAAGATAACAGGCAGTTAACCGTGCAATCCTTTCCGCTTAAAATGAGAGCCTGAGAAGCCGTAATTTTATCGGCTGCTAAAAATTAGCATCGTTTCAGTTCAATCAGTCAGCCATCACTTCTGAGACTGCTTCTGCAGCTTCTTTAAGAAGAACGGCAGAAATGACATTCAGATCACTATTGTCAATGATCTCTTTAGCCTCAACAGCATTTGTTCCCTGAAGCCGCACGATAATAGGCACGTTCTCAACTTTTTTTGCTATCTCAGGATCTTTTATGGCTTCAATGACTCCATTGGCAACGCGATCACAGCGTACAATACCGCCGAAGATGTTGATAAGAATGGCCTTCACATTTTGATCTTCAAGAATAATACGGAATCCGTTTTTCACGGTATCTACATTAGCACCACCGCCAACATCAAGGAAGTTTGCGGGATCACCACCTGACAGCTTAATGATATCCATAGTTGCCATGGCCAGACCTGCACCATTCACCATACAGCCAACATTACCGTCTAGCTTGATATAGTTGAGCCCGTATTTAGAAGCCTCCAGTTCAATTGGATTCTCCTCAGACTCATCACGCAGATCTGCGTACTCTTTCTGGCGGAACATCGCATTTTCGTCGAACGTAAATTTAGCATCCAGCGCCATCACATCGCCGGTGGGTGTTTTCACCAGAGGATTAATCTCAACGAGATTGGCATCTGTCTCTTCGTAGCATTTGTAAAGCGCCATGATAAATTTCACGGCTTTCTTAAATGCGTCTCCTTCCAGGCCGAGTGCAAATGCAAGTCGCCGTGCCTGGTTAGGCTGGAGATCCATACCCGGCTCAACCCACTCTTTAATAATTTTTTCAGGTGTTTCTTCCGCTACCTTTTCAATCTCCACACCGCCTTCTGTGGAAACCATAATTACATTTTTACTCTTCCCGCGGTCAAGCAGAATACCCAGATAGTACTCTTCTTCGATATCCACACCATCGGTTACGTATATCGTATTAACTTTCTGTCCGTCTTCGCCTGTCTGAATAGTTACGAGAGTATCGCCCAACAAATCCTGCGCAGCCTTCTTTACTTCGTCGATAGTCTTACAAAGAATAACACCCTTTGCATTACTATTTTTTGTTCGTCCCTTGCCGCGGCCACCGGCGTGAATCATCGCTTTCACAACAAAAAGAGAGGCGCCATTGTCTTTCATCTCCTTGGCTGCATTTACTGCATCTTCAACGTTATCAGCAGCAACGCCATCGGGGACAGCAACTCCATAGTCTTTCAAAATTTCTTTGGCCTGATACTCATGAATTTTCATAAATAACCACGTTTTTCATCAAAAATTACGGTTTAAATTTTTCAGTCTTATAATACCCAAACTGGCAGGTAAATAAAAGTTGAGTTCTCAGGGTCCTGATGACTTTAGAGAAAGAATATTCTTGATTATTTGCGCGGATCATACACATATGTTCACACAGAATCTGCCAGGATTTAATTATGAAGACTGTTTTTTCTGATTTGTGTAAGGAGTCGGTTTGATAGAGATCATAAGGGAAAAAAGAGAGCCTTATGTCAAATCGATATCGTAAAGAGAAAGAGTTAAGCTACATTTCACTCCAAATTGTAGCAGGAGTCCCGCTGTTTATAGATGGGCGCATGATACAGAAAATAAGCAATGGCCTTAAATGGTGCTGTGATCGGAGAGGTCTGAGAATTTATGAATATGTGATTTTGCCGGACAGAATCATGCTGATGGGCAATACGGCCTGGGGTACATTTGATGAGGTGATTGAGGGGTTCCGCGTTTTTAGTTCAAAAGCAATTATGCTGGTTCTGAGAGAGGGAATGGCAGGGCTTAGCAAATCCTGGATGATTCCGGTTCTTTCAAAATATGGAACCAGATCAGGCCCTGATGGGCTGATCATTTGGAAAGAAGATCTGAACAAGCGGGTTTTATTTCAGCGGCATGATATCGATGCCACAGCAATTGCCATTCGCCGGGCTCCTGTAAACCGTCAGATTGTTGCAAAGGAAGAACACTATATCCATTCCAGTGCAAACCCCAAAAATCCGCTTGAAGGCTGGCAGGTTGCCACAACCGATAAAGGCATATAGAAAAACAGATGACTCACTTTTAATTAGATACCTCGCCTGAGTCCCCGTTCTGAAAATCGCCAGTCAGGAATAGACACATTCGTTTCCCGATCACTCCAGGTAATAACGGTATTACGGCCTTCCCGCAGGTCATACATTGTCATTTTTGAGGGTGACCAAAGTTCATTTGTGACCTGCTCAAACTCCTCCGCTTCAAGCCGTTTAATCATCTCATCCTCGCTGTTGAAATAATGTATTTCATTAAGTGTGTAGCGATCACGGCTAATGAAAAATTCTACATAATCGTACTGATCAGAATCAGGTTTGTTTGCACGTATCCGATAGACTGAATCCTGTTCCTCCAGCCATACAAAGTCATAATCCTCAGCCTGCTGATCGCCCAGATCTTCAAATGTAAAATCACTCCCCATAAATCGGTCACCGCGTTCTCCGGCAGTAATCGTTTGAACACGTCCAACAGACGGCAGATAGAGTTTCTGAGAGCTTTCGCCATCGCGGCGAATTGTAAGAAACGCAGTGCCCCGGACATTGCCCGGATCAGAAAATACAATCAGGCTGCTCGAGTTATCACCTTCATTCCGGCCCCACATTTCCATTGATCTGTTTCGGGTGCGTCCGCGCGAATCGGTGATGGTCATCTCCATGACCGCTGTTTCTGTTGTAATAGAGTTTCGTCTATCTTCAACTTGCTCAAAGATGGAACGGGCTTCTTCCTCATCGGTGATCCGATCCTGAGCTGCCACTGAAACGGCTAAAAATGATATCGCAAAAGCGATAAGGATAAATCTTAAAGTCACTCTGTTCATGATGTTAATTTTAGTCAGTTTGATCGCCTGAATAACGGTTCAAAACGGGCGTTCGTTCGACGATTGGGGTATGATAATCAACGGTGGTAAAGATGAGACTGGTACAAATAAAAATTGCCACGCCCGCTAAGGCGTGGCAAATGTCAGGATCACTGAATAAGTCACAAGTACTCAATCAGAATCCTTAACCCCGCGATTAAGATAAAACATTTTTTGAAGTGAATAAAGTCTGTTCTGCCAAAAGCGATTTCAAGGTTAAGCGCTTAAGCTATTGTTTATCATTGGAGTACGGAAACGAGGTTTCATTTATAAGAAGCTTAACGTAGCAGACGTAAAATATATGAACCTTTGTCGATTCCGGACGACTATGTAGATGAAGCATGATGAAAAGGCGGTAATTTTTAACAGATTTGAGACTGATGATTACAAAGGAATGCAGTGTCGGTGATGGTTTGGGCAAAATGGATCGAGGTGACTTCCGGGCAAGACTTCCTGGGGTCTTATTGGCTCTTTCAGTATTCATTGGTACTATAGCAGCTGGAATAAGTATGCCGATCATTGAATACATTGAATATTCAGGTCGTGATCTTGTCATTGATTCTGCTCTGCGTGCTTTTCTGATAGGAACAGACGGTATTATTAAGCATTTGACAGACAGTCTTGTCGAGCTTTTTCAAATTGTATTCGAGATGTGATGATAAACATGCAAGAGCTACATGCTAAAGAGATATTGAACAGCAAAAAGATTTCGCAATGAGCCGAATGTCTGACAAGTTTGAGAGCGGTAATGGGCTGTTAACACGCTACCAGAAAGGTGATGAAGGAGCGTTAAGACAACTCATACGAACTGTACAACCCAAACTTGAAAAGACGATTTACTACACCACAAGAAATCGCTCAATGGTGAAAGATATTTCCCAGGAATGCTGGTATAAAATCATTCCAAACCTGAAGAAACTGGAGATTAAGATCAGTTTTGAATCATATGTGATGGCAATCGCGAGGAGAAAGTCGATTGACTGGATTCGCACTCAGCAGCGACAGAGAAAAAAAAGTGAGACGGTTCGTTCAGAGCTAACCGTGAGTAGGGTGGATGATCAACACGAATCTGATAGCCTTCCTGATAAGATGAAACTGGTGAGGGTTCAAATAGAGCAGCTGCCCGAGTCCCAGAAAATTGTGTTGAAGCTGTTTTACCTGGAAAATCTAAGCCTGAAAGAGATCAGTAATATTCTGGCAATTTCAGAAGGCACAGTGAAATCTCGTCTGTTTACGGCCCGCGAGAGTATAAAGAAAAACGTTAATTAAACAATTGAACCCATGGAAAAGAAAGAAATCGACCAGCTAATCACCGAATCCCTGACCCGTGAAGAGGCGGAATTTTACGATTCACTAGAAGAAGAGGGGTTGTTTCAAAAGATCGGAGGCCTCTACTCAGGTAAGATGAGATGGATGGCCATTGCAACTGCAATTGTAAACACTATTGCAGTTATTGTATCCGTCTACTGCCTTTACCTGATATTTACCGTTCCTGAGGCAACAGCGATTATTCGTTATACGGCTGTCATGATCATTGCATGGAGTTTTGGCTGCATGGTAAAGCTCTGGTCTTGGATGCAGATGGATAAAAACACAATCATTCGCGAAATGAAGCGACTGGAGTTTCAGGTCGCGATATTACTTGAAAAGCGGCCTGAGGAATGATATTGTCGAGGGCATGGCTTAGATATGATAGAATATGGCTTGTTCCAGACCTTCGCCGAACCAAATAAACATTCAAAGAACCGACATTTTTACTGTTGAATAAAGAAACGGGAAGTATAAATATAAAAACCCGGTTACTGGCAATTCAGCCACGGTCTGTTTTTCTGATTGATGCGGCAGGTGCGTTTGTAACCTCTTTTACAATCGGATTCATAATCCCGCTTCTCAGGCAACACTTGGGTTCACTGCCGCAAGATATCTACTATTTGCTTTCAGCGATTGCGTTTTTTTATGGGATGTACTCACTCTATCACTACGCTGTGCATGTAAAAAGCTGGCGGTTTAGGCTTTGGATCATTTCCACCGCAAATATTTTATATGGTGTGATGACCATAATTATCGTTGCACTATTTATGGAGAATTTAACAGCACTCGGATTGCTCTATTTTATGACTGAATCGGCGATTATTATATGGCTGTCACGGCTGGAGTATTGGTATTCGGGAAAAAAAGTGAATCCACTCAATGCTAGTGCAATTGTTCCCCGCTCAATTAGGAGCAGAGAGTAAGTGAAAGGTATTTTCTATTCCCCCACCAGAACAACCTGATTATTGTCACTCGGCCAGATGTTGTTCATCTTATTGGCAGGTTGTCAAATAAAAAAATTGGGTAACGAAACTGTTGGCAGGTCAAGAATTTAGTGAATCGAAGCTCAAAGTTGACGCGTTCATAAGGAGCCCCAATCTCTTTTGAAATGGATTGTATCTAACAGAGAAAGCCCGTAGTTTTAGGGCTGTTCAAGAAAGAACACGGATTCCAAATAGAAATATTTGAATATGTATTGTTAACTTATTGAAAAGGGCCCGTAGCTCAGTTGGTCAGAGCAGTCGACTCATAATCGATTGGTCGCAGGTTCAAGTCCTGCCGGGCCCACTATCAGAAAAAGCGAATGAGAGGGTGTAAAAACCCTCTCATTTACCCCTCCAGTTAAAAAAAAAGCCTTATTTCTTACAATTTGTAAGCGAACCCAAGGGAACAAAAGTGTACACTTTGTTTCCCTTCTTTTCCCAACTACTATGTACACTACTATGTACAGTTTTGGAAGCTGGGAAAAATGATAAGGCTTCAAATTTGATGTTCGCACATCTAACATCAAATTAACTGGAGAATACTTATGGCTTTTCTTATCAAACGTGGTAGGGTTTATTATGTGAATTTTTACTCAGAGGAATTGGGTAAAAAAAATGTCCGGAAATCATTGGGCACTCGTCATAAAGATATCGCTCAAAAGATGGTAACCGAACTTGAGAAATTGGAATCCTTGGGCAAAATCAATCCCTTTTCAAAAGGATTCAATCCCAAAAAAGTACTGCAACAAAATACCCGTAAAGAAACGGTACACTGTAATACGGTAAGTGAATCCATTGAACTGTTCTATAAGTCAAAATCCCACCTCTCTCCGGCAACCATCGGAGCCTACCAAAGAGCTTTAGATCATTTTGTGGAATTAAATGAGTTAGCAGATGAACATCCGACCAATGTGTTGGCCTACCATTTTGAAAATGTGATTTTCAAAAAAGGTATTACTTCAGCTACACGGCACTACTATTTCAGACATTATCGGTCTTGGTGGAAGTTTCTTCTGAAAAAGAAAATTGTCGAGAAGGACTACTTTCCTATGCTCAAAGAAGATTTGCCAAGAATTAGAGAAAATACACGGCCTAAAATGATTTCTGAGGAAGAACTTGGAATTCTTTTTAAGAAATTCGATGAAGAACTGGAGCGCAAGAAAGACTTACCTGAATTTGACCCTAATTTAGTCCAACACTGGTTTAAACCGATTGTAGCATTATACTTTTATGGTGGACTCCGAAAACATGAAGCAGCCTATGATCCAGAACTTTCCTATTCCGGCCTAAAAGGTGAAAACCTGATATATGAAGATGGTGAGCTAAGCTACATTTCATTGCCTCCTACCAAAGGCCGAAAGGAACGTCTTATTCCGATCATCAATGAATTAAAGGAGGAATTGGATAGCTATTTAGAAGTTCGCGGGAAACTAAGCCCAAGTGATTTTGTGTTTATCTATACCGGTGGAAATACAAAAGGCCAACCGGTTCGTGGCATGAGAGTTTACCGTGAATTTAAGCGTTATTGCAAAGAAGCAGGTATTCCGACTACTCGAACACTACATGGAATGAGACACCAAGCTGTTACCACATGGATTGAGAAAGGATTTCATACTGCTGAAGCAAGCTATATGGCAGGCCATTCCAATCAAAAAGTGACTGAGAAGTATACTCATTTAACTGTCAAAAGATTAAAAGAAAAAATGAATGCAATTAAATTATGAAAGATGTTTTGCCTAATTAAGATTAACATTTATAATATTCTTGTGTTTTAACATATTTCAAATCTAACGTATAACAGCGAACCCTAGTGTCAGATTATCTATAATTTTTTATAGGATTTGCTATACAATTTTATAGATTTAATAGTTTAATAATTAAATCTGAACTCAACACTCCTTCGTAAAGGTCTCCGTTAATAATTATGGATGGGACAGCCATAATTCCAAGAGAGTCAGAAATTCTTACTTGATTATTAATTACTGAGATTTTCGTTTTTTCTTCAATACAATTATTGAAACTTTTCAGGTCATTAATACCAGTTTTTTCTGCTAAATCAGAGTATTTAATTTTTCCTAGCCTAAACGAATTTACATATAACTCTTTGTGATATTCTAAAAAAAGACCTTGATCCCTAGCACACTCAGCTGCTAATGATGCCGTAAATGAATTTTTTGCACCAGGTAGTGGTCTATGGTAGTAAGTTAAGTTAGGGAGATTTATATTGGGATTTTCAATGAGTTTTTTTAATTCATTGTCTAACTCAATACAGTAAGGGCACTCATAATCAAAAAATATTATTAATGAATTTTTTGAATCCTGATTTTGATATTCCGGTGTTTTTTTAATAATCGATTCCCAATTATTTATTTCTTTAAGAGGTAAGGCTACTTTACTTGAAGTCTTATTGTACTTGGTGATGGCAACAGATAGTACTATTATCGCTACAATTGCTAGAAAAATAGTTGTAAATTTATTCATATTTATAGGGTATTATTCTATGTTATAAATAACTAGCCATCTTTTATTTCCATGGCTTTTTTCTAGGCTATAAATATGGTTTTCATCAACAATAATGCCAGACCCACTTGGAAAATGTTCTAGCTCATAGCTAAATATATATTCACCAGTAACAGAATTATAGACATCCAAATATTTTCCCTCGACATTTCCATTGTGATGACGTGTCATGTATAATTGATCATTATAAATTGTATAACCTAAACTACTATATAATGCAGCAGGAGAATATGAAGAGCTTGAAAATCCGCCTAGTTCATTTTTAACATAATTATCTTCAGTTGAGTAGCTATTTATAACATCAATAGAGTAGATCAAATTTTTTGTCTGAAGATTATATTTTTTGATAATCGGTTCCGAATAACCTACAAAGTAAATATCATCAGTATTATAATAAATATCTCCACTGTACATTAAGTAGTGAAGATCAGGTTGAGTTTCGATAAAAGAATCTAATATATCACCCTCTCTATTCAGTATGTTAAAAACATAATTTCCTGTTTTAAGAGAAAATGTAAGTATCCTTTTATTGTCAATAACTTGAATTCGATCAGCGATTATCTCAGGTAAACTGAATTCTTCTTTTAGTATTCCATCGAAATTGTAAATAGAAATTTTTCCTTGCTGCCTATCACTTATGAAAATTTCATTATTATGTACATCATAATCAGTTATCGACTGTAATTCTCCAGGCCCTCTCCCCTTAATAAACATAATCTTTTTTGCACCGGAAAGATTTAAATTCTGTTTATTTAAAATAAATATCTCAAGTTTGTCTCCATTTAAAAAAAATAGATTCTCTTCCTGTTCTTCCATTCTAAGTACATAAAACAAATCTAATTTATTCAAATCTAATTTGTTAACAACTTCTAAACCTACAAAATCTCTTTGTTTAGTATTATTTTGATAGTCCTTTTCAATAAAAGAACTCTGTTTGTTTTCACCTTCACATGAAAAAAGAAAAAAAAGAGTCACCAAAAAGATATATTTCATTGATTTGAAATTAATTACAGATGTTTATTAACACAAATGGGATCTAATAAATCCCATTTGTGTTATAAGGTTTATAAGTATTAATTATTACCTGCTGGTAATCCACTACTCTACAGGTAATCCACTACCTTCTTTAGAGCAGGTGATTATTTCTCCTGTATTTACATTTTCAATTTTACCACATTCAACTCCCGAGGATTTATCACACTCAGCTCCTAGACAGTCAGCACAACCACTGCAAGTTCCTTGTGCCATAACTTGCTGAGGATACATAATGTATGCACTCCCAATTGCTATGAATAGTGCTAAAAATAGATTTAAAATAATATTTGATCGCTTCATTTTAACAGTATTTAAGTTTAGATTGATTTGTAATCTTTTATAAATAATTATTTAAATCAAATTATTTAATTCTTTAATTTTATAGAGTTCAATATTTTTGAAGGCCGTGCCTGGTAATGATTTCTAAATCTTCTGGAAAAATCTTTTGAACAGCAATACCCCATCTTTTCCGCCCAATCAGTTACTGTTCGTATTTCCTTTAAATTTTGCTGTGCAATTTGCAATGCTTCTTCCATTGGTTGTTTCATATATATATATGTATTGAGTTAACATTTTTATTCCAGGTTCTGTGATTACCTATTAACCTGCATTAATAATGTCCTTCCAATAGATGAGCTGTACCCATCCCCTAAGCATTTCACTGCTACCGATATATTATCGTATTTATATTTTTAAGAGTATTAAGTAATAGAAATGTTACAGCTTAACTATAAATCTCCCGATAAAAGATCTGCAAGCATAAAAACGAAATGAATGTTTTTAAGGATCAATCTACTCATAATCGATTGGTCGCAGGTTCAAGTCCTGCCGGGCCCACATTTTAAAACTGATGTTTTAAAATATTGGGTTTCCACTACAGCCAGTCTAAAGTTATTTAAAGATCCAGTCGTTGATATTCAGAAGCAGTGCTTCGGGGTTCAATCCTTCCGGGGCCCACATATCATACTTTCCTCGCTATTAAGTCTTGTAAACTTTTAACTAAATCCAGGCGTTGATATTGCGGAGGCATACTCCGCGGTTCAATCCTGCCGGGCCCACTTTTATATTTTGGGATGAATTCAGGGCAAAAACGCCCATTTATGCACTTCTGCACCCAAAAAAACCCCTGAAACTTACAGTTTGAAAGCGAGTGAAAATGACCAGAAATGAGTCATTCACTCCCTTTTACTCCCATTCGTGGGGGCCACTTTTTTTGCTTGAATTCAGAACCCAAAAACAATGGCATATCTTAAGAAAAGAGGTAAATACTATTACGCGAAGTGGCATACATCAATTGACGGCAAAAAATCTTCTGTTCGAAAAGCATTAGGCACAAGACATAAAGATGTAGCACAAAAAATGCTCAAGGAACTCCAGGAGTTGGAACTACTGGGTAAGATTGATCCTTTTGCACCTGGTTTTGATCCGAAGGAAGCACTTAAAGGTTGAAATCCCGTATTTATAA
>Ga0209942_1000800_pt1 | contig 18159 bp, 11 predicted proteins | sample SalPonR1_A_D2_MG_FD_185695 | JGI IMG/M metagenome (GOLD analysis project Ga0209942, IMG submission 185695) | Salt pond soil microbial communities from South San Francisco under conditions of wetland restoration - Salt Pond MetaG R1_A_D2_MG... ...
TCTCAACAAAAGGAGCACAAAAAGAAATGTTACTTCCCTCATTATTTGCCATTGCAGTACCCGTTATTGTTGGTGTTATTTTAGGAGTAGCCGGAGTTGTTGGATTATTAGCCGGCGGTCTGGTTACCGGATTTACCCTTGCGTGTATGCTTAATAATTCAGGTGGAGCATGGGATAATGCTAAAAAATATATTGAAAAAGGAAATTATGGAGGAAAAGGTGGCGAAGCACACAAAGCAAGTGTTACCGGGGATACTGTTGGTGATCCTTTTAAAGATACCTCAGGCCCATCCTTAAATATTTTAATTAAACTTATGACTATGGTTTCGGTTGTTATGGCCGGATTAACCGTGGCTGTCGGGATTTTTGCTTAAACATTAAATAATTTCATATACAAGAAAGCTGGCCAAAACAGGCCGGCTTTTTTTAGCTATCCAATTATATATTATTTATCCATTCTTTCGCTGCAGGGATTGAGGAAAATGTTTTATATAAATATCTGCTTTTTTTTAACTGATACTCCAGCAGAAGACTAAAGGCAACACCAACAGGACAATTCACAACAACACCTAATCTTACCTTGCTATATTTCCTAATTCGACGCATAATTTCTTCAAATATTACCGACAAAGAACTTTCATTAATTTGCATATGATTCGAATGAATATCAACAATGGTTATTAATTCACTCGCATGTCTGAATGAATCATCGATAAGCTCTATGCTGTTTAGTATATCCTGCTGAATTATGTTTTCATTTTTATAAAGGGTAAAAACACCTTCTTCAGAATTGAAATATAGTTGTTTAGGCACAATCATAATCCTATTAATATTAAAATTTTAAAAAAGGGGAAATCACTGATAATTTCCCCTTTTACCCTAAAATATTCACCTATTCTTTAAGTTTTAACTTCTTTCCCTTTTCATCTATATAAGTTACTTCTCCAAACTGCTCTAAACTTCCACGCAGTTCATCAGCTTTACCGGTAACAATAATTATTGATCTGAATGGCTGAATATATTTTTCTGCCATTTCTCTGATATCTTTTCTGATTACTTCGTGATACTTTGAGACTTTTGTTTGTAAATAATCGTCAGGTAAGTTATAGGTATCCTTAATCATTGCGAAAGACATATAAGGAATTGGAGCAATACCGCTTAGTGAACGTGTAAAGTCTCCGATTAAGCTGTTTTTTGCCACCTTTAAATCGTAATCTGACACATCAAAATTTCTTATACGCAACATCTCCAGTATAATGTTTTCTATGGCATATGCCGTTTGGTCTGTGCGCACACTTGTCCAGATTGCTGCGCGGCCACCGTTATCATCCGGAGTTAAGCTGGACATGACACTATAACACAAACCTTTATCTTCTCTTAAGTTCGAGTATAAATAGGACAACTGGCTTTCCCCCAAAATTTCATTTAAAACTTCAATTTTTACGCTATTTTCATCAAAGGCAAAAGCATCTTTCAGAATCCAGTTAAACCGGATTCTTGACTGAACAGCATTGGGTTTATCTATTACAAATATCTTACGCCTTTCAAGGACAAGTTCAGAAGGTTCAATCTCTCGTTCACGTTTTAATGATGCTCCATTTTGCCACTTCCCAAAATACTTGTTCATTAACTTTTGACAAGCTTTAGGAGAAAAATCGCCTACTATAACTATTACTGCATTATTTGCTACAACTCTTTGATGTAAAAAGTCCTCAACAGTTTCAATTCCAATATCTTCAAAATTCTGAATAATTTCCTTCTTTTCTTCATTCTTTTTGGTTGTTCCTCTCAACAATGAATCGGTTAACATTTCAATGTAAAATTTCTCATCATCAAAAACCGAAGAATTATTTTTTTTCTCTTGCGACTTTCGATAATTTTCGGCCTTCTCAGAAATATAATTTTCCTTAATCACAGGATTAAACAAAAGGTCTGAATACATATCCAACAGCAACTCAATATCTCTATTCATGCCTTTTATTGTGCCCCCGTAACAACTAGCTGATAACATTGCTCCTTTAAGACGAGTTAAAGAATCAATCTCTCCATTAGCATACTTTTTTGAAAGTTTTTCCATATATGCCTTATCCAAAATACTTTTTTCTTCGATACGTTCATCCTTTCGAATATCGGGTTGTTCAATATTAACGGTTATGGTAAACTTTGGGTATTCTTTTACAGGGGCTAAATAAACCTGCATGCCATTTTTCATCTCAATCGGAATTAAAACACCTATATCTAACTTTTTAGGTATATCTGACTTAGGAGCATGTGTTCTATCTACCTGGGCAGTTATTGCAAAGGCAGTTAATAGCATAGCAAATGTAAATAATATTTTTTTCATGACTTTCTATTTTTCAGGATGATAAATAATCGTTACACGATTATTTTTATTAAAATACTTTTTAGCTACTCTCTGAATATCTTCTTGCTTAATACTCATGTAATGATTAATTGCATTGTTAAACTCGCTCGCATTTCCCCAAAAGTGGTAATATCGTGTTATCTCATCAGCAAGAGATTCAGAATGAAAGTAGTAATCAGTATAACCTATTTCATAAGAATTTAAAACTTGTTCAAGTATATATTCATCTACAGGTTTATTTTTTAGTCTTTCCAATTGTTCTTCCACTTTAGAAATCAAATACTGCTCATGGTTTTCGACATCTAACCTACCTTTTATTCTGAAAGCACCTACTTTTTCCCAAAGTTCTGTTGTGGCAGATACGTGATTAATTATTGTATCTTCTTTAACCAATATCTCATTTTCGAAATATGAATAAGCATTATCCCCAGATAAAATAGTGGCAATAACATTCATCACGTAAGAATCTTCATGGGTTTCAGGTATAGCATAATAGTTCAACGAAACGGCTGTTTTCTTCAATCCTTTTTCTGTTTTTTCAATTATTTTTTCTTTTCCTGTAGGAGCGCCAAAATCCTTAGGTCTTGTTACTTCTTTCCCCTTTGGTATATCACTAAAATAATAATCGATCCACTTTTTAGTTTCATCAATGTCAATATTTCCGGCAACTACCAAACACGCATTATTAGGTACATAAAATTTCTTAAAAAAAGCATCAAAGTCTTTTAATGAAGATGCATCTAAATCATCCATAGAGCCAATCATGTTATGTCCATAAGTTTCGTAAGCAAACATGGCTCCCATCATATCATAATAAGCATTACCAAGAGGTTTGTTGTCGTATCGCATTCGCTTTTCTTCTTTTACAATCTCTCTTTCGCGATTAATTCCTTCTTCGGTAATTATTGGATGAAGCATTCTTTCCGACTCAACCCAAAGGCCTAATTTATACTCATGAGCTGGCAGTAACTGATAATAGTAGGTTACATCGTAACTTGTGTAAGCATTACAGTAACCCCCGGCATCCATTACAGTTTTTTCGAATTCACCCTGGGGGATATTCTTCGTTCCATGAAAAAGCAGATGCTCAAAAAAATGAGCGAATCCGGTACGGTCGGCCTCTTCATTTTTAGAACCTACGTGGTATTTGGTTCCAACAACAACATTGGGCTCGTTTACATCATGATATAAGATTACATGTAAACCATTATCTAAATCGTACTCCTCAAACTCAATCATTGGATTTTTCTTTGCAAATAGAACCAATGGAAGTATTAATAATGTGAATAAAATTAATTTTTTCATAGTTTAAATTTTTATATAGCAATGGCTATCTAATGTAAAATTTTTACTTAGAATTAAACCTGCTAAACATTTTAACAAAGCCGTAATTTTATTTAAAAATTGTTATTGATCGTAAGTTGTTGGCATTGATGAAGGAACCATAATATTAAAATCAGCTGCATTTTCTGCCTCCGGAAGTTCCATAACATTATCTACTTTCCATGTATGTATAGTAACAATATCAACTTCGGGATTATAATATTTCAGGTAATAATAGATACTATCGTAAAATTTTGAATGATAAGCACCATTATAATGTAAAAAATATTTTCCTTTTTCCCAGCTTTGCAAGATACGGTATGCCATAGTAGCGTCTTTAATTGCTTGTGCCTTTACAAGGTTAGAGCCTTTGTATTGCATCATAGTCGCAGCGGCTCCTGCATTTTTATCGTTAGCCGAATCGTCAGATCCAAAAACACTTAACATATTTGCATATGCAGGCTGTGTTAAATCAAAATGAACAGGCATCGGAGGTAAATATTGATAAGCTTGTTCGGGCAAACTATCTAAATATTCAATTCCTTTTTTATAAATAACCCGGGCATACCGACGAGGTATATTCGAACAAACAAATTTAAGATCATTTCTAAAAGCGATTCCTAACAATGGCTTATAATCTCTGAAATTAGGCCAGTTTTTGGCACTCTCAACATACATTTGTTTGTCAACAAGTCCATGAATCATAAACTCATCCATTAGTAATTGCTGATCAGCTTCCCACATTTCGCCTCCTAAAACAAGATCAGAACCTTTCTCATTTACTAATTCTTGTGTTACCATTTTTTCCAACCAGTGAACAATTGGATTATCGTGCATTTCGCCGAATAAGCATATATCATGCTCATAAAGTTCTTCCATCATTTCAGCAAAGGTAATCTTCTCTCCATCAGAATTGTAAATTACATAAGCCGGGAGATCACTGTTATATGCTTGTTTATTTTCTTTTACCTTATTTTTCTTCGCAAAAGATGTATTAATGACTAAAAAAAGAATTAAGAATACTGTTGTTAATTTTTTCATGTGTTTATAATTTTAAATTGTTACTTTGAATTCATATTTTTCGGTAAACTCTAAATGTTAAACATCTGATTGATGTAAAGAATGTAATTTTTTAATGCTTATTTTATTTTTTTCATTTAAAAATAAAAGCTTAGATAGGCTTCCCAGAAATACCTGTATTTTGCATCAGAGATCATCGAATATTGATTTTTTAATTTCACATTTGTGGGAGTTAAATAGGAATACTTGATTCGCAGCTCCGTTCCTAAATTATCGAGCTGTTTATTCCATTTTAATTGTCCCCCGATTGTATAGTAATTGGCAGTATGATATGCAACTTCGTTATAGGCTAAATTTAATGTATACAATTTTGAACCAGCTGATACAACATCATGCATATACGAAAGATTATGTTTATATGCACCTTCTATATCAATTGATACTTTATTGTTTGCGTTTATTCCAAAAGAATAACCCGTCTTTAATTTTGCTTTAATATTTGTATAATCTATTTGATGGGCATAAATCATGTCTTTTTTGCTCATTTTCTCAAAATAAATATTCATTGAACTTAAATAAAAAAGATCTGCATCAGGCCTTAACAACTCTGATCTACCATCAATCTTAAGCCCATCGTAGATATAGAATTTTTGAAAAGTTTCTCTGTTTTTATATCCAGTCCCATTGATATAATTAAGTTCAATCGAATTATAACTCTTATAATTTTTCTTATTAATAAAATAAGAAGATTTTATCTCATTACTAAAATATTCATATTTATATAATTCCTTATCGGTATCGGTGAGTGTTGAAGTAATTTTATAATCCCATCGCTCTTCTCCAATATATGCAGAGTAAATCACCGAGAATAAATTTTTGGTACCAGAAAAATAACTTATATAATATTTGGGGTTCTGATTCTTAAAATAAAACTTTTGACTCAAATTAATTTGGTTAAAATCACCCAAACCTTCATTTATATATAAAAAATATTCCGGTCCATTCGTTTTAAATTCATTTTTAAATTCAGGAGCCGCTTTTTTATAAAAATAAGATACTCCCAGAGAAATGTTATTTGATTTTTTAATTGTATAACTAACTGCTCCTGTTAACTCTAATTTCAGGTTATAAAACTCATTACGAGTGTCGCTTAATCTGAAGTATAGATCCCCTCTATAATTTATTCCTAAGCCTAAAGAAAATTTGTTTCCAATTTTCTTATTCATTATCCCATTTAGGCCGTACTGCTTCACATTAAAGTCACCATTTCGTTGTATTAATAACCTAAATGGGTTTCCAATTTCTGACTTTTCAAACCCTAAGTTCCAGTTTGCATCTTCGTGGTTTGAAAAATTAAAAATAAAGTTCCCGTAAAATCGCCATCCGTTTTCTTCAAAAGACTGAACAGATTCACTTTTAAAGGAGAATTGTTCATTTGTATCAAACTCATCAACTTGTTTAAAGCTACCCTGGTCTAGACTTCCATTTATCGAAATGGTTGAAAAATCGTTATATTCCCATAGCCATAAGTTTGCTGGAATAGTTTTATATAGGTCTATTTGATTTAAATAGAAACTTCTATTCATACTATTTATAATATCCCGTTCAACAATCGTACTATCAGAGGCTTTTAATGAAAAGTTTAAAAGCTGACAGACACATGCTATGAGCAATATTTTTTTCATACTTAATGTTTTTTTTAGCTTAGGGAGCCATTTACATGGCTCCCTAACTAATATTTTTAATTTCCAAATCCGCCGGGTGTTGGTAGGTCTATTACTTCAAAATCGTTTGTACTATTGTTCGTATCTTTTAAAATTTTACGGCCATCTACTTCTTTAGCAACCTTTCTTCTTACACTTTTACTTGTATAAGTATCTCCATCAATATAATTAAATCCGGCATCGATGGATGATGGTAATCTTTTAAATTCGCTTGTTTCTGCATTATACATCATATCAATACCATCAACAATATCTTCTACATTAATTTTTGCAAAATAATCTGAGAAAGATGGAGTTTCTACCCTTGGATCTACAATTTGCTCAATGGTAAAGTTGTCATTTCTGAAGATCGCTATACTAGCACTTTCGATATCAAAATTAAACCAACCATAGTTTTCAATATTTAAGTACACACATTCCATATTAGGAACATCAACATTGTCCAGGTCGAAAAAAGCATTCCCTGTTCTACCTAACGATTCCAGCCAACTAACGGCATATGTTTCAAAGTCTGCTGTACTTAAATCAACAGAAATGTCTGAGTTAGCTCCACCATCGGTGTAATCAACTGCATTTAAACAGATAACAATACTTTCACCAGGCTGAACTGGATTATCAGTACCATTTCCGGGAACCCTTAAAATTTTTGAAGCATAAACATACTCTGTCATGTCTAGCCCAAGAGGAACAGCATTTGCATCGCTGCCACTTGTAGATGGAGATAAACTTGCCAAATATAAACCATCGGCATAAACAACTTCATCAGAGTTATTATAAATCTCAACAAACTGGTCTTTGAATAAAATGGAATAGGTTGGATCATTTGCTCCGTTGTAATAAAACTCCTTTATTACAAGACTACTTGAAGATTCACCATCTAAAGTAATTGTTACATCAGAATCGAATCCTGCCATTAGTTGCACATCATTCTCAACAGCATTTAATGTCATTTCCTCATAATAACCAGAAGCTGCTCCAGCTTCTTCAGCGGTTAATTCTTTTGTAGCAGACACATTATAGCTGCCAGGAGCTACGTCATTAAAAACAGCAAGGCTATTTGCATCGGTTAATGCAGAGTCTACTCCATTATCAGCTGTATTCGTAATATAAACATATAAATCAGCTGCTGATAATCCTGTAAATGAATCTGCAATATCAACCTGAACATCTAAATTTGCTAATTTCACTTCGTCGTCTTTTTCGCAAGCCAACATGCTAATTGCTAATAGTGCAGCAAATCCTGACCTTAAGAATAATTTAAATTTGTTTTTCATAGTAATTTGGGTTTAGTTATAAAATAGTTACATTAAAGTTTAAAGTTGAATCCTATACCGAAGGTTACTCTTGAATTAAGTTCTTTTATTGAATTGTTAATATCATCTCTATATGTTGGGTTATACCATAAAAAGTTATTTGCATAAAAAGAGAAGTTATGCCCTTGCTTAGTCTCTTTTCTAACCTGCACATGAAAGTTAAAATAAGTTGGGGTTGGGGTTCTCCTTAAGAAATCTCTTGAATAATATAAATCAGCATATTCATTGCTCGATCTTTCACTTTCAGGAATTTTATTATATGTACCATCAATGCTGTAATATGCTACCGGATATGAGCTCGGGTAATCTTCTACTTCATACTTATAAAGCCAATTTACCTCTGCAATTAAAGTAATCATTAACTTAATTTGTGGTATATGTTGAGCTATAGTTAAATTTGATCGACAGGTATACCTGTTATAAGTGGCTTGTTCGTAAACTCCATATCTATTTTCTGATGCACCAGTCAAAGATGCTGATGATCTTAGTTTAAGATCATCATTCTTCGAAAATGTTTTTAGATAACTCCCCGATAAATTAATGGTGGTATTTGTTGCTTTTATTTTGGGGAACTGAGCAGACAATTCAACTCCTTTAGTTTGTGTAGTTATTGTATTGCTATATACCGTAAATTTTGAAGAAACTCTTACGGTACTATCAGATGGAGCTAATACGGGGGGAGCATTTGGATTTTCTTCAACAACTTCCCATATTTGTTTGTTGAAAGTTAATAATTGATCATTTGTAGCAATCCCGTCCTTAATCTCTTTATAAAAACCCGTCACTCTTAAATTGAATTCTTTGTGTTCAATGTCAAAACCGCCTTCCAAAGTTGTCCCTTTAGATGGCTTTAGATTTTCATTAGTAGGCTGGTAGATATAAGTAGTTACAACTGCCAATGAACGAATATCATCCTCGGAATAATGATTTAAATTAATAACATCAAAATAAGTTGGTCCAGGGTATAGCTGTAACATTGAAGGGGTCCTGTAAGAAACTCCATAAGCTAATCGAAGTCTAAGTATATCAAAATATTTACCCGATAGTGATATGCGTGGAGATAACAGATTATATTTTTTAAGCATATAATCATATCGCAAACCCAGTTTAATTAAATGAGTGGATTTTTCTCTATCTAAGCTAATATCATCCTGTAAATAGGCTGAAAAAACATCAGATGCAGGCACATTATAAAAATTCATTTCACGTGCACCGGCTAAACCAGAAGCGGTATTATTTTCATCATCCATAACCCGACCTTCACCAAAATTTTTGTCATACGTATAGTTTATACCTGTGCTTGTACTATGCCTAAATCCAAAGGTATTAAAAGATTGGTTTGCTTCCAGCCGACCATTAATATTCAGAGGAGCACCATAAAACTCGGTGGTTTGATAAAAGGTTATTGGTGAGAAGCTTGTGATAAAGGTACCTTCTTCTAAAGATTCAATAATCGGAAATGGTCCAGCTTCTGACCTTCTCTTATATGCGTATTGATTAGAATAATTAGCACTAACTGAATAATTTGTGTGCCCTAAAAAATTTAAACTTCCATTGGTTGAAAAAGTAAAATTATGCGTTTTGTTTTCGAACTCAGCAATTACAACTTGTTCATCGGGGTCTTTTCTTTGTCCATCGAAACTTAATCCATACCTGAACGACATATTGTGATTCCATTCCAAATTTTTGGAGATTTCTTTTGTCCACCGCAATCCAGCATTAATTCTTTGATAATATCTTTTTCGAGAAGTTGCTTTACTGTTAGAATATGTATAATCGCCATCCAGATTAAGAAATCCTCCATTACTTAACTTAAATCCTTTATTAACTCCCAACTGGTATGAAGTTGGCGTACTATTGAAACTAAAATGATAGGGAGTATAACCCGCTTTTCGATTAATAATAATAGCTCCCGATGTAATATTTCCATACTTAGCACTTGGGACACCCGAAATTACCTCAACAGATTCAATATTAGATGCCGAAATTTCCCTTAAATCAATTCCTTTGTTTACAGTTTCTACACGACCCTCGGTTTGCATATTTCCATCATTACTTAGCTGGTTTCCATCAACAATTACTGCAGTCCCAAATGCATTAATACTTGAATATTCTCCTGCATTTCTTAAATCGGCCTGGGCCATACTATTTAAATTGGATGAACCTACTTGATTTCCGGGAATTAACTGAAGAATATCACTTACACTTATGGGTTGTATTTGTTGTATAGCATCATCCCCGATTTTATAGGTAGTACTACCCTCTTTACTTTGTGAAACCTTTGCGGTAACGACTACTTCATCGAGAGCTAAAGATGACTCTTTTAAGTATAAATCATAATTTATTACATCCTTTGTTATTTCAATCTCTTTTTCGATATTTTGGTAACCTAAAATAGTAACATATAATGTATATTTCCCGGCAACAATATCTTTTAATATATACTGACCGTTTTCATCGGTCAAATCATATATATGTGTTCCCTTTAAATTAACTGCCGCATAGTATAATGGATTTTTATTAATATCATAAACTTTACCACTAAAGCTATATTTTTGTGCATTTGCTTTAAATGATAAGATGACAAGTAAAAACAAGAATATTAACTTACAGCTTTTCATTTTTATTATTTTTTGTCAAATCTATAGCAGAAACAATTGTTTAACAAGAGATGGAAAATCCTGGGTGATGTATTTTTTTATATATTTTATTTTGTTTTATACTTATTTTTAACATATTATATATTTTTTATTGAGAAAGTATTTTTTATAAATGCTGTAATCGTGTTGTGTTTTATTTTTCACATTTCACATCAAATCAACGCATATCATCTTATCATTTTTTATCTTCTTAATTATAATCTAATACATTAAGAGCACATCGAATAAACGTTTCCTCTTTCTCATTGTATTTCTCCTTTATATTTGTTTACCAGGTATTTTGAAATATAGTAACGTGGTTTTATACTTCATTTACAAAAAATGTCGGTTGATAAACAGTTATCGCTATACTACTTTTGACAGAATTAAAAACTTAATCTATTACTTATGAAAAAATTTTTGGCTTTACTATTAACACTTCTCACTGTGATAATAAAAATCAACGCCCAAACAGATCAATCGCATAATAATCATTGCTTAACAGTACAAATGAATATTCAGGAGTCTTTGATCGATGTTACTGATACCATAAGATTATCAAAAACAGAGATGAGAGAATTCTATTTAAACTCTAACTTAAGGATATACGAATCAAATTATGAACTGGTAGAAACAGGTTTTGAAAAAAATTATAAAAAATACAAACTTCCGGACAATACAGGTAATATTTTGGTAATAAAATACAAAGGGGTTATTGCCAATAATAAAGAAGGAATACAGCATATTACACACGCAAATATGTTTGAAAGTACAACCGGTATTATTTTCGAGAAAGGTATTTATTTGTCTGGCGAAACCTATTGGGTCCCCTACTTTAAAAATGCAGATTTAATGACCTTTTCCATTCATGTGAGTATTAAAAAAGATTGGTTATTAGTAACACAGGGGGAATTAATTTCTGACAACATAACCGATAGCGTAATAAATTATTCTTTTCAAATGAAAGATCCTACAAATCAGGTTTGTTTAATTGGTAACAAATGGACAAAATACACAAAGAACATAAAAGATGTAGACATTAATGTGTACCTTATTAATCCGGATGAGAATCTGGCCAAACGATATTTAAATGCAACCAGCGAATATCTGAATATATATAACACTATAATTGGCTCTTTTCCATATTCAAAATTCGATGTAATTGAAAACTTCTGGGAAACCGGATATGGAATGCCTTCATTTACCCTTCTTGGAAAAAAAGTAATGCGTTTCCCCTGGATATTGAATACTTCATATCCTCACGAGTTCTTACATAATTATTGGGGTAATAGTGTGTATGTTGATTATAAAAATGGGAATTGGTGCGAGGGAATAACAACTTATTTAGCCGATCATCTGATCAAAGAAAAAGATGGAGCTGACAATGTATACAGAAGAGCACAGCTAAAAAAATATACCGATTATGTAAATCCTGAAAATGATTATCCTGTAAATAAATTCACGTCAAAAAATGATGCTACCAGCGAAGCTATTGGTTATAGTAAATTATTAATGATAAATCATATGCTCAGAATAAAATACGGTACTGAACTATTTTTAAAATCGTATGCTAATTTTTATGAAAATTATAAATTTAAGTTAGCTTCTTTTCATGGTATACAGAAAAGCTTTGAAAAGATAACAGGAGATAACCTTGATACATTTTTCAACCAATGGATTTATTCTAAAGGAGCCCCACATATTGAACTTAATAACGTAAAGCTTAAAAAGAAAAAGAAACAATACCATCTTACGTTTAATTTAACGCAAACTCAACCCGAAAGGACATTCGATTTAGAAATTCCGGCTTATATTTATTTAGATGAAAGTAAAACGGTTGAGTTCAGGCTCTTAAAAATAAATAAGCTTCGTCAAACCTATAACTTATCCTTTTCAGAAAAACCTGTGCGCATTGATATAGATCCTTTGTTTGATGTAATGAGAATTTTAAACCCACAAGAAGTTCCTCCCACATTATCTCAAATTTTAGGTTCTGATAGATGGACCGTAGTATTACCAAAATTAAGCAAAGATTATTACTATTATAAAAATTTAGCAATTACCTGGTTAAATATATATAAAGAACAAGGAAAAGAAATAGTTCTTATTAATGATAATAAATTAGACGAACTCCCGAAAGACCAATCTGTATGGATTTTAGGAGATGAAAACAAATATGCTAAAGATATAGATTTAAGAAAAAAATATCATGCTGCATTAAATGAAGAAACACTTAATAATATTGATTTTTTAAATAAAAATGAAACCATAATTTATACCATAGCCAATCCTGAAAACCATAATGAGGCTGTTGGTTTCATAAATAGCAATACGCCATCAGCTATCGGCCAGTTAAACATGAAATTTATGCATTACAGTAATTTCAGCTATTTTGGTTTTGAAGGGAAAAGCCTGCAAAACACTTTAAAAGGTAATTTTCCTGTTTTTAGCTCTCCATTAATCAATATTATGAACAACAAAGAATCAATTGATTGGAGTGAGTTTAGATTTCCGGACACTGATTTAATAATTGAATAATTTTTTTATGAGTCGTCATAAAGTAGGTTGACCGTTTTTAAATAAATTTAGTTAAAACCAGAGAAGCATACTTTTCTGGTTTTTTTAAAACTTCATTAAGAAATCATTTAAATTATCATTTCTGCCTATTTCAAGTTTCTTACGTAATCTGTATCGGCCAATCTCAACCCCACGAACAGTGATATTCAACAATGGAGCTATTTCTTTTGTTGATAAATTCATTCGTAAATAAGCACATAAGCGCAAATCCTTTGGTGTTAAAATAGGATATTTTAACCTTAATCTATTCAAAAACTTTTCGTGTACCCGATCAAAATAATCCTCGAATACCTTCCAGTTTTCTTCATTATCTATGTCTTTATCTATTTTACGAATCACATAATTAATATCACCTGTAACCAACTTATTTTTTTCTGCATACTCTTTGATTTTCTCTAACTCAATTTTTAATTCTGTTAAAAATTGGTTCTTTTTTATAACTCCCATGGTGGAATTTGCTAATTCTTTCGATTTATATAAATTATCGATCCGAAGTTTTTCATTCTTTAGCTTAATTATTTCTTGCTGTTTTTTTAAGTTCTCCTGAATTTGTGCCTGCTCCTTTCTAAAGATTGCTTCTTCCTGTTTCTTTTGTAGTTTCTTTCTTACTTTTTTAGTTCGATATTGTATACCTCTTTCAATTAGAAATATAATAAATATAAGAATTACCCCATAAATGATTTTTGCAGCCCAGGAAAGATACCATGGAGGTAAAACTTTAAAATTATAAATTGCCGGGATACTTTCTTCGTGAGAATTGTTAATAGAACGTACAATAAATTTATATTCACCCATTGGTAAATTGGTATATTCTTTTATCGTTTCATTATTCCATTCTGGCCATTCTTTATCAAATCCATATAAAAAAGGTGCATATTTTACTGAATTATATTGACTACAACCTGCAGAGAAATAAAACTTTATAGATGTTCCACTCTTTATTCCTTTTTCCAACTCCCCATATTGAACCCAATTAACAATCTCTTCACGTCCTTTTATCTTTTTTTCCAAGCCATCGCGGGATGTTATAACTACTTTTCTTACTCTATTCGCAGAATAATTTCCTTGATGTTTGTACCCCCGGGAATAACCAAGAAAACCTTCTTCCTGTCCAATAATAACATGTTGGCTATCCACGCTAAAAACACTTTCATAGTCTGTTGGGTATTTATGATCAGCAAATTCGATAAAATTGAAATGGGCTTTTTTTATTACTCCATCTTCTATATAATAACAAAAAAGTTCCCCTTCAAAGAATATCCACATTCTGTTAAAATCATCAATTACTATGTTTAATGGGTATAATTCACTTTTATACAAAGAATTAAATATTGTGTCTTTTATGAATATATCATTTTTCTCATTATAATAAATGCCACTATCTGCTAGAAAATATAACTTATCATTAAATTTAAATAATCTTTTAAAATTATTATGTAGCTCTATACGATCAAAGCTCCTAAGATTTTCAACTTTTGTTAATTCATTGTTTAGATTAAATCTGAGTACTCCTCTTTCAAATTCCGCCCAGATGTTTTTTTCATTATCTACTTCAATATTTCTTATGTTTGCGTTAACTCCTTTAATTAAGCGCAAGTGTTCCAATTTATTATTGCTGGCTTTTTTTAGTAAACTTAATCCGGAGAGTGAGCCTGTTAAAAAATAATCTTTAGTATCAGGAAGTTTTTTAATATACCATCCCCCCGGATAACTACTTACTTTGCCAATCTTTGCATTATCCCAAGAATAAATCCCTTCAGCACTGCCAAAGTATAGAAAACCATCAATTATATTTAATCCCCATACATGCCCATTAAATAATTTTTTTAACTTAAAAACTCCACGATTATTCTTTTGGGATTTATACAAGCCCTGACTGGTAGCAAAATATAGTTCATCTTTATAAAATACCGAAGCATAACCAGTTCCAATCCCATGTTGGTTATTATACTTTACAAAAGGGAAATCTAATCGAATAGCTGAGATCCCGGATGCAGTTCCAACCCATAAATTATTCCAATAATCTTTAAATACAGTAAATGCGGTATTGTTTACGAGCCCCAGTTCGTAATTATATTTCTTAATAATTTCTCCTTCTGAATTCAACAATATTACTCCATTATAAAATGTTTTTAACGCATATGTGCTATCGTCGACCTGATCAATACCATGTATTTCGTTCGATTTTATTTCAGACACAAGATTATGTATTGGACTAAGTGTGTTGCTTTCAATGTTTAGAATTCCAACCTCGCTGATAATTAAATGAACCTGTTCATTTATACTTATAAATCCAACTACGTTTTGTTTTTTTATATTTTCACTACCACTAATTAATTGCAATTTATTACCTATCAACTGATATACCCCATCTTCGGGAGAATAAAAATAAAGATCATTATTAAGCTTCTGATAATAACTAAAATTATGTGGTGATTCAATTATTCTAATATTTTCACTTGTGTTTATAACAACCTCATTTCCTAATACATAAATTATTTTATTCTTGATATGAAAAACCTTTGAGAACCGGAATTTTTTAAGACTCTTGTCAGTGGTGACAAAATGATTCAAAGATTTATAAACAATGGCATGCGTCGAATCTGGTTCTAACTTCCCAATTCCTTTGCTCCCTGCAACATAAACCACGTCATTTGAATCTACAGCCAATGAGGTAACAGAGAAGCCGCAATTGATTTTAGTCCAGTTTTCCCCATTAAATTCAAGTACTCCATCCTTATCTCCCGCATATAGCAATCCATCTTTGGTGCAAACAATTGAATATATCCTGCTGCCCCCTTCATAAGATTCTGCTTTGAAATTTTTAATAATTGGCAATCCTCCATCAAAAGAAAACACATTTAAGGTGGAAAAAACGATTACACAGAAAATTGTTAGATTCTTCATTGATTAAGGTTATTTAAAAACCGCTAAATTAATCAAATTAAAATATTTTTAGTAAATTCGAATCTTATATAAACTAATAAATTATTACAATTATGGGTAAAGGAGATACAAAAACCAGAAGAGGCAAACTTTTTAGCGGAAGTTTCGGTAAACGAAGACCTCGAAAACACTTCAAAACCATTGCAGATGCTCAAAAAGATAAGGCAAAGAAGAAAGTAGTTACAACACCTAAACCTAAAGCAGAGGACAAACCTGCTGAAAAAAAAGAAACAAAACCAAAAACTGAAAATAAACCTACAGCAGCCAAAAAAACTACAACTGCCAAATCAACGGCAAAAAAGACTACAACTAAAAAAACAACGGCTAAGAAAACAACAGCTAAAAAGACAACAAAAAAAGCGGAGCCTAAGAAGGACGAAGAAAAAGATAAAAAATAAAATCATATTAAAAAGGGTTGAAAATTTCAACCCTATTTTTATTTATTCGCATCTTCGAAAAACATCTCTTCTTCAAGCTGACGAATTCTGTTTTTAACATATGCTTTTAATTCCTTTTCATCGGTATTTAAAGGTACAATATCTGTTTGAACAGAATCATTGGGGTTAGCCATAGTCAGGTAGCCATCATAATAATTAATCGCCATTTTTTTATCGTTAAGATAGAGGTCGTAAATCTGTCCCATCTTAAACGAAAGAGTAGGCTTTGCACTGTTACGGTAAGCCACTTTTAAATATTCAACCGAAAGTTCATATTTTCCCATTTCACGGTATAAATAAGCAAATTCTTCACAAATGTTGGCAACTTGCTTAGCCGGAGGCTCCATATCTTCCAGCGCTTTGTTCAAATACATAACTCCTTTATCATATTCTCCATATCGTCCATAAGCAGAACCTAAGAAAAACAATACTTCGGGATCATCATCAATAATATTAACGGACTGCAATAATATATCGGCTGCTTTTTCAAATTGTTGCATTTCAAAATAGGTTAAACCCAAATATTTTAAGCTAAAAAAAGAGGTGTCGCCTTTTGCTAATACTTCATTAAAAATTATCGCTGCGGTATCTAATTCTTTGTTTAAATAATATCCATATCCTAACAACTTTTTTAAAATAATATCCTCTGGATAATAACTCAACCCTGTTTGGCAAGTATTAATTGCCTGATCAAAAAATTTCTCTGTGTTTTGCAAATTCGCTAATCGTTTATAACTAACCAAATCATATGGATTTAACCGGAGTGCATTTTGATAACCAAATATGGCCGGCTGATTTAAATTTATTTGTTTTAGGCAATATCCCAATTGTTTAAAGTAATTAAAATTGGTATGGTTTATTGCAATAGCTTTCTGATAATAATGTATGGCAGGTGAATACTCTCCGCTTTTTCTAAAAATTTCAGCAAGGTTCTCAATGGGTTCTAATCGGTTTGTATCTCTTAAATACTGATCATAATAGATATTAATGGCTTTTTCTTTTTGCCCAGTAAAATCATAAATCTTAGCCAGTGAATTTTCAATTAAATAATTAGCAGTATCCATTTCATTGGCTTTTTGAAAGTTTTCAAGGGCTTCGAAATATTTATTTTTAGCTAAATTTGATTTCCCCTTGTAATAATACACTTTCCAGTCAAGAGAATCTTCGCTTAACAATTGATTTGCGTAACAAATAGCAGAATCGTACTGTGCATTTAAAAGAGCCAATTCTACTTGATGGTATTTACTCGTATTTTGAGCAAATACCTGAAATGAATATAAGCATGCAAAACTGAATAATAAAGGTCTCATGTGTATAATTTTATTTCTCCTGCTTTTTATTTTCTAACGAAAAAATAACCGGAAAAGTAAATCGCACATTTACCTTTTTCCCTTGATTTTCTCCAGCCTCCCATTTAGGAGAAAGATTGGTAACTCTTAAAGCCTCGACATCCAGCACCGGATGTGCACTTCTTATCACTTCTGCACCTACAAGATTCCCTTTTTTATCAATAGTAAATGATACGTAAACTGTTCCCGACAACTTATTCTTAACCGCTTTTTCAGGATAATTTAAATTTTCAGTGACAAAATTTCTAAAATGGCTTGGTTTTTTTCCCTGAAACCTGGGCATTTTTTCAACTTTAAAATAGACATTTTCAATAATATTTTTCTCCTCATCATTAGTTTTTACGGTATCTTTCTGCTCAATTGTAACTAATCCAGTATGATTCGATGCATTTACAAAATCTGTTGAATTTGTAAAAAAGACCATTAAAGCAATAGCTAACGGAATGGCCAAGGCTAATTTAATTTT
>Ga0209942_1000810_pt1 | contig 18089 bp, 13 predicted proteins | sample SalPonR1_A_D2_MG_FD_185695 | JGI IMG/M metagenome (GOLD analysis project Ga0209942, IMG submission 185695) | Salt pond soil microbial communities from South San Francisco under conditions of wetland restoration - Salt Pond MetaG R1_A_D2_MG... ...
GTACCGGCCGAACCGCCGGAAAAAAACCAAGAAGGAGTTACTGGACAAGCTGGAGCAATACCGTGCGTGGCTGCTGGGCCTCACCATTTGTGACCCGGCCTGCGGAAGCGGTGCGTTCCTGAACCAGGCGCTGGAGTTTTTGATGGAAGAGCACAAAACTATTGACGAATTGCAGGGCAAACTCCTGGACCAGCCGCTGGAACTTTCCGACATTGAAACAAGCATCCTGGAGAACAACCTGTTTGGGGTGGATATTAACGAGGAGTCGGTGGAGATTGCCAAGCTCTCCCTCTGGCTGCGCACCACCCAAAAAGGACGAAAACTCACCTCACTGAACAACAACATCAAATGCGGCAACTCGCTGATTGATGATCAGGAAGTGGCCGGCGATAAAGCCTTTCGCTGGGAAGAGGAGTTTCCGGATGTATTTGCCAGCGGCGGTTTTGATGTGGTGATTGGGAATCCGCCTTATGTAGTATATATCAAATCTATTTTTGGAGAAAGAGTAGTTGACTATGTAAACCAGAAATATAATTACGCTGAATATAACCCCAATACTTATGCTCTTTTTACTGATTTAGGATTAAGTAAAATTCTAAGGAGTAATGGAAGGCTTGGTCTTATTATTCCCAATTCGTGGCTTGAAGGCAAATATTTTTCTCAGATGAGAAATTCTCTTTATTCCATGAATGTGGATGAGATAGTATATCTAAAAGATACAGTATTTGATGAAGTTGTCGAAACCTTAATTCTTTTGATTGAAAATGCCGAGGCTACAAATGAACAGATTCGAATTTCAGAAGATATTATTGAGGGTGTTTATGAACAGATAGATTTCAATAGAGAAAAATTGGAAAAGGGTTATAACCCTTTTATTTCTAAGGAAAATGAGTTGACAAATCGCTTGGAAAAAGAGTTTAAAACGCTTGATGATTATGCGATTGTATATCGGGGTTTAGAAACCAGAAACAATGACAAGTGGCTGTCAGAGAGGAGAAAATCAGACCAATATAAACCTATTTTACTTGGAAGGGATGTAACAAGGTATAGTTATAAGCACAGCGGCACCTATGTAAATTTCATTAAGGATGAAATGAAAAGTAATGCCAATCTTGAGATGTATGAACAACCCAAAATTTTAATGAGAAGAACTGGCTCAGATATTATTTCAGCCATTGATTTAGAGAATCAGTTAGCCTTAAAAAATTTGTATCTGATAATTCCCAAGGAAGGGGTAAACGTATATTGTTTATCCGCTGCTTTGAACTCAAGCCTCATGAGTTATTTGCATACAGCAAGAAAAAGCGGGGAGAATAAAGCTTTTGCTCAATTTAGCGGGGTTTACATTAAAAGCTTTCCTTTTGAAAATTCAGACGATGATCGTTTTGAAGAACTTGTAAAGAAAATTACAAAGTTGTCTGGAAATCTAAATGATCATGTTGAATCATTTAATGAATTGATGCTATCCAAATTCGACATCGACAAACTCAGCCGGAAACTCGAAAGCTGGCATGAACTCACCTTCAAACAGTTCCTGAAAGAGTTGAAAAAGAAAAAGGTAAAACTCACCCTCAACGAAGAAGCCGAATGGATGGAATACTTTAACAGCCAAAAAGCCAAAGCCGACGACCTCAAAACCCAAATCGCACAAACCGATGCCGAGATTGATGGGATGGTTTATGAGTTGTATGGGTTGGGGGAAGAAGAGATAGAAGTTGTGGAGGGGGAAAAGTGAAATATTATTTTATTATTGTCTTAAATATCCCATTTGAACTAAAATCAATTACAAAAGATTGAATTATGTCTTATAAATACATTGAAATTGAAGTTGAAAAGTTAGGTCTGGACTTTTTAAATCCACGATATGAAGAAGCCAAGAACCAAAGAGATGCGTTGCAAAAAATGCTTTTTAACCAGAAGCAAAAACTGGTTAATCTTGCTGAAAGTATTATTGAGAATGGATTAAATCCTGCAGATATCCCAATAGTTACAAATGGAAATAGTGACAACTATATTGTTCTGGAAGGTAATAGAAGAATCACATCTTTAATCCTTTTGTCCCAGCCGAATATTGTAGATTTAATTACTGATAATAGCTTAAAAAAATCATTCCAAGAGCTTCATAAATTGTATTTGGATAATCCACTCGAAAAAATTCTATGTGTTTATTTTGAACAAAGAGAAGATGCAAATATTTGGATAAATCAAAAGCATTCGGGAGAGCAAGATGGTGTTGGAATAGTTAAGTGGGGGGCGCTTGAGAAAGCACGCTTTCAAGAGAGAAGTGGAAAAATAGATCCAAGATTGTATGCAATAGAGCTTGTTAAGAGTTTTGGTGATTTAACAAAGTCAGAAAAAAGCCTAGTTGATGAAGTAGCTATAACGACTCTTGCCAGAATATTAAATGATAGTATGATTAAGGAAAAAATTGGTGTTGGTATTATAGGGGATAAACTAATGTCAAAAACGGATATTGAGAATTTTATAAAACCATTAACTAAGATCATTCTGGATTTAGCACATAAAAGAATAAAAGTTACGGATGTCTATTATTCAGGGGATCGAGAGGGTTATTTGCATACTTTTTCTGAAGATATTTTACCAAAAGAGGAAAATTTAGAAAAAGATTTTCACTTAATAGAAGTTGATTTAGAAGAGAATATTGAAGATGAGCAAGAGGAAATAGAAGAAAAAAATTCATCAGATGAAAATGAAGAAACAACAGATGAAAAGGGTGGACCAACTAAAAGATGGAATCTTATACCTAAAGAATTGAATTGGAGGATTGATGACAAAAGGGCTTTGCAAATATTTCAGGAACTGCAAAAATTAAATGTTAAAGCTTATAAAAATTCGATTTCAGTGACTCTGCGGGTATTTTTTGAAATAAGTATGGACCGTTTTATTGAAGAAAATAATATTAGTAATATTTACGAAAATGATAAGTTTGCTAATAGAGTGCAAAAGATCGCTAATTATATGGAGCAAGAGAACATCTTGAACAAAGATCAGCTTAAAGCTGCTAGAATTGCAGTAAGCAATCCAAATCATTTGGTTTCAGTAGATACTTTTCATAGTTATGTTCACAGTAGATTTTTAATTCCATCTCCAGATGAACTGCTTATTACTTGGGATAATATGGAGATGTTTATAAAAAAATTATGGGGAAATTAAGATGAGGTTTTTATCTCCATTAAGATATCCTGGAGGCAAAGCGAAATTAAGTCCTTTTTTTTATGAATTAATTGAAAAAAATAAACTACATGATTTTGAGTATGCAGAGGCGTATGCAGGAGGCGCTGGTGTCGCTTTAGATTTATTGACAAATAGATACGTATCTGCAATTCATTTGAATGATCTAAGTTATCCTATATATAGTTTTTGGTATTCAATTTTAAAATATAATGATGAATTCTGTGAACGAATTAAGAACGTTTCTTTATCAATTGAAGAATGGAACTTCCAAAAAGAGATAGTCGCAAATGCAGAGTCTTATGACATTTTTGATGTTGGGTTTGCGGCTTTTTACTTAAACAGAACAAATAGATCTGGAATTTTAAGTGGTGGTGTAATTGGTGGAAGGTCACAAGAGGGAAAATGGAAATTAGATGCAAGGTTTAATAAAGATAACCTTATCAAAAGAATCAGATTAATAAGTTTATTTAAATCTAAGATCCATATTTATAATCTGGATGCTATTGAATTTTTGAACGAGAGAATAAAAAGCTTATCAAATGATGTTTTAATATATCTTGACCCACCATATTATGAAAAAGGCAGAGAATTATATGACAATCATTATCTGCATGATGATCATCTGGAAATCGCAGAAGTAATCGAAAATTTAGAAGAAAAGTACTGGATTATCTCATATGATAATACTAAGCCAATAAGAGAAATATATAGTGAGTATGATAAACTTACTTACAATTTAACTTACAGTGCTCAAAAAAAATATCTTGGGTCAGAGGTAATAATAATAGATCCAAAGCTCGAGCATCCTGATTATGAGCAAATTAAAGTAATTAAGAACCCAAATATTCTCAAAAGTATTCACTAAATAAGTGCTTTGATATAATTTCTTTATTCCTTGCCCACCGCCACTCATGGGATCTTGGGCATCTTTTTTAATACGGTTTCATATAGTCATGGAATATCTTCCAATGACGTTTTAGCTGTTCCTTTATGCCATTCCCAGGCATGATTTTTTCTGCCAAATTCACATAGCTAAGAAAGTTTCCCCAATCATAATGTTCCGTTTTATGAAATTTACTTGGATCATTTTCATCTCTTAAATATTTTCTTCTTCGTTTACTTCCAACCACTGTAAATCGTTTATAAAGAAAAGTTTTAAACAACTCACCACGTGTTGCCGGCTTACTTCTTTTAGCATAAAACTTACCCCTGCTAATACTTCTTTTCAATTTTCTATAATAACCGGAGATGCTTGCATCTTTTAGTAATATCCGATTCCCATCAAATTGAAAACCTAAATATTCAAATTTTGAATTAGTTTGATATTTGTTAGTGAGTAGATTGTATTCGAAACATTTATGTAGATTCTGCTTTTTGTGGTATCTAAACTCAAAAACTTGAGTTTTTGCATCCTGAATTTCGAGTTTAACTTTACCAATTTCCTTCTTAATAAAGTCTACAGCATCGTCTCTATATTTTTTACTACAAATAATGATCATATCATCAGAATACCTTCTGTAGATGCCATTGAATTCGTTTTCAACTTTATTTGTAATAGACTCATCAAAATCCATCATATAAAAGTTTGCAGCAGTAGCACTTATTGGAGTTCCTTGCGGAATACCGAAGGTTCTTAGCTTCTTTTCTCCATTGATACAAAGATATTTATTAGCCTTGATAAGGCCTTTTTTTCTAATTTTGTGAATTTCATCTTTCATACAGAAAGCTACAGCTCTATCATCCCGCAGATATCTTCTTTTAGCAACGTATTTTTGTTTGTAAACTTTTTCCTCTGGATTTGAAGGAGAGCATCTCTCGACAATAATTTTGTTTTGGTATAATTTGAATAATTCAAACTCTTCTACATAGGAAAATTTTGTGAGATTTCTGAAAACGTTATAGTGGTCTTCTGGAAGTTTATTTGAAAGGCCCAAAACCTCTATCCAACTTTCTTTTAGCTTTTTATGATCCAAAGAATCAAAGAAGCTTTTAATGTCAAACGTGATTGCTACTATATCCCTTTTCTGAGATTTAATGTAGTCAAACACGTCTTTAGCAAAATCAATATTGCATTTATTTCTTGAATTCTTTTTCGCTTTGTTTAGGGAGATTTTTCTGTAGGCTGTAACGGCATCCGTAATGCCCCTTTTCTTAAGTTTTTTTTCGTATTCCTTATTAAGGATAAAAGAATAATAGCTATATATATTACTGTCTAAGTGTGAAGCATAGAAAATATCTCTGCTTTTGTGTGAAAGTTTTCTGAGTTTCGACCTTGTGCCATCATGGCAAATTTCTCTCCGAAATCTTCGGACTTTTAATTTTCTATGAATCAGTGGTAAGAAGCCATGTTCTGCTATTGCTTTTGAATTCTTAACAAAAGGCGCGACTGAATTTCTATCACTTCTTTCCAAAGGTAGGCCAATGTGCGGATATTTATTTGCCTTAAACCAGTCTTTTGTTTTTGACATAATTAATAAAAGAGATGAAAAAAATAGGCAGGTAGGCCAGCAACGGGACAAGCCTGACTTAATGGAGTGGTACATGCATCAACCGATTCCCTGAGTGCGAACCGTCCCGATTCAAGCTGGGATAACAATAATCGTATATTGTATAACTATAACAATAAATGCTATGTCACACTTACGACTCTTAGAAATGTTAGAATTCCTCAGCAAAATTAATTGCGTTTGGAATTGTGTAACAATTCTATCCTGTACAACTTTTTGCACAGCAGTATTAAGCTAGACGTACCACCCGGCACCTACCTGCCATTAAATTATATATAAGGAAAAAAACTAATCTTACAAAAATAGTTTAACCTCGTTCCCACCGCTCCAGTTGGAAATACACAGCCGGGACACCCGGTCCGAGTGAGCCGCAAAGGGATTTGTCCTCAGGCCAAACGAATAGTTCCCGTAAAACCCCACAACCCCCAACACCCAGAAAATATCCAAATGCACCCAAACCGGGACCTAAAACCGAGCCGGGGCTTTCGCATAGAAGAACGCCGTCGAAGAGGTGAACAAACGGCAACAATACTGCCGGATTCAAACCAAAAGAAAAGTTTAAAAGTTATTTATCAGAAAAGAGCGTACCCTGTTCTGGTAGTTCGGGTGGGATTGAGCGAACATCGATATGCCCGTCACAAAATGTTTTCAGCCCTTCATCTTCACTGTAAATGCACTCCGCTTCATTTATAATGGCTATGGCCGCAATCATATAGTCAAATTTCATGTGTGCTTTTGTAATCCCATTGTCTTCTTTGAACTCTTTTTCGGCAGGTGTAATGGCATGCATCATTTCCGCACATTTTACAGATGCTGCCAGATTAAATGCACCAATCATAAATTTGTTGATTACGTTTAATACTGGTTCTCTTGCATGAACCTCAACCGGCCAAAGGCACTCGGTAATCACCGGGGTGGGAAGCAAAATTATTTTTTCCTGCTCGTCCAGGTAACGGAGAAGTGCTCTTGCCCTTAGTACCTTATCCGCATCATCAGGATGTGCATCATCTCTTAATGCAAACGCAGTAATGTTATTGTCAAGACAGACAATTTTTGATTTAGCCAAAATAGTTAGTCATTGATTAGCCCTTCAAGGTCCGAACCATACTTATCAGAGTAGCTGCCCAAAGTCTCTCTCAACTCATCAAAAAGCCCGGAATTCGATTGTACTTTATAGTCTTCAACATCAACTATTTTTATCTCTTCAAATTCGTCCGATGAAGCTATCCACCGTACTTCAGCTTTCATTTTAACCGTTTGATATAATTTGTTTGCAATTTGCCGGGCCAGCTCTTTCGAAACATCTGCATGGTGGGTGGTTCCCGAAAACGTTTTAAACTGTACCCTTGGCTCAACTCCGCCAACCCGTGTTATTTCCCCGTAAAAGTCTTTGGTTGATTTCAATAGTACATTCTCTGGGAAGATGAGATTATCATTTTCTTTCAGGATTGCAATGGCAGATGTGTTTGTTGTTTTGTTTTTCAACTCTGCATCACACTTTTTCTCTTTGGCAAGTTTTGAAATATGTTTTATTCCTTCAAAAGAGCTTCGTGGTAACCCTGTAAAATCTCTTTTATCCACGGCGTTAATCAACCGGACACATGCATCATTTGCAGACGGCCGGTTTGAATAGAAATGAAGACCTGCCGATTCATTCGTGATCTCTTTCAGGCTGATCAGGCCTGTTTCATCAACATCTTCTGTAATTCCGGCAATCGCAGAGACGGATTTTTGTATGTCTATCAATAAATTTCCCAACTCTTTCGCAGAGAAATTCCGCGGTGAGATATGATCGCCGATAAACCGAAGTTGTAATATGGGTTTTTTGAAGTTCAAGAAATTAACCTCGCTAATCATTAAAGATACATTAATATAGTTTGTACACTTTAATAACGCAATTGTAGAGCTAATGTTGACTTGAGATGCCACAAACAATCAATCCAATCTCCGGTTCCTGGAAAAACCCAAACGCACCCAAACCGGGATTTAAAACCGTGCCGGTAAGCCCCCATAAGAGAACAAGGCCAAAGCGCTGATGAAAAGTTCACAAGGCATTGTAAATTTGAGTGTTTAAGAGCCAATGAAATTCCAATTAAAGAACCACATGTACTACTACAGAAAAACAGTGTTCTCCTTATTAGAAGTGTTTGGCAATGAACTGGAAAAATCCGGCTGCAAAGTCAATCCAATTCAGCTGGAAAATCTGCGTTACTAAATTAATTTGCCGCTGTTTGTTAGGTTGTAATTTTTCACGGCCTTGCAATTAATCCTGAAATGGTTAGATTGAATAGAGTATGAGTAAGCAAATCACCATAGAAAACCTGTCTACAAACGAGAAAATAGAACTCATGGAAAAACTGTGGGAGGATCTTTCTTCATCGCCGGATTACTCCCCGCCGGAATGGCACGGAGAAGAACTCGTCCGGCGGAAGAATGCAGTGGAAGAAGGAAAGGAAACATACACGGATTGGAATAAAGCCAAAAAGGAGATACGAAAAGAGGTTTCATGACCATTCGAATTCTCGATTCGGCAAAGAGAGATTTAATATAGGGCTTCATTTCTATGAAAAGCAGGAAAAAGGTCTTGGTAATTATTTTCAGGATGCACTTTACTCAGATATTGATTCATTAATAATCTATTCAGGTATACATCCGGTTAAATTTGATGAGTATTACTGTATGTTATCAAAGCGTTTTCCATTTGCCATTTATTACAAAATAAAAGAAGACGACTTATTAATAGATGCTATTCTTGATTGCAGGCAAAAACCTGATGTAGCTGAAAAGAGATTGGGCAAAAAATAAATATGTAAAGAATCCTGCTACAAAAGCCGCTGTTCCTCTACACACTAAAACAGGAAACCACGGTTTTTGATTTTGTGCCTTATAAGTTCGGGTGTTTTTCCTTTCACGCCAGTGCCGCCATATCATTCTCATAGCTCATATGCATAAAAGTGTGCTCTTCATCAGTGATAACCCAGCCGTTCCCATTCTTTAGGAGCACAATAGAAAAGTCGTCTCCGTCATCAAAGGTAAATGGAGTAAATACGCGGTATCGGTTTACCTCTTCCTCATAAAGGCGCACCGCCTCTGAGACTTTTTCTTTAAAATCGATGGCTATGCGTTCCGTTGTATTCAAGATTTATTCAAGCTCAAGTTTTGCTTGGGGATTCTCCTTTAAAGATACATCACAATCATCAATTAAACACCGAAGTGCACCACGAAGATTCGAATACCGGTCAGTAATTTCTGCATAAAACTCTTCTTTTCTGCCAGCCAATTGACATCGTTCTGTAGCTACATGAATATGGAAATAAAATGTATGTTTTTGTCAGCACAATAATGAATAGTCAGCCGCTGGCGAATGCCCGGGCATAAGACTTCATCATCGAATATTCTCAACCACTCCTGATGTCAGCTTTCCGGAATAGTAGCTGTGAAAGAGCAGGAAAGTCCGGTCTATGGTGCCTTTTACGTTGTCTGTTCACCCAATTCCCGGAATCTGGCATAGGTTTTCGGGTCAAAGGGGTTTACTGAGATGATATGGTCATAGCGAATAGCCACGGAAAAGTCTGAGATCTTTACGTCAAATTCCTCCGGTTTCTGAACAATTTGTTCGTATATATGGCCATAAAACGTGGTAAGCTTCAATGTCATATCATCCGGTTTACGATATCCGCTAAAAAAAGGAGCCAATAATATAGATCGAATTTCATCATTCACACGAAAGTAAGTATCTGTTACTTTGCCGGCATATACTTTACCGTTGTCGAGCGAAACGAGTATATATTTTTCCTCCATGTAGGCATTTAAAATGGTAACTTCAATCGCGTCATCATCCTGTTTTATAACCCTTTTTTTCATTTCATCCTTATCCAGGGCATAATTTACAGTAGCTACGGCAAATCAAATAAGGATTAAGGAGAAGATGGCAGGCAGTAGTTCAGGGTAACCTAAATAGTCATGAAGAAAGTGAATCCACTCGGGAATTGCAGGATTCGCATTTTTATCAAGAATAGCGGCTCTCCAAAAAATAAAAGAAATTCCATAAAAAAGAGTCCCACAATAGCAGATTTGAATAATATCACATACCCATTATCCCGAATAGATCTGAACCTGGTTAAATAGCTGTACTTTACAAATAGAAAGCCACCAAGAACAGGTATAAGAATCGTATTTACGGAAAGCATCAGGTTTTAAGTAATGGAAGAAGACTCCTCTTTTTCTTCCTGATTTATCTCCCTTTCAAAGATTTTCTCAAAAGTTTTATTGAGCTCTTCAAGCTCTTTTTTATTCTCCTCCAGTGAATAATATTTGTCGATGTCCATGCGCAAGCCTCCATAGGCAGATCCTTCTATATGGTAAGAAGGTTTGTTTTTCCCGAAGCGAAGATACGTTTTAATTTTTTTCCACATGGCTTTTTCCTTAGTCTACATCAATTTAGTTTACATAAATTAATAACGCAATTAAGGCTATTCTGTTTTCCAGATGAAAGTTGTAGAATTTTGTAAGTGAGGTTCTGAAATTTCTCGATTACAGAACGCTAAACCCCTTTACTCATACTTCTCCCGCAACCTATCCAGCATGCCGGCGAGATCTTCTTTAGAGTGAATTTCTGTCCCGTTCTGAATCACCACCTGTATGCTGCGGGCATGGGTGATATCTTCCAGCGGGTTTTCATCCAGAAGCACCAGGTCGGCCGTGAAGCCTTCTTTGACCTGTCCGTATTGGTTTTCAAGCCCGAAGAAGGAGGGCGGGTTGACGGTAGCGGTTCGAAGAGCTTCGGCGGGAGTAAATCCGTTTTCAACGAACTTCTCCAGTTCTCTGTGAAGGGATAGTCCGGGATAGATAAATGTGTTAAACGGGCCCGCATCTGATCCCGCATAAACAGTTACGCCATTCCTCATCATGCTGGTAACCGTTGAGCCAAATCCCGGCATCGCGTAAATATTGGGTCGGCTGTCTGGTGCCCGCAGTGCGGCCTGCAGGCGTCCCTGGTAGGTCTCTTCAATTCCGGGGCCGATATAAGAGAGGTATTCATTATCACTGTGATCACGGACTTTCAAATTTGCAAGCACATCCATGATATGCAGCGTTGGAATAATACCGGTTCCGTTTTCGATCATGAGCTGATGCAGTTCCGCAGCGTGTCCGGAATCCTGTGATTCACTAAACCTGGCCAGCATCGCACCCATGCCCAGGGGATTATCACTGCCCCGCCGTTCCAGGCTCTCATCCCGAATCGCCTCTTCTTCAGGCGATTGCCCCTTGAACGCGTAAAAAATATGCTCGGTTGCAGTGAGTCCGTGTTCAACAGCATCTGAAAAGATGACCTCAAAAGGCATATGCCCGGTAACCGGCAGGCCCCGTTTCACAGCTTCATCAATAATGGGCAGGAACAGGTCCGGATGGAGCGTGCTGTCGTAGATTTTTACATAATCGGCGCCGATAACTTCAAGTGAATCGAGTGCTAAATCAATATCATTTTCAGACTCAACCGGGATGGACCCGGCCCAGCTTGCATTGGGTCCGTCCAGTTTCGGACCGGGAGTGAAAATACGAGGGCCGGTTAATTCACCCGCTTCAATTTCCCCGATCCATTCCTGTATGGCGGGCGTGATATCTCCGCCTGCATCACGTATTGTGGTGACACCATTGACAATATAGAGCGGAAGAAGATCCCTGTTTTCTTCGGTAAGCTCTTCCCCGCCGCGAAAATGGACGTGCATATCCCACAGGCCCGGAATGAGGTACTTACCTGTTCCGTCAATAACCCGCTTTCCTGTTATCTCATTGCCGCTGTCTTCAATTCCGGTGATCGTACCGTTCTGAATCGTAACGGTCCGGTTTTCGATAAGTTCACCCGAAACCGTATCTACAATATGTACGTTTCGAACGACCAGATCATAATCCGGTTGAGGCTGGCAGCTAGCAATAAATATTAAAAGGACTGGAATAAAGTTCTTCATTTAAGATGAAATTTTTTTTGAGTGATAAAAATAATAGCTGTTTGCCCTGAAATATCATAATCCTTTAACTGTATCATAAGTAACTTATAAAAATGTTCATCCTTTTATCTTTTCTTTAAATTTGTTAAAGTGCATTTAATGAGTGGTTAATTCCAAAACCTTAATTTACTGAGATCATGCGCGATCCAATATCAAGGAAAAGCTTTTTGAAAAAATCTGCATCAGCATTTGCACTCTCTGCTGTTGCATTTCCAAATCTTAAAATCCCAAAGCAAAAAGAGAAACTGGGCGTAGCCCTTGTCGGTCTTGGCAGTTACAGTTCAGGGCTGCTGGCTCCCGGTCTTCAGCAGACTGAGCACTGTGAATTGAGAGGAATTGTGACAGGGACTCCTTCTAAAATCCCCGGTTGGCAGCAGAAGTATGGCATTCCGGACAGTAATGTTTACAACTACAAAAATATGTACCAGCTTGCCGATAACGATGATATTGATGTGGTCTATATTGTAGTTCCTACCGGGCTTCATGCTATCTATGCCATGACAGGAGCTGAAGCAGGTAAGCATGTGTGGTGTGAAAAACCGATGGCCATGAACGTGCAGGAGTGTGAGGCGATCATCAGCTCTGCCAAAAAGAACAAGGTGCAGCTTACAATCGGCTACCGTATGCAGCACGAGCCGAATACTCAAACAATTATCCGCTATGGAAATGAAGAGACTTACGGACCCGTTCAGCGGGTTGAAACCGGTGCAGGCTATAACGGTGCCCATCGTGATCCTGAAAACTGGCGGCGCATTGCCGATCTTGGCGGCGGGGCGCTGTACGATATGGGAGTCTATCCCATCAATGCGGCGCGATACGCTATTGGAATGGAACCTGTTGCTGTGAAGGGACGCCAGTGGTCCGAACGGAAAGAGATGTATTCAGAGGTAGATGAATTTACTGAATTCGAACTGTTTTTTCCGGAAGGTGTAACCGCTAAAGGTGAAACTGCATTCGGCAAATCAACTAATTACCTTGATATTACCTGTGAAAATGGCTGGTATAATCTGAGGCCATTTCAATCATACAGTGGTGTGCAGGGGGAAACCAGTGACGGCAAGAAGTTACCGCCGGACCCTAATCACCAGCAGGCCCGTCAAATGGACAATGATGCGCTGGCCATAAAAGAAAGCAAGGACCCGGTTGTACCCGGTGAAGACGGGCTCAGGGATATCCGTATCGTAAATGCCATTATGAAGTCGTCTGAAAGAGATGGAGAAACAGTTGAGCTGTGATTATAACTCTAAATTAACTTCCTGAGATGAAAAAGAAGCCACCGCCGGGGGAGTCGCTGCAGGAACAGGTTGATGAACAGGAATCGACCCGGAGAAAGAAGTATGGTACCTTCGCCGGTGTTTTTGTGCCTACACTTTTGACAATTCTGGGAGTCATCCTCTTTTTACGACAGGGCTGGGTAGTCGGGAATGCCGGGCTTTTAGGCGGGATGTTAATTGTAACCCTGGCTTTTATCATTATTACGTTTACGGCGCTCTCCATGTCGTGTATTACCACAAACATTCGTATCCGGGCCGGGGGCGCCTACTCCATTATTTCTCAGTCACTCGGCCTGGAGGTTGGCGGCAGTGTCGGAATCCCGCTCTACCTGGCCCAGACTTTTGCCATTACCATGTACATTTTTGGCTTCCGGGAAGGCTGGCTCTATATATTTCCTGATCATCATCAGCTGCTGGTGGACCTGGCCGTTTTTAGTATCCTCTTTTTTGTAGCCTTTATCAGTGCAGGTCTGGCCTTCCGGGTTCAGTATATTATCCTGGCAGTCATTATTGGTGCCCTGCTTTCAGTTGCAGCAACCGTATTTACCGATCCGATGATTCACGGTATACAGTGGTGGGGAGATTTCCCGGGTGCGCCCGAAGATAATTTCCCGGGGGTCAGTTTCTGGGTTGTATTTGCCATCTTCTTTCCTGCAGCCACCGGAATTATGGCCGGGGCAAATATGTCCGGTGAACTGAAAGATCCCAAAAAAAGCATTCCGCTTGGAACGATATCCGCTATTGTCATCTGTTACTTTGTCTATATGGCTGCGGCAGTATGGGCTGTGAAAGTAGCCCCGGTAAATGAACTGATCAGCAACTATAACGTGATGATTGATCGTGCTTTCTGGCCTCCGGCGGTTATTGGCGGTTTATTGGGAGCCACATTCTCATCCGGCTTGGCATCTATTGTTGGTGCCCCCCGAATACTTCAGGCTCTCGGAGATCACAGAATTTTCCCCGGCGGTGAATTCTTTTCAAAACTGTCTAAAAACGGTGAACCGAGGAACGCCATCTGGATGACAGGCGGAATTGTACTGCTAACGCTGATGCTTCGTGACCTCAATACAATCGCTCCGCTTATCACCATGTTTTTCCTGATTACCTATATGATGATAAACCTGGTTGTGCTGATCGAGCAGCGCATGGATATGATCAGTTTCCGGCCTACATTTCCTATACCCAAATTTGTACCTTTTATAGGCATGCTGGGTTGCCTGTTTACGATGTTTATAATCAATCCTACGTTTGGCATTGTTGCTCTCAGTATTGTGATTTTAGCCTACCTCTATCTCACCAACAGGAAACTGAAGGTTCCGTACGGGGACATGAGAAGCGGGCTGTTTGTCTCACTGGCAGAGTGGGCTGCTAAACGGGTATCTCTTCTTCCTGAGCAGAATGAACGGGCCTGGAAACCCAATTTACTGGTGCCTGTACGCAGTTCGCGTGAATTGAGAGGCAGTTTTAGCCTGATCAGAAACCTGGTATACCCGAGAGGTTCTATTAAACTGGTCGGCATATCAAACAATGACAAACTCGATGAGCTCAGAGATTCCATGATGAACCTGGCTAATTCTTTCAGCCAGGAAAATGTCTATACAAGATGGATGATTATACAGTCCGGTAAGTTCAGGGAAGCTGTTATTAATTCTCTTCAAACCCTTCAGGGCACTTTTTTCAAACCAAATATTTTGTTTCTGAGGCTTCCGCAGCACCGTGATAATGATGAAGAAATTCTGGCTCTTATCAGTGAAATTAAAATTCACAACATGGGGTTACAGCTTTATGCAGAAGATACAATAGCACAGCTGGGCAGAAGTTCTTCAGTTAATGTCTGGATTCATGAACAGAGTCCTGACTGGGACCTGGATATTAATCTTGGCAATATTGACCTTGCTGTGTTGTCTGCCTACAAATTAAAGCAAAACTGGAACGCCAGCATGCGGATAATTACAGTTGTGGACGAATCCCAGGTTGAGAAAGCCCATCAATATCTCGAAAATTTCCTGAATGCAACCAGGTTAAAAGATGTAATCCCGCACGTTGAAATCGGATCATTTAAAGAAGCTCTCCAAACATCGCCCCAGGCAGACGTAGATCTGTTCGGACTTCCTGATAATCCCGATCTTGATGAACTTCGATCGTATGTAGAACTGACCCGGTCTGCCTGTGTTTTCGTCATCGATTCCGGAAATGAAAATGTAATGGCTTAACGTAGCTGAATTAGCCAAAATCGCTATTTCATACTTTTATGTTATAGAAATAACTCTATTCTTGTTGCACACCATTCACTCAATCACTATTATCACCATGCTCTCTGATTTATAAAACCAATTAACTTAGTAATGGCACCAAATAACAATTCTACAGGCACAGATCAGTACAAACATTCATTTTTTGGTCACCCCAGGGGATTGGCCACGCTTTTTTTTACAGAAATGTGGGAGCGTTTCAGTTACTACGGCATGCGTGCCATACTGGTTCTTTTTATGGTTGATGCCATTAGTCGTGGCGGACTTGGACTGGATGATAAAACCGCCACGGCGATATACGGACTCTACACCATGTTTGTCTACCTGCTGGCACTGCCCGGAGGCTGGCTCGCCGATAAATTTCTTGGCCTCCAAAAAGCGATCTGGTACGGCGGGATTATCATTGCACTTGGCCATTTCAGCATGGCCATACCCGGCAATAACACATTTTACCTCGGGCTGATCCTGATTGTAATAGGTACCGGCCTGCTGAAACCCAACATCAGCAGCATTGTTGGCGGTCTATACGGTGAAGATGAGCAGGCCAGACGCGATGCGGGCTTTTCTATATTTTATATGGGTATTAATATCGGTGCATTCATTGCACCGCTCATCACCGGCTATCTAGGTGAGGGAATTAACTGGCACTACGGTTTTGCCGCAGCGGGAGTGGGTATGGTGTTCGGATTGGTACAATATAAATTAACTGAAAAATACCTTGGAAATATAGGCAAAGAGCCGGAACAGATCGATGACCCTGTAAAACAGTTAAAACGGCATAAGAGTATAAAAAACGGGTTATGGGTTTTGACAATTCTTTTTTCACTTCTGGTAATTGGAGCCATGGCCGGCGTTTATACCATCGACCCGGTTACTATTGCTGATGCATCCGGAATTATCATCTTTTTTCTTGTAATCGCATACTTTTTATACGTCTATATAGCCGAGGAATTAACAGGTGATCAAAAAAAGAAAATTGGTGTCATAGCCGCACTTTTTATTTTTTCAGCTATTTTCTGGTCAGGGTTCGAGCAGGCCGGATCATCTCTGAACCTGTTTGCCGAGCGTTATACCGACAGAGACATCTTCGGCTGGTTGATGCCGGCCAGCTGGCTTCAGTCTGTTAACCCTGTTTTTATTATTGTTCTTGCTCCTGTCTTCGGATGGCTCTGGGTAGCTCTTGCCAAAAAGAACCTTGAACCTTCAACACCAGTGAAATTTGCACTGGGGCTGATTTTTTTGGGATTGGGTTTCCTGGTCATGATGTTTGCCTCTTACTATGTGATTGGCGGTAACCAGGTGCTGCCCACCTGGCTGATTATGACCTACCTGTTGCACACAACCGGTGAACTCTGCCTGAGTCCGGTTGGTCTCAGTGCAGTTACCAAGCTTGCTCCGAAAAAACTTGTGGGACAGATGATGGGAGTCTGGTTCATGAGTGTTGCTTTTGGCAACCTGATCGCCGGACGTGTGGCGGGTCAGTTTGACCAGGATGCAATTGCGGCTGATCCGACACTGCTTCCGGAACTGTTTTGGATCATTGTGATGACGACTGTTGGCGGAGGCTTGCTCCTTCTTTTCTTCAGCAAACCAATCCGCAAACTGATGGGGAATATTCACTAAAAGTGAAACTCTGCTTTACCAGTGAAAACATCCGGAGCATAGTAGTTCACTCACTTATTTTGATCCGTTGGGAAAAATAAAATATATGTCCGATTTCTTCTTATCTTTTGCAAAATGATGAGCACATGTAAGTAATTCCTTTTTGGTCATAATGACCAAATCTCCTGAATGAATTATACTTTATTTGACTTTTTACAACTGATCGGTTCTCTTGGAATTTTCATCTACGGGATGAAAGTTTTTAGTGACGGTTTACAAAAAGTAGCCGGAAACCGGTTGCGTGCTATTCTGAAAGGGATGACAACTACCCGGCTAAAAGGCATTTTAACCGGGTTTGGTGCTACTACCATTACCCAGTCGTCTACCACCACCACGGTGATGGTTGTCAGTTTTGTGAATGCCGGACTGATTACGTTTATAGAATCAACCGGTGTAATAATGGGGGCCAATATCGGAACCACTGTTACAGCCTGGATGGTCTCTATATTTGGTTTTAAAATGCAAATAACTCCGATTGCTGTCAGCCTGATTGGCATATTCTTTCCTTTTATGTTTTTTGGGCGTGATAAACTAAAGCATCTTGCTGAGTCTATGATCGGATTCGGAATCCTCTTTATCGGACTGGAATTCATTAAGAATGCTGTACCAAACATCCAGGACAATCCTGAATTATTTATGTTCCTGGACCAGTTTACTGAATACGGATTTCTCTCCATGCTGCTTTTTGTAGGTGTGGGAACCCTGCTCACTCTGCTCACCCAATCCTCTTCAGCAGCCATGGCGATTACGTTGGTAATGCTGTTTCAGGGCTGGGTCAATTTCCCGATTGCTGCTGCCATGATTCTTGGCGAAAATATCGGGACAACAGTAACTGCAAATATTGCTGCAGTGATCGGTAACGTACATGCGAAACGCGCGGCCCGCTTCCACTTTTTCTTTAACATCATCGGCGTCTTCTGGATGCTGCTTGTTATTAATCAATTTCTGGTAGGTATCGATTATATCATGCAATACTTCACTCCGGGTACCGGGTCTGTTTTTGATGATTCTGAACTTGCCAGGGCTAATGCCACACTGGCCCTGTCTCTTTTCCACTCTGCTTTCAATATTATCAATGTATTGCTGCTGGCAGGATTTGTGCCATTGATAATCCGGATGGTTGAAAAACTTCAAAAAGAGAAAGTGGATTCTGACGAAACCTTCAGGCTTAAATATATTTCATCCGGCATT
>Ga0209942_1000827_pt1 | contig 17778 bp, 14 predicted proteins | sample SalPonR1_A_D2_MG_FD_185695 | JGI IMG/M metagenome (GOLD analysis project Ga0209942, IMG submission 185695) | Salt pond soil microbial communities from South San Francisco under conditions of wetland restoration - Salt Pond MetaG R1_A_D2_MG... ...
CGCCCGATGAGCATTGTACCCGAACTGTTACAGCCCGCAAGTAATGCGCTGTTTCATGATGTACTTCATGACGTTCACGGCACGGCAATGACGCTCTCTATCCTTATAGCCGCTGCCGGAATTCTGATGGCTTTTGCGGTTTATCACTGGAAGAAAATCAGTTCTGATACTCTGGCTCAAAAAGCCGGAGTGCTCTATCATGGGGCATCCAATCTCTGGTACTTTGATGAGATCTACGATCGTGTTTTTGTGAACGGGCTATTTCTGCTCACAAAAATTTCCCAATGGTTTGATACCTACATCATTGATGCCATTGTGAATGGAACAGCGGTCGTGGCAAGGGGAATATCTACCGTCAGCGGCTGGATCGACACAAATATCGTTGACGGACTTGTCAATGCAACAGCAACAACAGCCGACCGGGCCGGCGGGCTTTTGAGCCACGTTCAAACCGGAAGGCTACAGACGTACCTGGTTTACATCGTTTTCAGTTTCCTGGTCCTGTTTATCCTGTTTATATAACCGATACAAAAATGAAAATAATAGAGGAAAGCTAACTTATGGAATTTCAAATTTTTGGCCTCGGCATACTTACCTGGCTCGTGTTTATACCCATTGTTGGGATGGCGATTATTTTGTTGCTTCCTGATAAAAACAGAAATGCCATTCGGTGGACAGCCGTAACTGCAACGGGTATACAGGTGATTCTCGCAGGGATTATCTTCTTCATTTTTGATCGTACAAAACTGGGCATTAATGATGCAGAGAGCTTTCAGTTTATCGAAAAATTCAGCTGGATCACCGTAGAATCGGTACCCTGGGTTGGCAGAATTGAAATCAGCTATTTTCTAGGACTCGATGGCCTCAGTGTGTTAATGGTTATCCTAACTTCTCTTATTGGTTTTATCGGTGTCATCTCTTCGTGGAATATCGATAAAATGGTAAAAGGCTATTTTGCACTCTATCTGCTTCTGGTTACGGGAATGATGGGTGTGTTTGTGGCTCTCGATTTCTTTCTTTTCTTCATTTTCTGGGAAGCCATGCTGCTGCCCATGTATTTTCTGATCGGACTCTGGGGCGGCCCAAGGAGAGAGTACGCCGCTATCAAGTTCTTTCTCTACACCTTTGTTGGCGGAATTCTGATGCTGCTTACTATGCTGGCGCTCTATTTCAGTGTTGCATATACCGATCCTGCAACGGGACAGTCGGTTCATACATTTAATATTTTACACATGATGAATCCATCCAACTATGTGGAGGGGGGGCTGCTCTCGGGAGTAGATACTACCTGGCGCTACGTGGCATGGATGGCTCTGTTCATCAACTTTGCTATTAAAATTCCGCTGTTCCCATTCCACACCTGGTTACCCGATGCTCACGTGGAGGCGCCCACGCCAATCAGTGTTATTCTTGCCGGTGTATTGCTTAAACTCGGTACATACGGGCTGCTTCGCATTAACTTCCCCATTTTCCCGGACGCTACCATGTACTTCATGTACTTTATGGCTGCACTTGGCGCTATCAGCATTATTTACGGTGCATTTTGTGCAATGGCGCAAACCGATTTCAAAAAGCTGATCGCTTATTCGTCTGTTAGTCACATGGGGATTGTTGTTCTGGGAATCGCGGCTTTAAATACCCAGGGAATGGTTGGCGGTGTTCTGCAGATGTTCAATCACGGGATTATCACTGCCGTACTTTTCCTCGCTGTGGGAGTTCTGTACGACCGTGCACATACCCGCGGACTCAACGATTTTGGGGGCGTTGCAAATCAGATGCCGAAATATACGGGTATCGCCATGATCGGTATGTTTGCCGCATTGGGCCTTCCCGGGCTAAACGGTTTTGTGAGTGAGCTGTTCTCATTTCTTGGAGCGTTCGAATCCTACAGATGGATTACAATGATAGCCGTCACTGGAATCATTATAACAGCAGCCTACATTTTATGGACCATTCAGCGAGTATTCCTGGGTGAAAAATCAGATAAAGTAAAAAATCTGACGGACCTTACCCCTCGCGAATACCTGGCTTTTCTGCCGCTTATTATTCTCATTATTCTGCTGGGAATTTACCCGGCACCGGCCATTGAACTCATGAACAGTTCATTGAGTCATCTTGTGGAATTTGTAGTAAACGGAGGACAGTAACGTGACTTCGGGATATAAAAAAGGCATTTATGTTTTTAAATGGAGTGCTTTATGATTGAACACACACTACACAGCATCACTTTTTTCATACCTGAGATCATTCTTGTGATCACTCTCTGTGTACTGATTGTTGCAGATATGGCTGCCAGGCCAAAAAGCCAGATTGGCGGATGGATACTGTTCGCTGGCTTACTGGTTGCGGGACTTTTTACGATTCTGCAAACGGGAGTTACCGAATCTGTATTCTATGATATGATTGCAGCTGATCCGTTTTCACGGTTTTTTAAAATTCTGCTGATTTTGGCAGGTCTGTTTGTTGTTCTCTTTTCCATGCAAAACCGGGAGTTTGACGAATACAAAGAGAGGATGGGCGAATATTACATGCTCATTACCGGCATGATGATCGGTATGTTTTTTATGGTTAGTTCTACAAATCTACTTCTGCTTTATCTTGCCTTTGAGGTAACAAGCATCAGCTCGTACGTGCTTGCAGGATTTACAAAAAGGGACAGAAGGTCGGCTGAAGCATCGATGAAATATATCATCTATGGGGCTGTCTCCTCAGGCATTATGCTTTACGGACTCTCCCTGCTTGTGGGAGTTACAGCCTCAACGGATATTTACGCAATTAATGAGGCTCTCACTGAAGGTATAGGGCAGGATCTGATCCTCAATGTGTCTGTTGTGATGATCCTTGTTGGGATGGGATTCAAGATTGCAGTAGTGCCGTTTCATTTCTGGGCACCCGATATTTATGAGGGCGCGCCCATTACCATAACGGCTATCCTGGCGGTAGGATCAAAAATTGCCGCTTTTGGATTGCTTGTTCGCTTTTTCACCGTTGTATTTGTGGATTCATCCGGGATATCAGAAACCGGAATTTGGTCAGCTGTAGAAGGTATTCACTGGGATATTCTAATTGGTGGGATGGCGGCCCTTGCCATGGTTGTTGGTAATTTAACGGCTCTCCGTCAGGACAATATTAAGCGAATGCTTGCCTATTCCAGTATCGCGCATGCCGGGTACCTGCTGATGGGTCTGGTAGTTTTGGCCGAACAGGGCATTTCATCCATATTGATTTACCTGTTTATCTATCTCTTTATGAACCTGGGAGCTTTCTATGTTGCCATGCTTTATTCAAATGGTTTTCAAACAGAATCTATAGAGAAGTATAAAGGACTGGGATTTCGTGCTCCGCTTCAAAGTGTGGGTCTGACGATTTTCCTGGTTTCATTGACCGGTTTACCTCCAACGGGAGGATTTATTGCCAAACTTTATATTTTCGGTGCTGCCATTAGCGGCGGTTGGATATGGCTGGTTGCCGTTGCCGGTATTACCACGATTATTTCTCTTTTCTACTATATGCGGGTTGTTAGAAATATGTTTTTCTATAAGCCGGAAGGGGATACCGATAAAATTGATTTCGGTTACAGATCCACCATTGTACTGATGCTTCTTCTGATTCCCACACTTATTCTTGGCATCTATTTTGAGCCGGTTCTTGAGTTTGCAAAATACTCTATCCAAATGTTCGGGATTTAACATGACGGATTCACTCTAAACTTTACTGCTATGAAAAAAAAACCATCAGAACTTTACCAAAAAGCAGAAGATGAATTGAAACGCGCTCAGGGTGAGCTCTATCGCCCGGCAGAAGATGTGGTAAGCTACTCTGCATGCCTGTTCTCAAGAAAAGCATTGACCAACTATCTCCAGGCACTTTCATTACTCTATGCAGAGAAGAATAATGCGGGGATCGATGGGATGTCAACCATTGAGGACTGGATTGGTTTCAGCAGACAGTACAGTGATGATTTAAAAGATGTGGATTTTTCATCGCTGAACTGTAAATGTAATGAAATACTTGAGGATGAAAGTGAACAGATTGTTTTCTGTACCAGTGTTGATAAAGTTCATCACTGTTCAGAACTGGCAGAAAAAGTACGAGATATCCTGGTGAAGGAATTTCCGTCCGCATTTTGATATTTCAGCGGGTGTATGCTCTCAGAAATACTTGTACTATTTACGTTTAGATAAAAAATACTATGAACGATCAGATTAATTTCATAGTTTTTTATCTTAAATATTTAAAATAATTGACTCTAAATATCAGGTATAGCCAAACCTGAATAACATAATAAACAACTATGTTTTCAACTTCTTGCCAATACGGATTACAGGGTATGTTATATATCGCCATGAATTCATCGAAAGATGAAAACGTTGGTCTGATTGAAATTGCTGAGAACCAGGAAATACCGCGTCATTTTTTAAGTAAAATATTACAGCAGCTGGTAAAAGCCGGCCTGCTTGAATCGATGAAAGGGCCCAATGGTGGATTTAAACTCAGCAAGAAACCTGAAAAAATTACCTTGCTTCAAATTATTAAAGCCATTGATGGCCTTGATGTTTTCACCCAGTGCGGTATCGGGTTTAAAAAATGCAGTGACGATCATCCCTGCCCGATTCATCACGATTATAAAAAGGTAAGAGACAAAGTATACGAGCTCTTTAAAAAGAAAACGCTGAAAGAAGTAATATACGAAGCTGAGCACGGAGAGGGGATTATAAGCCTCAACAAGAAATTATAGTCATTTTAGGAGATCCGGCGAACTGTTATTTAGACTCCTGATAAATAATGAGGGGTATTGCCAGATCACAAAATAATTTACTACATTAAAATTAGAGTATTTTATCTAATTATCTGCAATGATATTTCAGGAATACTCACAACCGGTAAATAACTGGGATTAAACTATGTTTTCAGCATCGTGCCATTACGGTTTACAGGCTATGTTCTACATCGCTTCACACTGCAAAGAGGGGTGCAACATAGAGCTCAAGGAAATTGCCGAAGAACGTGATATTCCAAAACATTTTTTAAGCAAAATTTTGCAGCAGCTGGTAAGAGAAAAACTTTTATGCTCGATGAAAGGCCCTCACGGGGGGTTTCGTCTAAGCCGTGATCCCGCAACAATCACTTTGATTGACATTGTGGAAGCGATAGACGGAGTCGAGATTTTTGATGAGTGTGGAATCGGTTTAAGGCAGTGTACAGAGGCCGACCCGTGCCCCATTCACGACGATTTTAAAACTTTACGGGAACAGGTTAAAGAACTGTTTCAAACAAAAACACTGGAAGCACTGGCCACCGAAATAACAAACGGGGAAAAAGAAACCCTGTTTCGAAAAGTGGACTCGTGACAGATACGATTTTAATAATATCCGGAGGATACGAGGTATGTCGAAAAAAAAGGTAACGATTGATGCCAACCAAGCCGCAGCCTATGTTGCGCATAAAGTAAGTGAAGTAATTGCCATCTATCCCATTACGCCCGCTTCACCGATGGGTGAATGGTCGGACGAATGGTCAATGGCGGGCAAAAAGAATATTTGGGGCACCGTTCCCGAAGTTGTGGAACTGCAAAGTGAGGGGGGAGCCGCCGGTTCTTTTCACGGAGCACTTCAAACCGGTGCCATGGCATCTACATTTACCGCTTCACAGGGGCTATTGCTCATGATGCCGAACTTATTCAAAATTGCAGGTGAACTTACACCGGCTGTTGTACATGTGGCTGCACGTTCTGTAGCAACACACGCGCTCTCTATTTTTGGCGATCATAGTGATGCTATGGCCGTACGTATGACAGGTATGGGGATGCTGAGCTCAAACAGCGTTCAGGAAGCGATGGATATGGCACTAATATCCCACTCTGCAACACTGGAGTCGAGACTCCCGTTTCTACACTTTTTTGATGGATTTCGTACCTCCCACGAAGTACAGAAAATTGAAGAGATTTCTGATGAAGTGATTCGAGAATTGATTGATGATGACTGGGTTATCGAACACAGAAAAAGAGCATTAACCCCCGATAAGCCCGTAATCAGGGGAACTGCGCAAAACCCGGATGTCTTTTTCCAGGCAAGGGAGGCAGCGAATAAATACTATAACGCGTGCCCTGCCATTGTGCAGAAAACGATGGATAAATTCGGTGAATTGACCGGAAGACAGTATGACCTGTTCCAGTACTATGGACCTGAAGATGCGGAAAGAGTGATCATTTTGATGGGGTCTGGCGCCGAAACGGCACACGAAACCGTGGAAAAACTGAATGCCAACGGTGAAAAGGTAGGACTCGTAAAAGTTCGGCTCTTCCGCCCGTTTAGTATGGAGCATTTGTTAACATCGTTGCCGAAATCAGTAAACAGCATCGCGGTACTCGATCGTACAAAAGAACCCGGCAGTGCCGGCGAACCGCTTTATAATGATGTATTAGCTGCTGTTCATGAAAACAGGGAAGAGAACTGGAAAGCATTTGACAGCGAAATCAAAGTGATTAACGGCCGTTATGGCCTCTCATCAAAAGAGTTTACACCACCGATGGTGAAAAGAATATTTGATGAGCTGAAAGCCGAAAAGCCGAAGAATCATTTCACAATCGGAATTAATGACGATATCACGCACACAAGTCTTGAAATGACTGAAGAAGCCTGGGATTCGTCTGATGATGTATTTGAAGGGTTGTTTTACGGACTTGGAGCCGATGGTACCGTTAGTGCCAACAAAAACTCGATCAAAATTATTGGGGATAATACGGATAACTACGCACAGGGTTATTTTGTATACGACTCTAAGAAGTCGGGTGCAACAACAGTATCTCACCTGCGATTTGGTCCGAACCCCATACGATCAGCCTATTTAATTGATAAAGCCGAGTTCATTGCCTGCCACCAGTTTCAATTCCTGAACCGGCTGGATATGCTTAAGAACGCAAAAGAGGGAGCTACGTTTTTACTGAATGCTCCATACTCTGCCGACAAAGTCTGGGATTATGTGCCGAAAAAGGTCCAGCAGCAGATTATCGATAAAAAGCTGAAGTTTTATAGTATCGATGCCTATAAAGTTGCCAAAGAGAACGGCATGGGTAACCGTATCAATACGGTAATGCAGACCTGCTTCTTTGCCATTTCTAATATATTGCCGAAAGAAGAAGCGATACTGCTGATTAAAGCCGCCATTAAGAAAGCATATGGAAATAAAGGAGAGAAGATTCTCCAGAGTAACTATGCCGCTGTGGATAATTCCATCGAAAACCTGTTTGAGGTAGAGGTTCCGGCAAGCGTGACTTCTGAGGTGGAAATGCGGCGAACAGTGCCTGAAGAAGCCCCGGATTATGTGCAAAACGTGATAGCAGAAATTATTGCCGGTAACGGGGATAATCTGCCATCGAGTGCATTTGAACCCGATGGTACCTTCCCAACCGCCACTACACAGTGGGAGAAACGAAATATTGCTCAGGAGATACCTGTTCTCGAGCCCGATGTCTGTATCCAGTGTGGCAAGTGCGCGATGGTGTGTCCGCATGCTGTAATACGGCTCAAAGCATTTGATGGTGAGCTTCTGGAAGCCGCCCCTGAAACGTTCAAATATATGGATGCAAGAGGAAGAGAGTGGCCTGATAATACAAAAATCAGTATCCAGGTATCACCGGAAGACTGTACAGGCTGCGAACTCTGTGTTGAAGTTTGCCCCGCTAAAGACCGTAAGCAGGTAGGACGAAAAGCGCTGAATATGGCGCCTATCGATCCTCTGCTCGACCAGGAAATCGAAAACTGGAATTTCTTCCTTGGGCTACCTGAATACACACGCGAAGATCTCAAAACAGAGACGGTGAAAGGAGCTCAGTTCCTGCAGCCACTCTTTGAGTTTTCCGGTGCTTGTGCCGGTTGTGGTGAAACACCCTATATCAAACTTGTAACGCAGCTTTACGGCGATAGAATGGTGATTGCGAACGCAACAGGTTGTTCATCTATTTACGGCGGAAACCTGCCATCAACTCCTTACACAACAAACGAACACGGACTGGGACCTGCATGGTCGAACTCCCTGTTTGAAGATAACGCAGAGTTCGGGCTTGGTTTCAGACTGACTATCGATAAGCAGAGGGAACAGGCAATGGAATTGCTTAAGTCTATGAACGGTAATCTGGAAGAAGGATTAGCTGAATCGATTCTAAATGCAGATCAGCAATCGGAGCCCGGTATTTTTGAACAGCGGGAACGAGTTGCACGGCTGAAAAAAGCTCTTGATGGATCAACTGACGGAAATGCCAGAATGCTGCACAGTATTGCAGATTACCTGGTTCGCAAGAGCGTCTGGATTTTTGGTGGGGACGGATGGGCCTACGACATTGGTTACGGCGGACTCGATCATGTACTTGCTAGTGGCAGAGACGTTAACATCCTGGTAATGGATACGGAAGTCTACTCCAATACAGGTGGACAGTGCTCGAAAGCAACTCCCCTGGGTGCTGTTGCAAAATTTGCTGCGGCAGGAAAGCAGGTCGGTAAAAAAGATCTTGGTTTGATGTCTGTAAACGGCGGAAAAGCCTACGTAGCCAGAATTGCGATGGGAGCCAACGATATGCAAACGATGAAGGCCATTGTTGAAGCCGAACGTTATCCCGGCCCATCGTTAATTATCGCCTACAGCCACTGTATAGCACACGGATACAATATGAAGAACGGACTGACCCAGCAAAAACTTGCGGTTGATTCCGGTTACTGGCCGCTTTTCCGTTTCGATCCATCGAAGTCGGATGAAGGGAAAAACCCATTCCAGCTCGATTCCAAGGCACCTAAAATGGCGCTTAAGGATTATGCATACAATGAAATGCGCTACCTGATGCTTGCCAAGTCGAAACCGAAAATTGCCAAAGCCCTTATGGAAAGAGCACAGAAAGAGGTTCATGATCAGTGGCATCTCTACGAACAGATGGAAGCTGTATATGAACCCGAAAAAGAAGAAAACGAATAGTTATTGGAGCTATAAAATGAGAGTTCCGGTGGGTATGTGTGCCGCCGGACTCTTATAAACAAACTAAAGAACGTATAAACCGACCGGACACCCATGAATTTAGAGACAACCTATTTAGGACTTAAACTAAAAAATCCACTAGTACCCTCAGCATCGCCGCTTTCCAATGATGTAGGCAAAGTAAAGCAGCTGGAGGATGCCGGTGCCAGTGCGATTGTGATGTACTCTCTGTTTGAAGAGCAGATTACAAAAGAGAATGAGGCACTTGATCACTATATGTCCACATCCGAAGAAAGCTATGCCGAGGCACTCAGCTATTTTCCTGAACCCGATGAATATCACAATTTACACGCTGAGGATTATCTTGAGCAGATACAAAGTTTAAAGAACGCGGTGGATATTCCTGTTATCGCCAGTATAAACGGGACCACAAAAGGCGGCTGGATGTCGTACGCAAAGCGTATGGAAGAAGCGGGTGCCGACGCCATAGAGCTGAATATTTACTATATCGCCGGTGATCCAACTATAACATCTGCCGAAGTGGAGCAGATGTATATTGATGACCTTAAAGCGGTTAAAGAAAATGTATCCATTCCCGTGTCTGTGAAAGTGGGAGCACAATTTAGTTCGTTCGGAAATATGGCTCTTCGCCTGCAGAAGGAGGGAGCGGACGGCCTGGTGCTCTTTAACCGGTTTTATCAGCCCGACTTCGACCTGGAGAATCTCGAAGTGGAGGCCAGCCTGGAGCTTAGCAGCACGTTTGAAAAACGGTTGCCGCTGCGCTGGATCGCCATGCTTCGTCCACACCTTACCTGCAGCCTGGCTGCAACAACGGGTATACATACCGCTCATGATGTAATTAAAATGGTGCTTGCGGGTGCCGATATCGCGCAGATGGCTTCTGTTCTTCTTTATGAGGGACCAGGCGCTTTAAAACGCATCCAGGCAGAAATGATAGAATGGATGGAGGAGAAGGAGTACGCTTCACTCGAAGAGATGAAAGGGGCTATGAGTTCTGCGGCTGTAGCCGACCCAACAGCATTTGAACGTGCAAACTATATCAAAGTTCTCCAGGGTTTTGATATTGACACCTATAAAGAGTTGTAATCTATATCGATTCTAAATTTTGCGCTTCATCTCTCTATCGTTGGAAGATGCAGCGCAAAGTATTACTTTTAATAAAGAGTTTATTGTCTATTTATCTATTTAGATAAATAACGATAAGTCAAAAATTATGAATCATTCAAAAAAATCAACACATTATGGCTGTTTTAATAACCGACACCTGTATTAACTGCGGAGCTTGCGAACCTGAATGCCCCAATCAGGCAATTTATGAACCCGGAGCAAACTGGTCTATGGCTGAAGGAACGAATCTTTCTGGCGACGTAACGATGCTGAACGGATCTACAGTGGATGCTGATGATATGCAGGACCCCATTTCTGACGACTTCTACTTTATCGTAACCGACAAATGTACTGAGTGTGTTGGATTTCACGATGAAGAGCAGTGTATCTCTTTCTGCCCGGTTCCCGATTGTATTATTCCAGATCCGGATCATGAAGAGGACGAAGATGTACTTATGGAGCGTAAAGAGCTTCTTCACGGCTGATACTTTTATCAACCTTATTTATTGATCCTTTCACCTTAAACATGATGATATGAGTGAGCCTTCGGTAGTTTCAGAAAGAAAGAAGATGGTGATACGGTTCTCCGGAGATTCCGGGGACGGTATGCAGTTAACCGGGGATCTGTTTTCGCAGGCTTCGGGGCTCGCTGGGAATGACTTAACAACCATTCCTGATTATCCGGCCGAAATTCGGGCACCGCAGGGTACCATTGGCGGTGTTTCGAGTTTTCAGGTTCAGATAGGCGGCACCGAAATTTATACGCCAGGCGATAAAGTTGATGTCCTTGTGGTGATGAACCCGGCTGCTCTTGCGGCAAACCTCCATTTTTTGAAACAAGGCGGCACCATTATCGCTGATGCAGATAATTTTACGTCCAGAAACCTGAAAAAAGCGGAATTTGATGAAAACCCGCTTAATGACGGCTCTCTTGATGAATTTAATGTAATACGTGCTCCTGCTGCATCACTTACCGCAGAAGCGTTAAAAAATACAGGCCTCGACCGGCAGGCAGTTGCGCGAAGCAAGAACATGTTTGCGCTTGGCATTGTACTCTATCTCTTCAGCCGAAATACCGATGATACGGTGCGTTTCCTGGAGAAGAAGTTTGGCAAGAAACCAACGCTGCTGGAAGCGAATAAACTGGCGCTGGAAGCCGGGTATAGTTTTGCAGAAAGCGTTCAGCTGCAGGATGTGCCCGTAATTATCCCTCCGGCGAAGTTGAAAAAAGGAACTTACCGTAATATCGACGGAAATAAAGCGATTGCCTGGGGCTTTCTGGCCGCATCAGAAAAAAGCGGACGAACCCTTTCAATCTGCTCCTATCCCATCACCCCGGCCTCCGAAATATTACACGAACTGGCGGCCCGTAAAGATATGGGAACGATAGTATTCCAGGCAGAAGACGAAATAGCTGCCGTTTGCGCTGCGATCGGTGCCTCATTCGCCGGTAATTTATCCATTACCACAACATCGGGCCCAGGAGCGTCTCTTAAGTCCGAAGCAATGGGTCTCGCCGTTATTTCTGAACTTCCAATGGTTCTGGTGAACGTACAGCGGGCAGGACCGTCTACCGGCTTACCAACAAAAACAGAGCAGAGTGACCTGGACCAGGCACTCTATGGCCGCCACGGGGATGCACCGGCTGTCATTATTGCAGCAAGTTCACCGAACGACTGTTTTAGCTACGCTTACAAGGCAGCACAGCTTGCCATGGAGCATGTAACGCCCGTCATTTTGCTGTCTGACTCAAATCTCGCCAGCGGCACAAGCCCGTGGCGAATACCTGAGATGGACGAACTGGAAGAGATAAAAGTCCCGCGGTTCGAAGGCCCCGCGGAAGAGTGGGAGCCCTATATGCGAACCGAAGAGTTCATGAACCGCTACTGGATGAGTCCCGGAGATAAAGGTTTTGAGCATCGTATTGGCGGGCTAGAGAAAAAAGAAAATACCGGTAACCTGACCTATGAGCCAGAGAATCACGAGAAGATGACAAACATTCGTGAGGAAAAGATTGAGCGAATAGCCAGGCGGCTACCGGATCAAAAAGTAGTGGGTGCTCAGAATGGGAAATTACTAGTTGTGGGCTGGGGGAGCACCTTCGGGGCAATGAACACGGCCGTAACGGAGCTTCTGGAAGAAGGAGAAGAGCAGATCGGATTTACGCACTTTAACTACATCAATCCGCTTCCGAAGAATACAGCAGATGTGCTTGGCTCATTTGATGAGATCCTGGTTTGTGAACTGAATAACGGGCAGTTCATTAACTATCTGAAAACAAGGCACCCCGGTTTAAATTACCGATCGTACAAAAAGATTCAGGGTCAGCCGTTTTTCACCTCAGAAATAAAAGCCGCAATTATTAACACATTATCCCGAAACTCATGAGTATTGAAACCGTTGGTAAAGAAGGCGAAACAAAACTGAGCCGAAAGGATTTTGCAAGCGATCAGAATGTGCGCTGGTGTCCGGGTTGTGGCGACTATGTGATTCTGGCCAATATGCAGAAAGCATTTGCCAGGATGGGAGGAAAGAAAGAGAATTTTGTAAGCATTTCAGGTATTGGCTGTTCCTCAAGAATCACCTACTACCTGGACACATACGGCATTCACTCCATTCACGGACGGGCTATTGCCGTCTCAACGGGACTTAAACTGGCCAAACCGGAACTGAATGTATGGACGTTCACCGGTGACGGTGACTGCATGGCTATTGGAGGAAACCACTTTATTCACGCCTGCCGCCGCAATGTAGATCTTAACATTGTGATCTTTAATAATAAGATTTACGGCATGACCAAAGGTCAGTCATCTCCCACAACGCCCATGGGCACGAAAACAAAAACGGCTCCTGAAGGCAGCTACGAAAATACATTTAATATTGGTGAAGTAGCCATCAGTTCGGGAGCCACATTCTTTGCCCGTGTACCCGACAATAACCACGCCCTTCTTGAGGAAGCGATGATGGAGGCCTATCGGCATAAGGGCGTTTCGGTGATTGAGGTGCTTCAAAACTGCGTCATTTTTACCGATGGCATTCATGAAATGATCACAGGGAAAGATACCAAAGATGACAATCAGGTGGTGCTGGAGGATGGCAAACCGATTGTATTTGGCAGCGACAAAACATATGGCCTTCAGGTTGAAGGGATGAAGCTGAAGAGGTCAGAAATCAGCGACCCTGAAAATGTGAACGGAAATACGCTGGTTCATGACGCCGGCGAACAGGACACGGCGATGCATATTGCTTTGGCACGTATGCAGATTCCTGAATTTCCCGTAGCGTCTGGCATTATCAGAAATGTGGAGTCGAAGAGCTTCGACAGCAGCGTTCATGAAACGATCGCGAGCGTAAGGAAAAACCGGAAATTTGATACGGTCACCGATCTTTTTAAAAGTGGTAACACATGGGAAATCTAAAAGCCAGGCTCTGAATAGAGACTGAAGAACACACTTTTTTTAAACGTCTGACCCGGCAACACTGAACCTGTTGTCGGGTTTTTTTATTTGTTAGGCCAATAATAGATTTACTTCATAGAATTTTAAAAGCTGTGGGTTAAAAGAGGGGTGATGTATAAAATAAAAGAGAACTCATAAGACAGAAATCCAGTTCAGTTTGTTTATATCCGACCGTTAAAAAGTCATGATAAATGTGTCATTTTCATATATAAAACAGTACCTTTGATTTAGAGAGAAAATTAAACTATCTGCAATGCTTCATCATATTCTATTCCTATCGTTATTGTTCACTCTCTTGGCAGGTGCCTGGTCTAACGGCCCCGTTGATCGCGGAGAATCTATCGCACCTCAGTCTGAATCTTCTCAGGAAATAGAGAAGGCTGCCGGTGAGTATTCAGAATTTTATTATATGAAGGGAATACAGATTAGTCAGCGATTATGTATTTATGGTCCGACTTGTGAAGAGGATGAGGTTTTGAACAGTGACACCCTCAAAACCTCGTTTCTTGTTCAGCTAACATTCAGCAGAGAAAAACCTGACTCTGTTTTATTCAATGGGCTTGAAGGAGTGAATACTGGTCCAAGAGACATGTTTGAAGGTTTTAATGGGGGACCCGCCGCGTACCCGGAATGTAGTCCATCGTTAGATTGTGGACATGCCCGGAAAAATGGAAATAAATTGGAATTTTCTCTGGCTACACCTGAAGGAAGGTATTCAGGAACAGGAACGCTGGAAAATGACAGGCTGATCTTACAGACTCAATACAATTATCGAGGTAACGTTGCAGAATATATTTTACAAGGCCAAAAAATTGTGGGGATTGAATGATGAAACAAAACCAACACAGATGGATATGGGTCGGTTTACTCCTAACATGCATCTCAATAGCAGGACTTACCGGCTGCGGGGATCTTTTTTCAGGCTTTGACAAAGATAATGTCAAAAAAAATGAAAACTCAGCTGTTTTGTATGCAATGAAAGGCAATCAAATAATGACAAGCTATTCTGAATGGCCGATTCCTGAGGGTGAAGAGCCGTCGGAAGTCACATCAAGGTATGACTTTCTAATGCTTATCGACTTTAAAACTGGAGATGATAACCAGGTAAGATTTTATGGGCTGGAAGGAGCCGATGTCGGCAAGCGGGATTACTATTTATATCCGGATTGTACAAACCCTGAAGATTGTAAGATTACCGGTACGCTCGATGGCGAAGATTTGACGATAAATATTCAGAGCAATGGGCGTTCATATCAGGCTGAAGGTGCAATTCGACGAATTATTCATAATAACAACGATTATGGCTCTGCAGAATTAACAGCGACCTACAAGTATCAAAATACTACTATTCAATATAGACTTGAGGGCAGCGTAAAGAGATACTAGGATCTTATTATTTTACGGGTATTTATTTATCCATAATTCAGCAGTTTTTATGACAGTGCCGGCAGTTCTATGATGGGTAACACAAACGTTCCTAAACCTACATCTCAAGATATCATTCACTCGTATATTACTGTAAATAATTTATAATCAACACGATAATATATTCTATTCAAAATGAGAGAACTGTACTTTCTTCTATTCTTCACTTTATCCATCCTTCTTCTGCTTTCCTGCGGAACAGATGCGAATGAAGAAGATCCTGATGGTGACCTGATGGAATTTGAATTAGCCGCCAACGGGATCACGATAAAATGTAACGATGCAAATCCCGGGGACAGGGGAATTGTGGATGGAGAAATATATGTGGCCGTGGATAATGACCGGTTACGACGCAGGGCAGACAGTGGAAGTGATTTAACAAAAGTTTGTGTTTCGCTGGTAACGGATATGAGCGGGTTATTTTATGGTAACGAAGTATTCAACCAGCCTATTAGAAATTGGGATGTGAGTAATGTAACAGATATGAGCCAGATGTTTTTTGGGTTTTCTGACAATCCATTTAACCAGCCCATTGGTGAGTGGGATGTAAGCTCCGTAACGAACATGTCTGAAATGTTTTCCGGTAGTGTAGAATTTAACCAACCCATTGGGAGTTGGGATGTGAGTTCCGTTACTGATATGAGTTTTATGTTTAGTGGCTCCAGCTTTAATCAGCCTATTAATGAGTGGGATGTTAGTAATGTGACAAATATGAGAAGAATGTTTGACATTTCAATGTTCAATCAACCGCTCGGAGATTGGGATGTGAGTTCCGTTACAAATATGAACGATATGTTTAGTCTTACAGAATTCAACCATCCCATTGGAAACTGGGATGTCAGTAATGTGACAGACATGGGGCGTATGTTTAACCGTTCTTCATTCAACCAGCCCATCGGTGATTGGGACGTCAGCAGCGTAACAAATATGGAAAGGATGTTTACAAGTACCGGGTTCAACCACCCGATTGGTGATTGGGATGTAGGGAATGTGACAAATATGAGCAGTATGTTTTCCGGTACAGCCTTCAACCAGCCCATTGGTGACTGGAATGTGAGTTCCGTTCAAGATATGAGTAGTATGTTTTCTCGTTCTCAATTCAACCAACCCATTGGCAACTGGGACGTTAGTTCCGTTACCGATATGGGAATTATGTTTGAAAGATCTCAATTCAATCAACCTATCGGAGACTGGGATGTGAGTTCAGTCACCAGTATGTATGTCATGTTTCAACGTGCTGCATTCAATCAGCCAATTGGTGACTGGGATGTAAGCAGTGTTACAAGAATGTACGCCATGTTTTATGACAATCAGGCGTTCAATAAACCCATTGGAAATTGGGATGTTAGTTCAGTAGAGACCATGTATCATATGTTCTGGAATTCAAATTTCCATCAGCCTGTTGGGAAGTGGGATGTACGCAACGTAACGGACATGAGAGGTATGTTTTTGGATACCCGATTCAACTACGATATTTCCGGATGGTGCGTGTCGCATATTGAGACCGAACCGGATAATTTTGCCGTGAATAGTGCACTTATTCCACAGCATAAACCGGTGTGGGGCAGCTGCCCGGATTAAACCAAAATGTTTCGATTACTCAACAAGAAGTCATATCATGAAAACAAATAGCCGCTTTTATCTGCTGTCTCTACTACTCGCAGTAATAATATCATCGGGATGTGAAGAGATGGGCATCGGTGGCGGACAGGTTTGCACCCAAATTGGCTGTGATGATGGCGTTACCGTTCAGCTATTGGAAGAGAGGCCGGATTCACTTTCTCTGACTATTTACATGGATGATAATTCGGAGGCATTTGATTTTGTCATCTGCACAGATCAGGTTAACTCATGTTTTATCCGGGCCGGAGGAATAACCCCGGAAAAAGTTACAGTAGAAATCAAGTGGGGCAATGAAGAGTTCAGGCAAACCTTTTCTCCCGAATATGAGAGTTTTCAGCCGAACGGTCCCAACTGCCCGCCTGATTGCGAAATTGCTACTATAGATATTGATTTATCTGAGATAGAGGAGTGACGTTGCTGACGAATACCGACAGATCTCAAGAATCAACGCCATAAACCTAATAGTTATTTCTCAGTTTAGCTCTGGAAAATCAACACTCTGCGTATTGATTTTCAGACCGTTTCATTACTCTTCCCCTCTAATTCAATTCAGTTATTATATTTATATTTATCCAATCTGTTAACCGTAACGAAATCAGGTAAATGAAACCATTTGTTGTCAAATTCATATTTCTGGTCTTTTTAACTTCCGGCTGCCAAAGCGTAAGTGAGCCAGAGCTGGCTGTGAAAGAGCTGGAACCCCGGCCCGGATTCAGTGAAACAGAAACGGAACTCATTTTTGATGTGCTTTCCTATTATCCGAATAACGTGCAGCTTTCCATTGCCTTGATCGACAGTACTGGGAAGAACTATTATGGTGCACTGCGTTCATCGGATACGTTGAGGACCATTCAAAACAGGGATCAGGTATTTGAAATCGGATCGATAAGTAAAGTATTCACTTCTACGTTACTGGCGTACGAAGTGGTCGAAAATGGTTTAAACCCTGATGATTCTGTTCACGAAGTACTTAATTTTGACCTGAAGGACAGCGTTGATGTTACATATAAACAGCTTTCGAACCATACATCCGGGCTTCCTCGTGTACCCGGCGGTTTCATCTGGAATGTCATCTTTCATTCCGACAACCCGTATCAAAACTTTACCGATGAAAAACTGCGCGAGTATCTTTCTGAGGATCTCGAAATGGATGCTGATCCTGGCACAGAACATTCATACT
>Ga0209942_1000833_pt1 | contig 17734 bp, 33 predicted proteins | sample SalPonR1_A_D2_MG_FD_185695 | JGI IMG/M metagenome (GOLD analysis project Ga0209942, IMG submission 185695) | Salt pond soil microbial communities from South San Francisco under conditions of wetland restoration - Salt Pond MetaG R1_A_D2_MG... ...
AACATTTACAGTAGAACTGATTACACCTATAGCAATGGAAGAAGGATTAAGATTTGCTATAAGAGAAGGTGGAAGAACGGTAGGAGCAGGTGTTGTTGCACAAGTCATTGAGTAATTTTCAATAAATAATGGCAGAATCCTTGAGATTCTGCCATATTAATTAAAAATATCCTTTTATATCAAAGTTTTTCCTTGACAATAAGGGTTGAATTTTATATAATTTTTTAGTGTGTCACATGCGATGAAGCAGAAGGTTGCTACAATTTGTGGGGAATTTCTGTAGAGTATGTCCTATTTGAAATAGGACGATGAGGTTTTCTATTATTTTTAAAAAAAACTATAAAAACACACGGTAAAGTTGATAGAAAATGCTTATCGTATGTAAAAAGCATCAATACATACGGAAAAAGGAGGTTAAACGATGGAGAATAGTCAAAAAATAAGAATCAGATTAAAAGCTTATGATCATCAAATTTTAGATCAATCTGCTAAAAAAATTGTAGAAACTGCAAAGAACACAGATGCTGACGTAGCTGGACCAATTCCACTACCAACTGAAAAGCAGATAATCACAATTTTGCGAGCTGTACATAAATACAAGGACGCAAGAGAGCAGTTTGAACAAAGAACTCACAAAAGATTAATTGACATAACAAACCCTACTCCTAAAACGATAGATTCACTAATGAAGTTGAATTTACCGGCTGGAGTAGATATTGAAATTAAATTATAAAGTAGAGAACATAATGCACTCTGCTTAGTACGATTGCTTAAGCAATCCGCTGTAAGAAACCAGGAGGTGTAATAATGAAAGGAATAATAGGAAAAAAATTAGGAATGACTCAAGTTTTCAAAGAAGATGGAACTTTAGTACCTGTAACAGTAGTTGAATCTCAGGGAATGAAAGTTGTACAAATTAAAACTGAAGGAAAAGAAGGTTACAATTCAGTTCAAATAGGTTTTGGTAAGATCAAGGATAAAAATGTAAATAAACCTAAAAAAGGACACTTCAGCAAAGCACAAGTTGAAAATAAGAGAATACTAAAAGAATTTAGAATAGATAATCCAGAAGAATTTGAAATTGGCCAAGAGATTAAGGTTGATATATTCGAAGAAGGAGAAATAGTAGACGTAGAAGGAACTTCAAAAGGTAAAGGGTTTCAAGGTGCTATTAAGAGACATAATCACTCTAGAGGTCCTGAAACACATGGTTCTAAATATCACAGAGCAGTAGGTTCATTGGGAGCATCAGCTCACCCTGCAAGAGTGTTCAAGAATATGAAACTTCCAGGACATATGGGACATGAAAAAGTTACTGTGAAAAATCTGGAAATTGTAAAAGTAGACTTAGAAAAAAATCTGTTGTTAATTAAGGGTGCTGTACCAGGTCCTAAAAAAGGCACTGTAATAATCAGAAAGAAATAATTAATAGCAGAAAGGAAGGAGGATAAGAGATGACTAAAATAGCTCTCTATAAGATGTCCGGTGAACAAGCTGGCGAAATAGATTTAAATGATGATGTTTTCAATATAGAAGTTAATGAACACGTAATGTACGAAGCTGTAAAAACTTATATGGCGAATCAAAGACAGGGAAATCAATCTGCTAAAACTAGATCAGAAGTTAGGGGCGGAGGAAGAAAGCCTTGGAGACAAAAAGGAACAGGTAGAGCAAGAGCTGGAACTATAAGATCACCTTTGTGGAAAGGTGGAGGAGTTATATTTGCTCCGAAACAAAGAGATTACAGCAAGAAATTACCTAAAAAAATTAAAAGGCTAGCAATGAAATCAGCTCTTTCATCGAAGGTTTTAAATGATGAAATGGTAGTAATGGAAGATTTGAAATTTGAAGATATTAAAACTAAAAAGATGGTTGAGGTATTAGAAAATTTAAAGGTTGATAAAAAAGCACTAATAGTAACAGATGATAAAAATATTTATTATTCAGCAAGAAATATTAAAGGTATAAAAACAGCAAATATTAATACCTTGAATGTATATGACCTATTAAACTATAATAAATTTATCATAACTAAAGATGCTCTTAAAAAAGTGGAGGAGGTTTATTCATAATGCGAAGTCCACAAGATATTATTATAAAACCACTAGTTACAGAAGCAAGTATGGATGCAATGGTTGATAAAAAGTACGCTTTTAAAGTTGACAAAAAAGCAACTAAAACTGAAATCAAAAATGCCATACAGCAGATTTTTAATGTTAAAGTAAAAAAAGTTAACACGATGAATATGCTTGGAAAAATGAGAAGAATGGGTGCTAATTTAGGAAGACAGTCAAGTTGGAAAAAAGCAATTGTAACTCTAACTGAAGACAGTGATAGCATTGAATTCTTCGAAGGAATGTAATCATATAACATGAAGGAGGAATAATAATGGGTATTAAAAAATTCAAACCTACTTCTCCAGGACTTAGAACGAAAACTGTATCTACTTTTGAAGAGATAACAAAAAAAGAACCTGAGAAATCACTATTAGCTCCAAAAAAGAGAAAATCAGGAAGAAACTCACGAGGTAAAATCACTGTAAGACATAGAGGTGGGGGAGCTAAGAAACAATATAGAATAATAGACTTCAAAAGAAATAAAGATGGTATACCTGGAAAGGTAGCAGCGATTGAATATGATCCTAACAGAAGTGCTAATATAGCATTAATAAATTACTCGGATGGAGAAAAAAGATACATTTTAGCACCTAATAAAATCCAAATAGGTGACGAAATATTGTCGGGAAGTGGAATAGATATTAAAGTAGGTAATGCACTTCCATTAAAAGATATACCAACTGGTACTCTTTTACACAATATCGAACTTAAACCTGGAAAAGGTGGACAACTTGTAAGATCAGCAGGAAACTATGCACAACTTATGGCAAAAGAAGGAAAATATGTACAAATCAAACTACCTTCTGGAGAAGTTAGAATGGTTGCAGAGTTATGCAAAGCAACTATCGGACAGGTTGGAAATATAGACAATGAAAACATAACAGTAGGTAAAGCTGGTAGAAAGAGACATATGGGAATCAGACCAACAGTAAGAGGTTCTGTTATGAATCCTAACGATCACCCACACGGTGGTGGAGAAGGTAGAGCTCCTATAGGAAGACCTTCGCCGGTAACTCCTTGGGGTAAACCTACAATGGGATATAAAACTAGAAAGAAAAGAAAAAAATCTAATAAATTCATAGTAAGAAAGAGAAAGAAATAGAAGATTTTTGGTGAAAGGAGGAACTGTTGCATGGGTAGATCACTAAAAAAAGGACCTTATTGTCAAGAAAGTTTAATGAAAAAAATTGAAGTTTTAAACGATAAAAATAAAAAGAAAGTAGTAAAAACATGGTCAAGACGTTCCACCATATTTCCACAAATGGTTGGACACACGATAGCTATACACGATGGTAGAAAGCACGTTCCAGTATATGTCACAGAAGATATGGTAGGACACAAACTTGGAGAATTCGCTCCTACTAGAAATTTTAGAGGCCATGGAAAAACTGAGAAATCTACAAAAGTCGAGTAGGTGAAGGGAGGTAGCTAACATGGAAGCTAAAGCAACTGCTAAATATGTAAGAGTATCACCAAGGAAAATGAAATTCGTTTGTGATATGGTAAGAGGAAAAGAAGTAGAAGAAGCATTAAATATATTAAGATTTTCTCCTCAAAAAGGAGCTAGAGAATTAAGGAAAGTTATGGCATCTGCATCTGCGAATGCAGAAAATAATTTTGGAATGGATAAGGATAAATTATATGTAGCTAAGGTTTATGCAAACCAAGGGCCTACATTAAAAAGATGGAGACCAAGAGCTCAAGGAAGAGCCTTTCAAATCTTGAAAAGAACGAGTCATATAAACGTAATAGTTGAAGAAAAAGAATAGTAAAGGAGGTAGAGTATGGGTCAAAAAGTAAATCCCCATGGATTTAGAGTCGGAGTTATTAAAAACTGGGATTCTAGATGGTATTCAGGCAAAAAAGACTTTGGCGATAAATTAGTAGAAGATTACGAAATTAGAGAATTAATAAAAAAAGACTTATATATAGCTGGAATATCTAAAATGGAAATCGAAAGATTTGCAAATAGAATAAAAGTCAGCATCTATACTGCTAAACCAGGGATGGTTATTGGTAAAGGTGGTTCGGGAGTTGAAATAACAAGAAATAAACTTCAAAAGCTTACTGGAAAAACTGTAATAGTTAATGTAGAAGAAGTTAAAATACCCGAATTAGACGCACAATTAACAGCAGAAAACATAGCAAGTCAAATTGAAAGAAGAGTATCTTTTAGAAGAGCTATGAAACAATCACTAAGGAGAACTATGAAAGCTGGAGCAACTGGAATGAAGACAATGGTTGCAGGAAGATTAAATGGAGCTGACATGGCTAGAACCGAGGGATATAGTGAAGGAAAAATACCTTTACAAACAATTAGAGCAAACATTGAATATGGTTTTGCTGAAGCAGATACTACTTATGGAAAAATAGGTGTAAAAGTTTGGATAAGTAAAGGTGAAATCTTAACTGTAAAAGAAGGATTAATTGGACCTCAAGATACAAATAAGAATATTGATACTAAGAGTAGTAATAGAGGTAGAAGAAACAACAGAAGAAATAATAGATAATCCAGCAGAAAGGAGGATGTTATATTATGTTAATGCCTAAAAGAGTAAAGCATCGTAAGGTTCAAAGAGGTAGAATGAAGGGAATCGCTACCAGAGGAACACAAATCACTTATGGTGAATACGGATTACAAGCTCTAGAAGCTGCATGGATTAAATCAAATCAAATAGAAGCAGCAAGAAGAGCTATGACAAGATATATAAAAAGAGGCGGGAAAATATGGATAAAAGTATTTCCTGACAAACCTGTAACACAACAACCTGCTGAGACTAGAATGGGTAAAGGTAAAGGAGCACCAGAGTACTGGGTAGCAGTTGTGAAACCAGGTAGAATTATGTTTGAAATGACTGGTGTACCAGAAGATGTAGCAAGAGAAGCAATGAGATTGGCAGCTAATAAGCTACCTATACCTTGTAAATTTGTTACCAAAGCTGAACAGCAGTTAGAGAAGGATGGTGAAGCTAATGAAAGCTAGTGAATTAAGAGAAAAAACTGTTAATGAACTTGATGGAGTATTAGTGGATCTTAAATCGGAGTTATTCAATTTAAGATTTCAATTGGCCACAGGCCAACTTGAAAATACTTCAAGAATAAAAACAGTAAAAAAAGATATAGCTAGAGTAAAAACAGTATTAAGAGAAAGAGAACTTAATATAGAAGTAAAGTAGTCTATATGAAAGGAGTACTATTGAAGTGGAGAGAAATAAAAGAAAACAAAGAATTGGAAAAGTAGTAAGTGATAAAATGGATAAAACGGCTGTAGTAACAGTTGAATCCTTTAATTCACATCCTTTATATAAGAAGCAAGTGAAAGTAACTAAAAAATTCAAAGTCCATGACGAAAACAATGTTTGTGGTGAAGGTGACACAGTTAAAATAATGGAAACTAGACCTTTATCTAAAGACAAAAGATGGAGACTTGTGGAGATAATAGAAAAAGCGAAATAATCTTTACGTAAGTGAAGGGAGGTTATCACATGATTCAGAATGAATCCAAACTTAAAGTAGGAGACAATTCGGGAGCTAAAATAATACAAGTTATTAGAGTTCTTGGAGGATCTAATAGAAGATATGCAAATATAGGAGACACGGTGGTTGCTTCTGTTAAAAAAGCAACACCAGGTGGAGTTGTAAAAAAGGGAGAAGTAGTAAAAGCTGTAGTGGTAAGAACTAAAAAAGGTGTTAGAAGAAGTGATGGTACATATATAAAATTTGATGAAAACGCAGCTGTAATAGTTCAAGATGATAAAGCTCCGGTAGGAACTCGTATTTTTGGTCCTATTACTAGAGAACTAAGAGATGGCAATTATATGAAAATAATTTCATTAGCACCAGAAGTACTGTAATATTAGGAGGTGTAGAACATGCATGTAAAAAAAGGCGATAAAGTTGTGATTACAGCAGGAAAAGATATAGGAAAAACAGGAAAAGTTCTAGCATGCTTTCCTAAAGAAGAAAAAGTCCTCGTAGAAGGAATTAATATGCTTACCAAGCATAAAAAAGCTAATCAACAGATGCAGCAAGCTGGTATTATCCATCAAGAAGGACCTGTTAATGCTTCAAATGTTATGGTTTACTGTAGCAAATGTAAAAAAGGAGTTAGAACAAAGGTTGAAATATTAGATGATGGTAGTAAAGCAAGAGCATGTAAAAAATGCGGAGAAATGTTTGATTAATTGCTGTGAAGGGAGGTACAAGCGATGGCATCAAGATTAAAAGAAAAATATAAAAGTGAAGTAATACCTGCACTTATGGAAAAATTTGGATATGAAAGTCCAATGCAGGTTCCAAAAGTAGATAAGATAGTATTAAATATGGGAGTTGGCGAAGCTAAAGATAATATTAAAACTTTAGAAAAAGCTGTTGAAGAGATGACTATTATTGCTGGACAAAAGCCAGTAATAACAAAAGCTAAAAAGTCAGTATCTAACTTCAAGATAAGAGAAGGAATGCCAATAGGTTGTAAGGTTGTATTAAGAAGTGAAAAGATGTATGATTTCATGGATAAATTCATAAGCCTTGCTTTACCTAGAGTTAGAGACTTTAGAGGAATATCTAAAACTGCCTTCGATGGTAGAGGAAACTATTCAGTGGGAGTTAAAGAACAGCTTATATTCCCGGAAATTAAATACGATGATGTAGAAACAATTAGAGGAATGAATGTTGTTTTTACAACAACTGCGGAAACAGATGAAGAGGCAAGAGAACTATTAGGTTTAATGGGAATGCCTTTTAAAAAGTAAGGAGGTTTAATAAAATTGGCTAAAAAATCAATGATAAATAAGCAGAAAAAAAAGAAGAAATATAGCACAAGAGAGTATTCAAGATGTAAGATTTGCGGCAGACCTCATGGGTATTTAAGAAAATTTGGCATATGTAGAATATGTTTTAGAGAACTTGCATACAAAGGTCAAATACCAGGAGTACGTAAAGCAAGCTGGTAATAAAATGTGAGAATGGAAGGAGGTAACATATATGGTAATGACAGATCCGATTGCTGATATGTTAACAAGAATAAGAAATGGAAATCATGTAAAAAAAGGCACTGTTGATATTCCTGCTTCAAACGTAAAAAAACAGATAGCTAATATTTTAACTGAAGAAGGATATATCAAGGGATATGATGTTATAGATGATGGAAAACAAGGTATAATAAGAGTGCAGCTTAAATATGCAGAGAACAAAGAAAGAGTAATTACAGGAATTAAAAGAATATCTAAGCCTGGACTAAGAGTTTATGTTAAAAACAATGAAATACCAAAAGTATTAGGTGGATTAGGTATAGCAATACTGTCCACATCTAAAGGTGTAGCTACCGATAAAAAAGCAAGAGAAGAAGGTACTGGTGGAGAAGTTATCTGCTACGTATGGTAATTTACTTTAGGAGGTGCAAAAATGTCAAGAATTGGATTAAAACCTATAGAGTTGCCAAAGGGAGTAGAAGTTAATTTATTAGATGAAAATGTAGTTGAAATAAAAGGGCCAAAAGGTACATTAAAGAAAAAAATGGTTCAAGAACTTACTATAAAGCAAGAAGATTCTTCTATAATAGTTGAAAGGCCTTCTGATAGTAGACAACACAAATCATTACACGGATTAACAAGATCCCTAATCGATTCAATGGTTGAAGGTGTAACTCAAGGATATGCAAAAAAACTAGAAATAGTTGGAGTAGGATATAAGGCAGAAAAAAAAGGAAAAAAACTTGTATTGACACTTGGTTTTTCTCATCCAGTTGAGATGGAAGATCCAGATGGAATAGAAACAAGTGTTGAAAAAAATATTATTAAAATTACAGGAATAGACAAACAAAAAGTAGGAAATTATGCAGCAGTTATAAGAGATTGGAGAAAGCCTGAACCTTATAAAGGTAAAGGAATAAAATATGAAGGCGAACAAATTAGAAGAAAAGCTGGTAAGACTGCTGGTTAATAGGAAAGGAGTGATTGTTGGTGATTAAGAAATACAATAGAAATAAAAGTAGAAAAAAAAGACATAGAGTTATTAGAAATAGTATCCAAGGAACTCCTGAAAGACCAAGGCTGAATGTTTTTAGAAGTTCAAAACATATATATGCTCAATTAATCGATGATACTCAAATGAATACAATCGTATCATCATCTACTCTAGATAAAAAAATAGCAGATAAATTAGATGGATTAACTAAAAAAGAAGCTGCAGAAATAGTAGGAAAAGATATCGCTGAAAAAGCTAAAGAAACTGGAGTCGAAAAAGTAGTTTTCGATAGAGGCGGATATCTATATCATGGTAGAGTTAAAGCATTAGCTGAAGGAGCTAGAGAAAACGGATTAAAATTCTAGAAAAGGAGGTAATGTATGAAACGTGGACGTATTGATGCAAGTCAATTAGACTTAAATGAAGAAGTAATAAATATAAGTAGAGTAACTAAAGTTGTAAAAGGTGGAAGAAATTTTAGATTTAGCGTATTAGTAGTAGTTGGTGACGGAAATGGTCACGTTGGAGTAGGTATGGCGAAAGCTATAGAAATTCCAGATGCTATTAGAAAAGCTATAGATGATGCAAAGAAAAGATTAATAAAAGTACCTTTAGACGGAACTACAATTACTCATCAAATAGTAGGAGAGTATGGAGCAGGAAGAGTATTAGTTAAACCTGCAGCCCCTGGTACTGGAGTAATTGCAGGTGGACCTGTTCGTGCCGTGTTGGAATTAGCAGGCGTTAAAGATATAAGAACAAAATCTCTAGGATCAAACAACCCTAAAAATATGGTAGATGCTACTATGGATGCATTGGCATCCCTAAAAAATCCTCAAGAAGTAGCTAAACTTAGAGGTAAAACCGTTGAGGAAATTCTAGGGTAAAGGAGGAAGGACCTTGGCTAAAATAAAAATAAAACAAACAAGAAGTGAAATTGGCAAAATTAAAAGCCAAAGAGAAACAATAAAAGCTTTAGGCTTAAGAAAAGTTGGACAAATAGTAGAAAAAGAAGATACTCCTCAAATTAGAGGAATGATTAATAAAGTTAATCATATGGTAGAAATAGTAGAATAAAATGACTAAAGGAGGTGCTCTAAGATGAAACTTCATAATCTTAAACCAAGTCCAGGTAGCAAAAAAAATAGAAAAAGAGTTGGTAGAGGAAGTGGATCTGGACAGGGAACTACAGCTGGTAGAGGAATGAATGGACAAAATTCTCGTTCTGGTGGAGGAACAAAACCGGGATTTGAGGGTGGACAAATGCCTCTATACAGAAGATTACCAAAAAGAGGATTTACAAATATTTTCCAAAAAGAATTTGCTATTGTAAATCTTGAATCATTGAATAAATTTGATGATAATGAAGAAGTAACGGTAGAGTTACTATTAGAAAATAAAATCATAAGAAAAAAACTAGACGGAGTGAAAATACTAGGAGAAGGCGAATTAAATAAAAAACTTACAGTTAAAGCTCATAAATTCAGCAAAACTGCAAAAGAAAAAATAGAAGCTGTAGGCGGAAAGGCTGAGGTGATCTAATTGATAGAGACCTTAAAGAATGCATGGAAGATACCAGATCTTAAGAAAAGAATACTATTTACATTAATGATGATAGTAGTATATAGATTAGGATCATCTATACCGGTTCCTGGAATAAACAGAGAAGTGGTAAGACAAATGTTTGAAGGTGGAAATGCAGGATTACTTGATTTTTTCGATTTAATGTCGGGAGGATCTTTTAAACAGTTTACAATATTCGCCCTCAACATATACCCATACATTACAGCATCGATTATCTTGAATTTGCTAACAATAGCTATTCCTAAACTAGAAGAAATAGCTAAAAGAGAAGATGGTAAACAAAAAATAGCACAGTATACGAGATATTTAACTGTTATTTTAGCATTAATTCAAGGAACAGCATATGCAGTTGGTTTTTTCAACTCAGCATTAATAAGTAAGAGTGCTTTTTCAATAGTAACTGTAGTATTAACATTAACTGCAGGAACGGCATTTCTAATGTGGTTAGGAGAAGAAATTACTGATAAAGGTATAGGAAACGGTATTTCTTTGATTATTTTTGCAGGAATAGTATCAAGAATACCTGCAGGTATTGGAACAACTTTAGGACTAATGCAAGCTGGTCAAGTAAATATAATTGAAGTAATTGCATTTTTAATCTTTGCACTAGCAGTAGTAGTAATGGTTATAGCTGTTCAGCAAGGAGAAAGAAAAATTCCTGTACAATATGCGAAAAGAGTAATTGGTAGAAAGATGTATGGAGGTCAAAATACTCATATACCTCTCAAAGTCTTAATGTCAGGTGTTATACCGGTAATATTTGCATCTTCATTACTAGCTTTTCCTCAGACATTAGCTTTTTTCTTTAAAGGTGGTTTTGTAAACTGGGTGGAGAAATATTTATCAGTAGCAGGGAATCCTGGAATATACATATATACAATACTAAACATTGTATTAATAATTTTCTTCACATATTTTTATACAGCTATACAATTCAACCCCTTCGAATATGCAAATAATTTGAAACAACATGGTGGATTTATACCTGGTATTAGGCCGGGTAAGCCGACGGCAGCATATTTGAATAAGGTATTAACAAGAATTACTATAATAGGTGCTATAACTTTAGCAGCAATTGCTACTATGCCGACTTTAATATTCTCATTTACAAATTTGAATCTTAACTTCGGTGGAACAGCATTACTGATAGTTGTAGGTGTTGCCCTTGAAACAATGAAGCAGATAGAGTCACAGATGTTGATGAGACACTATAAAGGTTTCTTAAATTAAAGGTGGATGCAAATGAGACTTATATTATTAGGACCTCCTGGGGCTGGTAAAGGTACCCAAGCGGAGGGAATAAAAAAAGAATTCAATATTCCTCATATTTCAACAGGGGATATATTTAGAGAAAATATTAAAAATAATACAAAACTAGGGGAAAAAGCTCAAGAATATATGAATAAAGGACTGCTTGTACCAGATGAATTAGTAGTAGAGCTAGTAAAAGACAGACTATCAAAACAAGATTGTAGTGAAGGATTCTTGCTTGATGGTTTTCCTAGAACTATAGAGCAGGCTAAAGCATTAGATAAAGAGCTTGAAAAAATGAATCAAAAACTTAATAAAGCCGTAAACATAAAAGTATCAGAAGATGTTTTAGTTGAAAGAATTGTAGGTAGAAGAATCTGCAGAGATTGTAAGGCTACATATCATGTAACTTTCAACCCACCAAAACAAGAAGGAATATGCGACAAATGCGGTGGAGAGCTATATCAAAGAGATGATGATAAAGAAGAAACAGTACAAAAGAGAATTAAAGTCTATAACGAACAGACACAACCCCTTGTAGATTATTACGGCAAAAAAGGTTTGATTTTAAATATTAACGGAGAACAAGAAATTAAGAAAGTATTAGAGGATGTAATCAATAATCTAAAAGGCAAGAAAAATGATAATTATTAAAAGTAATAGAGAAATTGATATAATGAAAGAAGCAGGTAGGATAGCTGCTGGAGCTCACAATCTTGTATCAGAAATAATAGAAGCAGGATTAACTACAGAAGAGCTGGATAAAGAAGTAGAAAAATTCATTAGATCAAAAAATGCAATACCAACATTTAAAGGTTATCAGGATTTTCCTGCATCTATATGTGCTTCTATTAATGAAGAAGTGGTGCATGGTATTCCTGGAAAGATTAAGCTTAAAGAAGGAGACATCGTAAGTGTTGATATAGGAGTGACTTATAAAGGATATGTTGGAGATACAGCAAAAACCTACCCTGTTGGTAAAATTAGCGATAATGCTAAAAAACTAATTGAAGTTACTAGAAAAAGTTTTTATGAAGGCATAAATTTTGCAAAAGAAGGTTACAGACTATCAGATATTTCTCATGCAATTCAGAAGTGTGTAGAAGATGAAGGTTTTACAGTAGTAAGAGATTTCGTAGGGCATGGTGTGGGTAGTGATATGCACGAAGACCCTCAGATACCTAACTTTGGAGAACCTGGTAAAGGTCCAAGACTAAAAAAAGGAATGACTTTAGCAATAGAACCAATGGTAAATGAAGGAAAGTATCACGTTCTAATGCTGGAAAATAATTGGACTGTAGTAACAAGAGATAGGAAAAGATCAGCACATTACGAACATTCAATAGCAATAACGGATGGTGAACCCTATATCTTGACTTCTTTATAAGAGGTGATAAAATGGAGACTACAGAAGACTTACAAATAGGTCAACTTGTAAAATCAAAAGCAGGTAGAGACAAAGGAAAACTATTTATCATCAAAGAAATTATAAACGATAAGTACGTTTATATAGTAGATGGAGAGCTTAGGAAAATAAGTAATCCTAAAAAAAAGAAGGTAAAACATTTAATAATATACAAAAGAACTTTCAAAGAATTTGAAGAACAGAAAAAAAACAGTATAAAATTAACCAATGTTTTTGTAAAAAAATTGATAGAACCATATGAAAAATAATAAAATAAGAATGGGGGTTGAGCAAGAATGTCCAAAAAAGATGTAATCGAACTAGAAGGAACAGTGCTAGAAGCTCTTCCAAATGCTATGTTTAAAGTAGAATTAGAAAATGGGCACGAAATTCTAGCTCATATTTCTGGAAAGCTAAGAATGAATTATATCAGGATTCTACCAGGAGATAAAGTTACTGTGGAATTATCACCATATGACTTATCAAAAGGAAGAATAACCTGGAGGAAAAAGTAGTAAGGAGGTATTACGATGAAAGTAAGACCATCAGTTAAACCTATGTGTGAAAAATGTAAAGTAATCAAAAGAAAAGGTAAAGTAATGGTAATATGCGAGAATCCTAAACATAAACAAAAACAAGGTTAAAAAAAATTAATGAATAAATACAGGAGGTGCATTTGTAAATGGCCAGAATTGCTGGTGTAGACTTACCAAGAGATAAAAGAGTTGAAATAGGATTAACATACATATATGGTATAGGAAAATCTACTTCTCAAAAAGTTTTAGATAATTCAGGTATTAAATACGATACTAGAATTAAAGATTTAACTGAAGAAGAAGTAAGCAAGTTAAGAGTAGAAATTGATAAATTAGAAGTTGAAGGTGATCTTAGAAGACAGATTACTATGAATATTAAAAGATTGAAAGAAATCAACTGTTACAGAGGAATAAGACATAAAAGAGGATTACCTGTAAGAGGACAAAATACTAAGAATAATTCAAGAACTAGAAAAGGTCCTAAAAGAATAGCAGGCAAAAAAAAATAAAGTAGTCAGGAGGGACTTAATTGGCTAAGAAAAATGTAAAAAAATCAAGGGTCAGAAGAAAAAAAACACGTAAGAATATAGAAAGAGGACAGGCTCATATACATTCAACATTTAATAATACTATTGTTACACTTACTGATCCTTTTGGAAATGCAATATCATGGTCTAGTGCTGGACAACTAGGCTTTAGAGGATCAAGAAAATCTACTCCATTTGCAGCTTCACAAGTTGCTGAAGAAGCAGCTAAAAAAGCTATGGAGCATGGATTAAAAACAGTAGAGGTATATGTAAAAGGACCAGGAGCTGGAAGAGAATCAGCAATTAGATCACTTCAAGCAGCAGGTTTGGAAGTAAGTCTTATTAAAGATGAAACTCCTATACCACATAATGGATGTAGACCACCAAAGAAAAGAAGAGTTTAATAACAGAAGTCAGGAGGTGTAAATATGGCGAGATATACAGGATCAGTATGTAGATTATGTAGAAGAGAAAAAACTAAGCTATATCTTAAAGGTGATAGATGCTATACAGATAAATGTGCGTTAAGCAGAAGAAATTATGAACCAGGGCAGCACGGACAATCAAGAAAAAAATTATCTAACCACGCTACTCAGTTAAGAGAAAAGCAAAAAGTTAAAAGATATTATGGATTATTAGAAAATAAATTTAGAAATTACTTTGAAATGGCCGACGGTATGCATGGAGTAACAGGAGAAAACTTACTTAAAATACTAGAATCAAGATTAGACAATGTTGTTTATAGACTTGGACTAGCAAACTCAAGAGCAGAGGCAAGACAGCTAGTAGTACATGGACATTTCTTACTAAACGGTCATAAGGCTGATATACCATCTATGCAGATTAGTAAAGGTGATGTAATAGAAGTTAAAAATAAGAGTAAAAGCTCTGAAAAATTTAAAGATATTGCAGAAAATCACAAAACTACTGTGCCACAATGGATGGAAGTAGATGTTGAGAAAATGACTGGTAGAATTGTAGGGGAGCCAGTTAGAGAGGACATAGAATTGCCAATAGAAGAGCACTTAATAGTTGAGTGGTATTCTAAGTAATGTATAAATTATCCTCAACAAAAAAACAAACAAAGGAGGGCTCTTGAGATGATAGAGATTGAAAAACCTAGCATCACAATGATAGATAAGAACGAAGAGAACACTTATGGAAAAATAATTGTAGAGCCATTAGAAAGAGGATATGGTACGACATTAGGGAATTCATTAAGAAGAATTTTGCTTTCCTCTTTACCTGGTGCAGCAGTAACATCAATTAATATACAGAGTGTGCTGCATGAGTTTTCTACTATGCCGGGAGTTAGAGAAGATGTTACTGAAATAATTCAGAACATTAAAAACATTGCTGCTATAATGCATTCTGATGAACCTGTAACACTTTTAATAGATGCAAAAGGAGAATGTGAGCTTACTGCTGGAGATATTATAACAGGTGGCGAAGTTGAAATAGTAAATGAAGACTTGCATATAGCAACCTTAGAAGAAGGCTCAGAACTAATTATAGAGCTGGAAATGGAAAAAGGTAGAGGATATGTAGGTGCTGAAAACAATAAAAAAGATACTCAATCTATAGGTGTTATACCAATAGATTCTATATATACCCCTGTTAAGAAGGTCAATTTTCTTGTTGAAAATACAAGGGTAGGAAACAGAACAGATTTTGATAAATTAATACTAGAAATTTGGACTGATGGAACAATAGAACCAGAAGAATCTGTTTCTATAGGATCAAAAGTTATGAATGAACATCTAAATCTTTTTATATCCTTAACAGAACATGTTAATGACGTGGAAATAATGGTAGAGAAAGAAGAAGATGAAAAAGAAAAAGTCTTGGAGATGACCATTGAAGAACTTGATTTATCAGTAAGATCTTATAATTGTCTAAAGAGAGCTGGTATAAATTCAGTTGAAGAGTTAACTGATAAAAATGAAGATGATATGATGAAGGTAAGAAATTTAGGTAAAAAATCACTTCAAGAGGTAAAAGATAAACTAGGTGAATTAGGACAATCACTTAAAAAAGAAGAAGAATAACTGAAAAGGAGGGTTAAGTATGGGTAAACATAGAAAACTTGGTCGCCCAACAGACCAGAGAGTAGCTATGCTTAGAAACATGACTGCAAGCTTAATAGATAACGGTAGAATTAAAACAACTGAAACAAGAGCTAAAGAAGTAAGAAAAACAGTAGATAAAATGATAACCCTTGGGAAGAAGGGCGATCTCCATTCTAGACGTCAAGCTCTCGCATATATATACGATAAAAATGTAGTAAATAAATTATTTAAAGATGTTGCGCCAAAATATGAAGATAGAAATGGTGGATACACAAGAATATTAAAGCTTGGTCCACGTAGAGGCGATAACGCCGAAATGGTAATAATAGAGTTGGTATAAACTATTAGGGGATTAAGCATCAATTGATGTCTTAATCCTTTATAATTATTTAATAGAGAGAATGAATGGTGATTATGGATAATATTTCTAACATAAGACAAGAAAATATCATAGAAATAAAAAATGTGAGTTTTAAATACAGTGAGGAAGAAGATTTTGCTGTAAAAAACGTAAATTTGAATATACAAAAGGGAGAATTCATCTCAATATTAGGTCATAATGGATCTGGAAAATCTACACTGGCAAAACTAATCAACTCTATTTTACTGCCATTTGAAGGAGAAGTTATAGTAAAAGGGATGAATACAAAAGACAAAGAAAAACTGTGGAAAATAAGAAGTACAGCTGGAATGGTTTTTCAAAATCCTGATAATCAACTAGTCGGTACTGTAGTAGAAGAAGATGTTGCTTTTGGACCTGAAAATCAGGGAGTAGAACCTAAGCTTATAAGAAAAATAGTGGATGAATCACTAAAAAAAGTTGATATGTATGAATTTAGAAAAAGGCCACCCCATCTATTATCTGGAGGTCAGAAACAAAGAATTTCTATTGCTGGAGTTTTAGCACTAAATTCAGATTGTATAATATTAGATGAACCTACTGCTATGTTAGATCCTGAAGGAAGAAAAGAAGTTATGGATACAATAAAGATTCTAAATAAAACCCAAGATAAAACAATTGTATTAATAACTCACTTTATGGATGAGGCGGTAGAAGGAGATAGAGTTGTAATAATGGATGATGGACAGCTTAAATTAGAAGGTAGTCCTAGAGAAGTTTTTTCTAAAGTGGATAAAATTAAAAAATATGGATTAGATGTACCTCAAGTTACAGAATTAGCTGAGGAGTTAAGAAAAGAAGGAATAAATTTGACAGATAATATAATTCATATAGAAGAGTTGGTGAACCAATTATGTCAATAAAAATAGAAAATCTTACTTTTAAATACAGTGAAGGTACACAGTTCGAAACAAAAGCACTTGACAACATAAATATGGAAATAAAAAAAGGCGAATTTGTGGGTATAATAGGTCATACTGGCTCAGGGAAATCAACACTTATTCAGCATTTTAACGGACTTATGAAGCCTGATGAAGGTGATGTGGTAATAGAAGGAAAAAGTTTAAAGGATAAAAAAACAAAATTAAAATTAATAAGACAGACTGTGGGATTAGTTTTTCAATATCCTGAATATCAATTATTTGAAGAAACTGTTTATGAAGATGTAGCTTATGGGCCTAAAAATCTTGAACTAAATGATAAAGAAATAAAAGAAAGAGTTAAATATGCATTAGATCTGGTTGGATTTGATTACGAAGAGATAAAGGATAGATCCCCTTTCGATTTAAGTGGTGGACAAAAAAGAAGAGCTGCAATAGCCGGGGTGTTAGCTATGAAACCTAAGTATTTAATTCTAGATGAACCAACTGCTGGCTTAGATCCTTATGGTAGAAATGAAATCTTAAGTCAAATAGAAAAGCTACATAAAAAAAGCAAAATAACAGTAATATTAGTTTCTCACAGTATGGAGGACATAGCTAGGTTGGTAAATTATATTTATGTTTTAAATAAAGGGAAGCTTCATATGGAAGGAACGCCTAGAGAAGTATATTCTCAATCAGAAGAACTAAAAAAGATTGGTCTTGGAGTCCCCCAGATTGTTGATATAATGAAAGAACTAAAATATAATGGATTAAAGGTAGATACAAATATATTTAATATTCAAGATGCAAAAAGTGAAATATTGAGAGTCATCAGGGGTAATTCAAATGTTTAAAAATATAACAATAGGACAACATTATCCAATTGAATCCTATATACATAACTTAGATCCTAGAGTAAAAATAATTATAACCTTTATATTTATTATATCTTTATTTATAGTAAGTAATTTTGCAGCTTATTTATTTGTGGTTTTATTCTTAAGTACTATAATAATAT
>Ga0209942_1000837_pt1 | contig 17660 bp, 17 predicted proteins | sample SalPonR1_A_D2_MG_FD_185695 | JGI IMG/M metagenome (GOLD analysis project Ga0209942, IMG submission 185695) | Salt pond soil microbial communities from South San Francisco under conditions of wetland restoration - Salt Pond MetaG R1_A_D2_MG... ...
ATAATTAACAGGCTCAAAAAAAGATTATTATTTAATAAAATAAGGTTTATCAGTAATTTAATTGAAGAGGAAAAAAATGCATAAATTATTCAGTAATTTAACAATTAATTTTAATCTTTTTTTTATTTTCTGTTTTAAACAGTATTCAATGGGTAAATTAACAATATCATAAAATTAAATCCATTATAGATGAAAGGGGATGGATATATGAAAATAATTGTAGCAGCAAGACACATGAAAGTAAGTGACGATTTTGTAAAATATGCAGCAAGTAAGTTGGAGAAATTTGATTCTTATTTCGATGAAAGTGTTGAAGCACATGTAACATTTTCCCATCGAGATGATATACAAATTTTCGAAGTAACAATTTTAATGAAACGAGGTGTTGTATTAAGAGGAGAAGATAGTGATCGCGATATGCGAACAGCTATTGATAGCGTAGTTTCCAAGATTTCTAGACAGATTAGAAAACATAAATCTAAGTTAGAGAAAAAATATCGTGGAAGTGAGTCAATAAAATTTGCTGAAGCTTTAGCGGAATTTGACAAAGAGCGCGAAGAAGAAGAACCAGAAATTGCAGGTAAAATTGTTAAGAGTAAAAGATTTGGCGTCAAACCAATGGATGCAGAAGAAGCTGCTATGCAAATGGAACTAATTGGGCATGATTTCTTTGTATTCTTAAATGCGGATACAGATGAAGTCAATGTTATTTATACTAGAAAAGATGGTAATTTCGGATTAATTGAGCCATATTTTTAGAATACTAGTAAAATAAAAAATCAAGAGGAGTAGAAAGTTATTAAAATAGCTTTTTACTCCTCTTTTAGTTGAATGCACCCTTTAAAATAACCTAGAAATAATGTATAATAGAGTAAATGACAATTCAATCGAGAAAGGTGAAAATATATGTTTATTGAAGCAATAATTTTAGGCATGATTATCGGATTAATTACGAAACGACGCATATCAAATTTGTACTCTATAGAAATCAAAGGATGGCATTTTATTATATTAGCTGTCTTAATACAATATTTACCAATTGTTTTAAAGTCATTTGATTTCATAAAATTTGACTATAATTATTTTACCTTAGCAGGTAATATTATCATTCTAATGATTGTTCTAATTAATAAAGAAATAAAAAGTAGCCTTATTATCTTCCTAGGTGGTTTGATTAATACTATTGCTTTTTATATTAATGGCTTGAGAATACCCTTATTAGAAAGTGTTGCTTCAAATCAAATGATTGAACTAATCAATAATGGTCAAATTATAAATTATAAATTAGTTGAGGAATTAACCCATTGGAAATTATACTTAGGAAAAATTGTTAAAGTGCCTGATGTATATCCTTTTGCACGATCCCTTAGTATAGGTGATATGATTATCATGTTAGGGTTAGTTTTATTAATTGTAAGAGAAATGGACAAAACATATTTTAAAAATAAAGGAGCCATGTTAAGGTTCCCCTATCGTTAGTATTTAATGCTAGAGATGTCTAGCATTTTTAATGTTTATAGAAAGGACACATTTATGGGAAAAATAACTGATTTTTTTGGTTCTATTTTTGGAACTTTTAATAGCAGAGAAGTAAAAAAAGTAGCAAAAATTGCTGAGGAAATAGAAGCCCTTGAAGATAAGATGGCAGCTCTTAGCGACGAAGCGTTACAAAATAAAACGAAAGAGTTTAAAAAGAGATTGGCAGCTGATGAGACAATAGAAGATCTGTTAGTAGAAGCCTATGCAGTTGTGAGGGAAGCTGCTGCACGAGTTGTAAATATGAAACATTACCACGTCCAATTAATTGGGGGTATTATTTTGCATCAAGGTAGAATTACAGAGATGCGAACAGGTGAAGGTAAAACCCTAGTAGCAACATTACCAGTTTACTTAAATGCCTTAGAAGAAAAAGGTGTTCATGTTGTAACTGTTAATGATTACTTAGCACAACGTGATAAAGCTTGGATGGGAAAAGTTTATGAATTCTTAGGTTTAACCGTTGGGTGTATCATCAGTGGTATGAAAAAAGATGAACGTAGAAAAGCTTATCAAGCTGACATTACTTATGGAACAAATAATGAGTTTGGTTTTGATTATATACGAGACAATATGGTTGTACGTTTAGAAGATAAAGTACAAAGAGGATTTAATTATGCCATTATTGATGAGGTAGATTCGACACTAATCGATGAAGCTAGGACACCATTAATTATTTCTGGTGCTGGTTCTAAATCAACAGGACTTTATCAAAAAGCAGATAGTTTTGTTAGGACCCTTGTAAAAGGAACAGATTTTACCGTAGATGAAAAAGGAAAATCAGTTGTACTAACGGATGAGTCGGGTATTGATAAAGCAGAGCGTTTTTTTGGTGTTGAAAATTTAAGTGCACCTGAAAATATGGAAATTAACCATCATATTAATCAAGCATTAAAGGCTAGAAATATTATGAAACGTGATGTTGATTACGTTGTTAAAGATGGGCAAGTAATGATTGTTGATGAGTTTACTGGACGTCTAATGTCTGGCAGAAGGTATTCAAATGGACTGCATCAGGCCATTGAAGCAAAAGAGAATTTAGCTATTAAAAAAGAAAGTCAAACCCTAGCGACAATTACTGTTCAGAACTTTTTTAGAATGTATTCTAAATTAGCGGGAATGACCGGTACTGCTAAAACAGAAGAAGAAGAGTTTAAACATATTTATGGTATGGATGTTGTAACTATTCCAACAAACAAACCTGTTATAAGAGAAGATCGTGACGATGTTATCTATAGAACGGCAAAGGGCAAATTTAAGAATATTATCGAGGATGTTAAGAAATCATATGAAAAAGGACAACCGGTTTTAGTAGGAACGATTTCTATTGAAACATCTGAGTACTTAGCGTCATTATTAAAGAAACAAGGTATTCCACATGAAGTACTAAATGCAAAATATCATGAAAAAGAAGCTGAAATTGTAGCACAAGCAGGAAGGTATAAAGCTGTTACTATTGCGACTAATATGGCTGGTCGTGGAACGGACATTGTACTAGGTGGTAACCCAGAGTTTATGGCAAAAAAAGAAATGAAAAAAGAGGGTTATTCCGATGATATCTTAGAAAAAGTAACCAGTCCTTTGGATTATCATGATGATGAGATTAAAGCTGCAAAAAAGGTATATAAAGAATATTTTAATGAACTAGATGAAAAATTCTCGAAAAATAGAGAGAAGGTTATTGAAGCCGGCGGTTTGCACATTATTGGTACAGAGCGTCATGAGTCTAGACGAATTGATAATCAGTTGCGTGGACGTGCGGGACGACAGGGAGATGTTGGTTCATCTCAATTTTTCATATCCTTTGAAGATGATTTATTACGTCTATTTGTAAGTGATAAGATAAGAGATATGGTTGCAACCTTAGGTATGGATGATGATACCCCTATTGAAGCATCTATTTTATCAAACTCTATTGAAAAAGCTCAAAAGAAAGTAGAAGGTAGAAACTTCGGTATTCGTAAACATGTTTTACAATATGACGATGTTATTAATAGACAAAGAGAAATCATCTATAATGAACGAAATAAAGTTTTAAAGGGCGATGATTTAAAGTCTAATATTCTTGGTATGATTGAACGAATCATTGATGAAGCCATTCAAACCTATACCAGTGATTCAGATTATCCAGAAGATTGGAGTTTGGATTTATTAGAGGCGCACTTGCATTCAATTTATTTGCCAAAAGGTTTAATTGACCAAGAGGATTTAGACCTACGAAGAGATGAATTGAAAGAACTATTATATAATGAAGCAATTGAGATTTACGAAACTAAAGAAGAAAATTTTACTTCGGAACGGATGAGAGAATTAGAACGTTATATTCTTTTAAGAGTAGTTGATAGCAAATGGATAGATCACATTGATGCCATGTCCCAGTTAAAACAAGGAATTGGTTTACGAGCTATCGGACAACAAGATCCTGTAATTGCATATAAAAAAGAAGGTTTCGAGATGTTTGAAGAAATGACAAGAAACATTCAAGAAGAAACTGTTCGCTATATTTATGGTGCAACAATCAAGACAAATACTAAGCGGGAAAAAGTAGCTGTTGTTTCTGATGCAATTAAAAAGGCTTCTGACACTTCATTAGTAGAGTCTTCATCAACGAATAAGGGTGGGACACCTACTGGAGATGAAGTAAGAACTTTTGAAAGAAATAATGAAAAAGTTGGAAGAAATGACCCTTGCCCGTGTGGTAGTGGGAAAAAATATAAGCAGTGTTGTGGGAGGTAACTAGTGAATGAAAATCTAAAGAAATTACTCTTTGAAATCAAGCAGTTAGAATCCCCAATTGATGAAATAAGGAGTTCCCTTTGACTTAACTGAGTTGAAAAAGGAACATGATGATTTACAAAAGAAAATGACGAAAGAAGGTTTCTGGGATGATCCAAATAAAGCCCAGGGAATTGTGAAGAAAGCAAATCAACTAAAAGACCGTATTAATGCCTTTGAATCTTTAGAATTATCTTATGAAGAAGCAAAAATGTTGTGTGAAATGGCTATTGAAGAATCTGCAGAACATCTATATGATGAAATACATGAGTCGCTAATAGAAATTAAAGAGACTATTGAAGAAATGCGTTTAAATGTTTTGCTAGATGAAGAGTTCGATCATTTAAATGCGATTCTTTCTATTAATTCTGGAAGTGGTGGTTTAGATGCACAAGATTGGGCTGAAATGTTATTACGTATGTATACAAAATGGTCAGAATCTCAAGGGTATACAGTAGAGGTGTTGGATTTAATAGCGGACAAAAAAGGTGGCATTAAAACTGTTACCATTAAAGTAATTGGTGAGTATGCTACTGGGTATTTGAAATCTGAGAAAGGTGTTCATCGATTGGTTAGAATTTCGCCTTTTGATACGGCTGGTAAAAGACATACATCTTTTGCATCTGTTGATGTAATGCCAGAACTGGATGATACCATTGATATAGAAATCGATCCGACAAATTTGAAAATTGATACTTATCGAGCATCAGGTGCTGGTGGACAACATGTTAATACAACGGATTCAGCCGTACGGATCACCCATCTGCCAACTGGTATTGTTGTACAATGTCAGAATGAAAGATCTCAACTGAGTAACAAGAAAACAGCCATGAAAATGTTAATGGCTAAACTAATCCAATTAAAAGAGTCAGAACAAAAAGAAGCCATTGAAGATTTAATGGGAGACTATTCAGAAATTTCTTGGGGCAGTCAAATTAGGTCTTACGTTTTTCATCCCTACAGCATGGTAAAGGATCATCGGACAAATTATGAAGTCGGTGACGTGAATGGGGTAATGGATGGAGATATTAATGGGTTTATAAATGCATATTTAAAAATGTCTAAGCAATCTTAGACGTTTTTTGTTGGAAGGAGAGTTAAAACTATGGGCATTATTATTGATCAGTTAGCAAAAGAATTAAATGTTAAGAAAAGCCAAGTAGCAACAACAGTGAAATTAATTGACGAAGGTAACACGATACCATTCATTGCTCGTTATAGAAAAGAAATGACTGGTGGTTTAGACGATGTGACACTAAGGAATTTAGATGAACGATTAATTTATTTAAGAAATTTAAAAGAGCGAAAAGAAGATGTTATAAAAATAATAGATGAGCAAGGAAAGCTGACAGAAGAATTAAAGGAAAAGATTCTAAAAGCAGAAATTATACAGCAAGTAGAGGACTTATATCGTCCTTATAAACAAAAGAGAAGTACACGAGCAACTAAGGCTAAAGAAAAGGGCCTAGAACCCTTAAGTAAAATTATTATTTCCCAGGAAATAACAGATGGAGAATTAAGTGAAGTTGCAAAAGCATACATTGATGAAGAGAAAGGTGTTGAAACCGTTGAAGAAGCGATTCAAGGCGCCTTAGATATTATTGCTGAAATGATTTCTGATAATCCTGACTATCGCAAATATATAAGAAACTTTGTTATGCGTCATGGTTTAATTAAATCTGAAGTGAAAGATAAAGAAAAAGACGAAAAACAAGTTTACCAAATGTATTATGACTTTCAAGAAAAAGCAAATAAAATTGCTAATCACAGAGTATTAGCACTTAATCGTGGGGAAAAAGAAGAAATCTTAAAAGTAAATGTTGTGGCAAATGACAATGCTTTGTGTAATTTCTTAAATAATCGGGTGATTACAAATGAAGCATCAATATTTCATGAGCTATTAAAAGAGACGGTTCAAGACAGTTATAAGCGACTTATTTTTCCTTCCATTGAAAGAGAAATAAGATCTATTTTAACAGAATCTGCAGAGGCGGAAGCAATTTCTGTTTTTTCCAAGAATACGAAGTCTTTATTGATGATTCCGCCAGTTGAAGGGGTTAATGTATTAGCTATCGACCCTAGTTTTAGAACTGGCTGTAAAATAGCAGTTTTAGATAAGTACGGTAAATTATTAGATTACACGACAATTTATCCGAATGCCCCTCAAAATAAAGTTAAGGAATCTAAGGCGACACTAAAGGAACTAATTAAGAAATACACTATTGATATTATTCCTATTGGCAATGGTACAGCTTCTAGAGAAACGGCAAGTTTAGTAGCAGAAATTATATCTGAACTTGATACAGAGGTTTATTATACCATTGTTAGTGAAGATGGTGCTTCGGTTTATTCGGCTTCAAAAATTGCAAATGACGAGTTTCCAGAAATTAATGTGTCTATAAGAGGTGCGATTTCTATTGGTAGAAGACTACAAGATCCTTTAGCTGAGTTGGTGAAAATTGATCCAATGAGCATTGGCGTTGGACAATACCAACACGATCTAAATAAAGGAAAATTAGAATATTCTTTAACAGGTGTTGTAGAAGATTGTGTTAATAGCGTAGGAGTGGACCTAAACACTGCCTCACCAACACTATTACAATACATCTCCGGTTTATCCAGTACTGTTTCAACTAATATCTTAAAATATAAAGAAGAAAAAGGCCAATTTAGTAATAGAAAAGAGTTACTAAAAGTTAGCAGGCTAGGGCCTAAAACATTCGAGCAATGTGCAGGGTTTTTAAGAATAAAATCTGGCGATAATATATTAGATAATACTGGGGTTCATCCGGAAAGTTATGATAGTGCTATGAAATTATTAGAGTTACTAAACTATAGCGAAGAAGATGTAGCCAAAGGATGTTTAGAGGATATAAACGATCGGATTAAAGATAAAGGTGGGATTTCTGAACTTTCAAAAGCTTTAGACCTTGGGTTACCTACATTAAAGGATATTGTTAGAGAGTTAAAGAAACCTGGGAGAGATCCGAGAGAAGAAATGCCAAAACCAATTTTTAAAAGTGGTGTGTTGAGTATTGAAGATTTATCTCAAGACATGGTTTTAAAGGGAACTGTTAGAAATGTCGTTGCTTTTGGATGTTTTGTTGATATAGGAATTAAACAAGATGGTTTAGTGCATATTTCAGAAATGAGTGATAGTTATGTTGAAAACCCAATGGATATTGTTAAAGTTGGAGATATTGTAGATGTAAAGATCATTGATATTGATGTGGATCGTCAAAGAATCGCTTTAAGTATGAGAAAAATATAGGTGGATCTATGAATGAAAATTATATATTGGTCTTAGGTGCATCTGTTGTAGACATATTTGGGTTTTGTGAAAATAAATATGCCTCCCGTGATTCCATTCCTGGTCGGATTAAAATGACCTTTGGAGGCGTGTGTCGTAATATAGCAGAGAATCTAGCAAGAATGGAAGTCAATACAAAATTCATTTCTGTTCTTGGTGATGATGAAATTGGTAGAGAAATCATTGAACATTCACGATACATCGGATATGATATGTCCCAGTCTTTGATTTTAAAAGACAAAAGAACACCTACGTATTTGGCAGTTCTTGATGAAAATGGAGAAATGGTTTCAGGTATAAATGATATGAGTAGTATCAACCGCTTAGATATTGATTATATTAAAAGCAAATCAGATATAATAAAGGCAGCGGATTATGTATTTTTAGATGCAGACAATCCCTTGAATCTTAAGTTCTTATTAGATACTTATCATGAAGATACTAAGTTTATATTAGATCCGATTTCCGCAAATAAAACTGTAAAAATTCTTCCCTTTATTGGAGGGTTTCATACAATTAAACCGAATAGATTAGAAGCAGAAGTAATTGCAGATATGGCTATTAAAACAGACGCGGATCTGCTTAAAGCTGCTAAAAAAATTCATGAGCTAGGTGTAACCAATCTATTTATTACTCTAGATAAAGAAGGCGTTTTTTATTCAAATGGTAGAAACCAAGGATTTTTAAAAAGTCTTAACCCAGAAGTTAGAAATGTAACAGGGGCAGGTGATTCCTTTGTAGCAGGGATAGGTTATGGTTATACAAAGAATATGTCAATTGATAAAATTGCAAAAGTTGCTACAACTATGGCTTTTATTACTATTTCTAACCATGAAACGATTCACCCAGAGTTATCATTAGAGAAGGTAATTGATGAAATGGCTAGAATTAAGTGGGAAGAAAGAAAATTAAATTAAAAGTTAAAGGAGGAAGTATGATCTTATTAAAAAATGCAAAAATATATACAATGGAAGGATCTGTTATCGAAAAAGGTTCTATTTTAATTAATGATGGGAAAATAGAAAAGGTAGCCGAGTCAATAGACGTTGACGATAAAGAAGTTGAGATTTATGATTTTGAAGGAAAGATTATAACGCCAGGATTAATCGATGCCCATTGTCATTTGGGACTAATTGAAGATGCGATTGGTTTTGAGGGAATGGATGTTAATGAAATGACAAATCCTATTACCCCTGAACTAAGAGCCATTGATGGTATCAATCCTATGGATGAAACTTTTAAGGAAGCAATTGCTGGTGGTGTCACAACAGTTTCTTCAGGTCCAGGGAGTGCCAATGTTATTGGTGGACAATTTGCAACGATTAAAACTTTAGGTAAAAGAATCGACGATATGATTATTGAGTCACCTGCGGCAATAAAATGTGCTTTTGGCGAAAACCCTAAAAGAGTATATAATGAAAAGAAGAAATCACCATCCACACGTATGGCAACGGCAGCAGAGCTGAGAAAGGTTTTATACGAAGCCTTAGAATATAATACAAAAATTAGAAGAGGTGATGATGGGAAGTTTGATTTTAAATTAAAAGCCTTATTACCTTTAATTAATAATGAAATTCCATTAAAAGCACATGCCCATAGAGCGGATGACATTTTAACGGCTATACGTATTGCTAAAGAATTTGATTTAGATTTAACTTTAGACCATTGCACAGAAGGTCATCTTATTACAGATATATTAGCTGAAGAGAATTACCCTGCGATTGTGGGTCCAACTTTTGGACACCGATCAAAAGTGGAGTTAAAAAATAAATCTTTTAAGACGCCTGGAATCTTAAATAAAGCAGGTGTAAAAGTTGCTATTATGACTGATTCACCAGTCATTCCACTACAACATTTAAATATGTGTGCTGCATTAGCTTATAAAAGTGGTATGGATTATATGGAAGCTTTAAAAGCAATAACTATTTATCCGGCAGAAATTCTAAGGATTGACCATCGATTGGGTAGTATTAAAGAGAAAAAAGATGCTGATTTAGTTGTTTGGGATAAAGACCCTTTAGATATTCAAGCCAATGCTGTTTATACAATTATTGATGGATTAGTTATTAAAAATCTAGAGGAATAGATGGAAGCTATAAAAATAAATGGTGGTAGAGCCCATTTGAATGGTGTGAGTATTTATAGTAACAAAGGTTTTGCTCAAGTGCTTCTAGATCAAAAGAAACATCAGTACAAAATCAGGAGTGGTGGATATAAAAAAAGCCAAACCAAGTTTTCTAAGTTCATAAACTTTTTATCAAAAATTCCTTTTTTGAGAAGTTTTGTATTGATTTATAAGATTATTAGAAGAAATTGGAAAAAATTTATAAAGGCTTTACTTATTTATTCTATTTTAGTCGTCATTTTATTTTTTAGTGACTCACCGCTTTCAAACCAGGTAGACTCTGTTTTGAATAATGAAAAAGTTTTATATTTAGGGATTATGATCATCGTTGCTTTTTTAATAAAAATCACCAGGGTATCAAATTATCATGGTGCTGAACATATGGTAATTAATTATTTCAACGAAAACAAAGACTTAACATTTAAAGGGTTAGAAAATATATCAAGGGTATCAACCCATTGCGGTAGTTTACTAGTTATTGAAACCTTTATTATATTTTATATGATTAGTTTTTTTAGTTCTTTCTATGATCTAAATTTCTTAATTGCATATATGATTGGCTATGAAGTTTTTAAAGGACAATATAAAATTTTTAAACCAATTATGTTCATGAGCTACTTAATCCAAAAATATTTTTTAACGGCAAAACCGAGCGTTGAAGAATTAAATGTGGCGAAGCTTGCCTTAAAAAAAGCTGTATTGCATTAGTTATTAATGAAAGCCATCTTTTTAGATGGCTTTTTAAATGATGTTTTTTAATATTGTTAGATATTTTTTACTTTGATTAAAATTGATTGCTAATTATGATATAATAGTCTAAATTGAGGTGTTAATATGAAAATATTATGTAAAAATGAAAACGAAACGAAAAAAATCGCGCAAGCTGTAGCTAAATTTTTAGAGCCTGGTTCAATACTTTGCCTTGATGGAGACCTTGGTGCTGGGAAAACAACTTTTAGTCAATATCTGTGTCAAGCCTTAGGGTTTGATGGTTATGTTAATTCACCTAGTTATAGTATTGTTAACGAATATTCTAACGATATAAAAATCAATCATTTTGATGTTTATAGAATCTACTCAGTTGAAGAATTATATGAAATAGGGTATGAAGAATATTTTTTCGGGGAGGCCATTACAATTGTAGAATGGGCTTCTAAGATCGAAGAATTAATTCCAGCGGATAGCATTTGGATTACAATTGCACTTGGAGAAAAAGAGAATCAACGTGTTTTCCATATAGAAGGGTTACCAGAAAATATAGATTTCAAAACAAAGGAGAGTTAAATGAACATTTTATCAATTGAAACATCATCTGTTGTTGCAAGTGTCGCTATTTCAAATGATGAAGGGATTTTAGGTGAAATAACAATCAATCATCCGAGAACTCACTCGCAAAAATTAATGCCAATTATTAAATATATATTTAACAACTTGTCTTTAACAATAGGGGATATTGATTTGATCGTTGTATCTAATGGACCTGGCTCTTTTACTGGCGTAAGAATTGGATTGACAACAGCAAAGGCTTTAGCACACCCAAATAGAACACCTATTGTGACTATTTCAACGCTAGATTCTTTAGGAATGAACCTATCGGCTTACAATGGGAAAGTTATTTCTGTAGTTGATGGTAGGCGTAAAAAAGTTTTTGTAAAAGCTTTTAAATTCTATAAAGGTAAAGTTGTTAGCACAGATGAGGCTCAAATGGGTATGATTGACGATTTTCTAGATGAATGGAATAGCAAAGATGAGGAAATGATATTGGTTGGTAGTGGTGTTACTGAAAACAAAGAATATATTTTATCCAACAAAAATGAAAAAATAGCATTGGCATCATTAAAAGATAATTTCCCTTACGCTAAGACCTTAGCTGCTATGGGTAGAGAAATTGATCCAGAGGATTATCAGAGCTACAATACCATTGAAGCAAATTATATAAGAAAGTCTCAAGCGGAGATGACATTAGAAAACTAAAAGGTGATTGATATGGAAGGAACAATTCAGTTAATGCAACTAAGTGATGTTAAGAATGTTCTTAAGATCGAAGAGGAAAGTTTTAGTACCAGTTGGACTTTTAATGCGTTTATTTATGAATTGTTAGTCAATGAAAAAGCGACTTATTATACCTTTAAAATAGAGGAACAAATCATCGGCTATATTGGTTATTGGTTATTAGACGATGATATACATATTACTAATTTAGCAGTGGCGCCACTTTTTAGAAAAAAGGGGATTGCCAGCAAATTAATAAATTTTATTATAAGAAAAGCAAAGGATATTGGCGTAAGCCAGATAAGTTTAGAAGTGAGAATTACAAATCAAGAAGCCATTAAACTTTATGAGAAAATAGGTTTTGCTCGGGGGAAGCTCTTGAAAGAATACTATAAAAGAGAAGATGGCATTGAGATGGTTCTTCTACTTAAGGGAGGCAGTAATGAAGAAAAACAATTTTAAAGTGAATAAAAAAAGAGTCGCTATATTAATCCTTGTAGTACTTATATTAGGTGCCACAATATATGCGGCCTTAAATCAATCTGTCAATGGTGCTGGTGAGAAATACTATTTAAAAGCTTATGAAGTAAAAGAACAGGAATTGTCTGCAATTGTTTTTACTTCAGGACAAGTAGCTTCAACACTAGAGCAAAATTTAACTTTTAATCAATCTGGAAAAATTACAACGATTAATTTTGAAATAGGTGACTCAGTACAAAAAGGTGAAATCATAGCTGCCTTAGATCAAGAAGACTTATTAAGTCAAATACGCAGCAGTGCTTTACAAGTTGAAATTAATGAAAAAAACATACAAAAATTACGGATGTCAGGTGTCATTAACTATGAAGGTGCCTATAAAAATGCGAAGTTAAATTATGAAAAGGCATTGAATATTTTTGAAAATAACAAAAAGTTATATGAGAGTGGCGTCATCAGTACTTCTGAGTTTAATCAGTTTAAAAATGCTCTAGCTTTAGCAGAAAATGATTATCAGTCGACTAAAAAGAAATATGAAGGCTATGGTAATGGGATTGATTTAGAAATAGCTAAGTTACAGTTAGAAGAATCGAAAGCTCAGTTATTGGATTTAGAAAACAAATTAGAGGATATGATCCTTGAGGCGCCTTTTGATGGTGTTATTACAAGTAGTAATTTAAAACAAGGAGAATTTGTGATGTCTAATACTCAGGGAGTTGTTGTTGAGACCATAGACAATTTAATGATTGAAACCGAAATTAGTCAATACGATGTTGACAGTATTAATATTGGACAAATTGTTGAGATATCGCGAAATGGTGAAGATATTATTTATGAAGGAAAAGTTAGTAAAATTAATCCAACAGCAGTTGTTTCACAGCAATCTTCAATTGTACCAGTTGAAATAGATATTATTTCTGAAAATCATTACAAACCAAATTATACAGTGAATGTAGAAATTGAAACGGATAGTAATGAAAACGCAAAAGTTATTCCATATGAAGCTTTAATTAGAGACGTTGAAAATAATCATATAATTTTTAAGTATTCAGAAGGAAAAGTGGAAAAAATTATAATTGATAGAGGGATTAATGGTCCCCTTAGAACAGAAATCATTTCAGATGCTGTGAGTGTTGGTGATACGATTTTGTTAGATCCACCTTTAGAGTTAGAAGATGGTGATGCAGTTGAAATTATTGAAACCGTTGAATAAGGTAAGGGATAACTGATGATTACATTAAAGAATATATGGAAAATATATGATACCGGTAAAATTAAGGTAGATGCTTTGCGAGGTGTTGACTTGACAATAGAAGAAGGAGAGTTTGTATCAATTATCGGTGCCTCCGGTTCAGGGAAATCGACAATGATGAATATTTTAGGATGTCTTGATAGGCCAACAAAGGGTAAGTACCACCTACACGAACATAGTGTTGATACTTTTGATGAAGATCAGTTAGCGAAAATAAGAAATAAAAATGTAGGGTTTGTTTTTCAAACTTTTAATTTGGTGCCTAGAGTGACAGCTTTTCATAATGTTGAACTACCTTTGATTTATGGGAAATACAAATCAAAAGAAAGAAAAGTAAAAGTAAATAATGCACTTGCGAGAGTCGGGTTATCTGATCGAATGGATCATAAACCTAATGAACTTTCAGGTGGGCAAAAACAAAGAGTGGCTATTGCAAGAGCTTTGGTTAATAATCCGTCGATTATTTTAGCAGATGAACCAACGGGAAATTTAGATTCAAAAACAACTATTGAAATAATGAATATATTTAAAAAACTAAATGACGAAGGCGTAACGGTTATTATTGTTACGCATGAGTTAGATATTGCTTTAATGACAAATAGACAAATCACTTTTAAAGATGGAGAAATTATAAAAGATGAAGAAATATTTGCTGGAAAGCTTGAGGTGAAAGAATGAATTTTATTGAGAGTATACGTATTGCTTTAAAGGCACTCTGGGTGAATAAAATGCGTTCTGTTTTAACAATGCTAGGCATTATTATTGGCATTTCTTCTGTGATCGTTGTTGTTGCTTTAGGTGATGGCACCAAAGGAGCCGTTTCAAATGAATTTAATAATATTGGCGCTAATCGAATTTTTATAATGACCAATTACCAAGAAGAAGTTTATGATAAAGATCGGTTGACCCATGAAGATTATCAGTTGATTAGTGAAGTTTTTTCAGATAAAATAGCAGCAAAGTCAATAGATTATAATTTTAATGGTAGCACTTATGATATGAGCGATAATAAGGAACCCATCAGTATTGCTATAGAAGCGGTTAGTGATGAATACAACAGTATTGAAAGTTTTGAAATGCTTCAAGGACGTTTCATTAACTCAAATGATGTTAACACACGAAGAAATATAATAGTTATTGAAGAATCCCTTGCCCTTGACCGTTTTCAAAGAACAGATATACTTGGGGAAAAAATAATTGTTGATGTCAATGGTGTGGGGAATGCATTCATTATTGTTGGTATATTCGAACCGCCAAAATCTTTAATTCCTGCAATGGGAGCAGTCCAGAGAAAAGCATATATTCCCTATAGTACTGGGGCAAAAATTTTAAATGCGAGTCAGTTTATACCGGGGATGGATTTTAATTTAGTACCTGATGTAAATGGGCAAGAAGTTATTGATGAAATTATTAAAGTGCTTTCAAGAAAACATAGTAATGTAGGTGAAAATAAGTACATTGGGTTTTCAGCGGAAGGACAGTTAGAAATTATTAACAATGTTATGCAGATGCTCACCCTAGTTGTAGGGGCCATTGCTTCGATTTCATTATTTGTAGGCGGCATTGGGATCATGAATATTATGCTAGTATCTGTCACTGAACGTACCAGGGAAATTGGCATTCGTAAAGCAATTGGGGCGACGCGGCAAGATATATTGGTACAGTTTTTAATTGAAGCAGTAATTATTTCGGGCATTGGTGGAATTATAGGAACAAGTCTTGGCATTTTGCTATCAAAGGTTGCCTCTAATGTAATTGATATACCAGCTCGAACAAGTATAGTTGTCATTATTGCGGCAACTTTGTTTTCGACTTTAGTAGGTATCATTGCTGGACTTTATCCAGCTAATAAGGCGGCAAAACTAGATCCAATTGATGCCCTTAGATATGAGTAAGGAGGAAAAATGAATAATAAAGATAAAAATGAGAAGGATTCAATCAAAGATTTTGTAGTAGAAGAGAATGAAGAACATCAACTGTCGCTGTTTAATCGTATGATAGGTGTTTTTATTAACCCTGAAGAAACATTTAGGGACATTAAACGGAAGGCCAATATTTTAAAGCCAGGTTTTCTTTTAATGATAATTTTTGCAGTTATTTTTTTCATTCAAAGAGATTTGCTTAGGACACAAGTGATTAATCAAATAAAGGCAGTTGCTGCAGTTAATCCAGATTATGAAATCACAGATGCCTTAGTGGAAACATCCCTTCGAACGGGTATTATAGTAGGGATATTAAGTGCTTTGGTAAACCCAGTTTTTAAAGGTTTATTGGTTCACGGTATAGCGATGTTGAGAAATGGGAAAGCAAAACTAAAAGCGACCTTAAGTGTATTGGTTTATTCTTATTTTATTGTAGCCCTTGGACAACTAATTGCCGGTGTTTTGAAAGCATTTACTGGAAACATCTATTTATCGTTATCGCCGGCTGTGTTTTTTAGTGGATTGGCGCCAACAAGTGTTCAATTTATTTTACTATCTTATTTTGATATATTTACAATAGGTTACTTAATTGTTAGTATTATTGGCATTCGATTAGTACATGAGTTCAGTTATAAGAAAGCGGCTATGGCTGTATTGTTACCTTCTTTGATTTATATATTGATTCTCGTGGCATCATCAGCTAGTGCTTTGATGGCATAATGAAGGGAGATTAGATGAGTTTAATTAGTTTGGCTATTGAAACCAGTTGTGACGAAACTTCAGTAGCAATTATAAAAGGAAAAAGAGAAGTATTAACAAATATAATTTATTCGCAAATTGACATCCACAAGAAGTTTGGTGGTGTGGTTCCAGAAGTCGCATCAAGGAATCATGTAAAAAAGATTTCTCAAATTGTTGATGAGGCATTAGAGAAGGCTCAAATGACTTTTGATGATTTAGATTTCATTTCAGTTACCAATGGTCCGGGTCTTGTAGGCGCATTGCTTGTTGGCTTATCCTATGCTAAGGCGTTAAGTTTTGCCCTTGATATTCCGTTGGTTCCTGTCAATCATATTGAAGGGCATATCTTTGCAAATTTTGTAGAACATCCAACGTTAGAACCGCCCTTTTTATCATTAATTGTTTCTGGCGGCCATACACATCTAGTGGAAGTAAAAGATTATAGTGAATACCATGTAATTGGGAGAACGCGAGATGATGCCGCGGGAGAAAGTTTTGATAAGGTCGCCAGAAGATTAGAACTTGGTTATCCAGGGGGGCCAATCATTGATAAGTTAGCTCAAAAAGGTAATTCTAAAGCAATTGATTTCCCAAGAGCTAAAGTAGGAGACTATGATTTTAGTTTTAGTGGTTTAAAAACAGCAGTCTTGAATTATATAAATATGAAGAATCAAAAAAATGAAGTGATTAATAATGAAGATGTAGCGGCAAGCTTTCAAGCAGCAGTTGTTGATGTATTGGTTAATCGTGGGAAGGATGTTTGCAAAGATTATAATTTAGATAAAATTGCTTTGGCTGGTGGTGTTGCGGCTAATAGTGGTTTAAGAAAAGGTTTAGATGATATGGGACAATTAGAAAACATTGAAATTTATTATCCTTCAAAACTCCTATGTACTGATAATGCTGGAATGATTGGTTGTGCCGGTGCTTATCGATATTCTCAGGGTGTTTTAGGCAATGAAGAAACAATTGCTATTCCAAATTTGGAAATAAATTAAAAAAATAAAAGGGTGAAGCCGATTGGCTTCACCCTTTAGATTATAGTACTTCATCAAGATAATCTAGAATGTCTTCCATTGTTTCAATTTTTTCAGCTATTGCGTCTGGCACTTCAATGTCGAAAGAATCTTCAATTTCCATAATGATTTCAACAGCATCTAAGGAATCAGCATTTAAATCATCTTGTAAATTTGCATTAACAGGAATTTCAGTGCCGGCCTTTCTCCCTAATTGTAAGTTAATAATGTCTTCTACTATTTGTTGATTTGTTTTGTCCATAATATCTCTCCTTTGATTTTATAAATCCTCTAAGTATTTGTCTAAACGACCCCATTCTTCATAAAGTTTATTGATCGTTGTTTCCAATTGTTGATTTTCTTCATTGATTGCTTTAACTTGATCACCGTCAGAATAAACCTCTTCTAAACACATTTTCTTTTCATTTTCATGCAACTTTTTTTCGTAAACTTCAATTTCCTTTAAAACTTCTGACATACGGTCCTTCTTCTTTTGGATATTTTTCTTTATTTC
>Ga0209942_1000838_pt1 | contig 17650 bp, 29 predicted proteins | sample SalPonR1_A_D2_MG_FD_185695 | JGI IMG/M metagenome (GOLD analysis project Ga0209942, IMG submission 185695) | Salt pond soil microbial communities from South San Francisco under conditions of wetland restoration - Salt Pond MetaG R1_A_D2_MG... ...
GTGCACGCGCCAAGGGCCGGTACACCCGGATCCTGAAGCGGACCAGCCACATCACGGTCACGGTAGCGGAGCAATAAGGAAAAATTATGGGTCACAAGGTACATCCAACCGGAATCCGACTCGGAATCTCCAAGGACTGGGGCGCACGCTGGTATGCCGAGCGAAAGGATTTCGCCGACAACCTGAACAGCGATCTCGCAGCCAGGCGTTTCATAGAGAAGGAGCTTTCGCAGGCCGCAGTCAGCCGCGTTCACATCGAGCGTCCGGCCAAGCAGGCGCAGGTCACGATCTATACGGCGCGTCCGGGTATCGTCATCGGCAAGAAGGGTGAGGATATCGAGCGCTTGCGCCGCAAGCTTACCGATCTGCTCGGAGTGCCCACCGCGGTCAGCGTAAGCGAAATCCGCAAGCCGGAACTCGATGCCAAGCTGGTTGCCGACAGCATCGCGCAGCAGCTCGAGCGTCGCATCATGTTTCGCCGCGCCATGAAGCGCGCCGTGGGTAATGCGATTCGGTTGGGCGCCCAGGGCATCAAAGTCCAGGTTGGCGGCCGTCTTAACGGCGCCGACATCGCTCGGACGGAATGGTACCGGGAAGGCCGCGTGCCGCTGCATACGCTGCGCGCCGGTGTCGATTACGGTACCTCAGTCGCGAGCACGACGTACGGCGTGATCGGAGTCAAGGTGTGGGTCTACACCGGCGACGTGTTCGATCTGCACGCCGAGAAGAGCGAGGAATCGAAGTCGTCCAGAAAGGGCGCGGGTCGGGAGAACTGAAATGCTGCAGCCGAAACGAACAAAATTCCGTAAGCAGCAAAAAGGCCGTAACCGCGGTCTGGCGCAGGTGGGTAACAAGGTCAGCTTCGGCGAGTATGCGCTGCAGGCGACTACGCGCGGTTTCATCACCGCGCGTCAGATCGAGGCCGCAAGGCGTGCGATCACCCGTCACGTCAAACGCGGCGGCAAGCTTTGGATCCGGGTATTCCCGGACAAGCCGATCACCAAGAAACCGGTCGAAGTCCGCATGGGCAAGGGCAAGGGTAACGTCGAGTACTGGGTTGCTCCGGTTCAGCCGGGCAGGGTGATCTACGAGATTCAGGGCGTGAGCGAAGATGTTGCGCGCGAGGCTTTCCGTCGCGCCGCCGCCAAGCTCAGCGTCAAGACGACGATGGTAGCGAGGTCGCTGTAATGAAAGCGAGTGAAATCAGGCAGAAGTCTGCAGACGAACTCAAGGACATGCTCATCGAGTTGCGCAAGCGCCAGTTCGATTTGCGCATGCAGCTGGGCACCGGCCAATTGGCCGAGCCGCATCAGCTGCGCCAGGTCCGTCGCGATATCGCGCGGGTGAAAACGGTATTGAATACCTCGCAGGGTGAACAGGCATGAGCAACGAGACCAAGAGTCGCGTCGAGCACAGCGCCACCGGTAAGGTGGTGAGCAACAAGATGGACAAGACCGTTACGGTTCGTCTGGAGCGCCATCTCAAGCACCCGCTGTACGGCAAGTACATTCGCCGCTCCAGCAAGGTGCACGCGCACGACGAGACCAACGACTGTAATGAAGGCGATACGGTGCGCATCGTCCCCGATCGTCCGCTTTCCAAGACCAAGAGCTGGAAAGTGGTCGAAGTCGTCGAACGCGCCCAGTAAACGGAGCAGTACAGACCATGATTCAGATGCAGAGCAGGCTGGCGGCGGCCGACAACAGCGGCGCACGCGAAGTGATGTGTATCAAGGTGCTTGGCGGCTCCAAGCGTCGCTATGCGAACATCGGCGACGTGATCAAGGTGACGATCAAGGATGCGATCCCTCGCGGAAAGGTCAAGAAGGGCGAGGTTTACAATGCAGTCGTGGTGCGCACTCGCAAGGGTGTGCGCCGCCGAGATGGTTCGCTGATTCGCTTCGACGGCAACGCAGCGGTGATCCTGAACAACAAGCTCGAGCCTATCGGCACCCGTATTTTCGGGCCGGTAACCCGCGAACTTCGCGGTGAGCGGTTCATGAAGATCATTTCGCTCGCACCCGAAGTGCTGTAAGGAGTTTAGTAATGCAACGGATTCGAAAAGGCGACGAAGTAGTCGTGATTGCCGGACGCAGCAAGGGCCAGCGCGGCCACGTGCTCAAGGTGCTGGCCGACGAGCGACTGCTGGTCGAGAACGTCAACATGATCAAGCGCCACACCAAGCCCGACCCGCAGCGCCAGCAGCCGGGCGGAATTGTGGAACGTGAAGCGCCGATCCATACGTCGAACGTGATGCTTTATAACCCGGCCACCGACCAGGGCGACCGCGTTGGATTCAAGGTGCTGGACGACGGCCGAAAGGTTCGGGTATTCCGTTCCACCGGCGAAGTTGTAGATATTTGAGGCGAATAGTGATGAGCAGGTTGAAGGATTTTTACCGCGATACGGTTACCGGTCAGCTGAAAGAGAAATTCAGCTACGCGAATATCATGCAGGTGCCGCGTATCGAGAAGGTCACGATCAACATGGGTCTTGGCGAGGCGGTTGCGGACAAGAAGGTTATCGAGAAGGCTCTGGGCGATCTCACGAAGATTGCCGGTCAGCAGCCTGTCGTGACCAAGGCGCGTAAGTCGGTTGCGAGCTTCAAGATTCGCGACGGTTATCCGATTGGTGCGAAGGTGACCCTGCGCCGCGAACGCATGTACGAGTTCCTTGATCGCCTGATCAACGTCTCGCTGCCTCGCGTTCGCGACTTCCGTGGAATCAGCCCCAAGGGCTTCGACGGTCGCGGGAATTTCAACCTGGGTGTCAAGGAACAGATCATTTTTCCGGAAATCAATTACGACCAGGTCGACGCGATTCGCGGTATGGATATCGCGATCACGACCTCGGCTCAGAACGATGACGAAGGCAAGGCGCTTCTCGAAGCGTTCGGCTTTCCCTTCCGGGCACGCTAAGGAGCAGGTAGGAAGATGGCTAAGAAATCAATGGTAGCGCGCGATGTCAAGCGCTCGGAGCTGGTCGCGAAATATGCGGCCAAGCGTGTCGAGCTCAAGAAGGTCATCGCCAATCCGGATGTCGACTTTGAGGAAAAGCAGGCCGCGATCTTTGCGCTGGCCAAGCTTCCGCGTGACTCGAGCCCGGCCCGTGGCCGAAATCGTTGTCGCATAACCGGTCGTCCGCGCGGTTATTACCGCAAGTTCGGCCTGGCGCGCAACAAGTTGCGCGAGTCAGCAATGAACGGCGACATTCCCGGCCTGCGCAAGGCCAGCTGGTAAAGAGGTGTATTGCAAATGAGCATGAATGATCCCATCGCCGATATGCTGACCCGGATTCGCAACGCCCAGGGCGTGCGCATGAAAACCGTGACCATGCCGGCTTCGCGTACCAAGCTGGCGATTGCCGAAGTTCTCAAGGACGAGGGTTACATCCTGAATTTTCGCGAATCCGGCGAGGGTGCATCCAAGGAACTCGAACTTGAGCTCAAGTACATGGGCGGCAAGGGCGTCATCGACCACTTGAGGCGCGTTAGCAAGCCCGGTCGTCGCCTTTATCTCGGCGCTTCCGATCTGCCGCGCGTCCAGGACGGCCTCGGCATCGCAATCGTGAGCACGTCGAAGGGCGTAATGAGCGATTCACGCGCACGGCGCGAAGGGCACGGCGGCGAAGTGCTGTGCACCGTGGCCTGACGGAGTAGTAGACATGTCCAGAATTGCCAGTTATCCGATCGAATTGCCCAAGGGCGTCGAATTCAGTCAGAAGGGCCAGGAAATCCAGGTCAAGGGCCCCAAGGGCGCGTTGACGATGGTTCTTCACCCTTCGGTGGAAATGAAGAACGAAGAAGGTGTGTTGTCCTTCGAGGCCGCGCCGGGCGGGACAACCGCCATGGCAGGTACGATGCGTGCACTCATCAACAACATGGTGCAGGGCGTTACCGACGGTTTCGAGAAGAAACTGAACCTTATCGGCGTTGGTTATCGTGCGCAGGCCCAGGGCAGCAAGCTTAATTTGCAGCTCGGGTTCAGCCACCCGGTCGATTTCAGCGTGCCCGACGGTGTGACCGTCGAGACGCCGACCCAGACCGAGATCATCGTTCGCGGTGCCGACAAGCAGAAGGTTGGCCAGGTCGCGGCCGAGATTCGCGGGTATCGTCCGCCGGAGCCCTACAAGGGCAAGGGTGTGCGCTACGCGGACGAACGCGTCGTGATGAAGGAAGCCAAGAAGGCCTGATTGAAGGCTTCGTGTTCGAAGAATTTTAGAGGAACGAGAAATGAGCGAAAAGAATCTGAGCAGGCTGCGGCGCGCGCGCAAGGCGCGGGCGCGAATCGCTCGCGGAGAGAAGGCGAGACTTTCGGTCTTCCGCTCCAGCCGCCATATTTATGCACAGGTCATGACCGCCACCGGCGACCGGACCCTGGTGACCGCTTCTACAGTCGAGCCTTCGGTGCGCGGCGACATGAAGTCCACCGGAGGCCGGGAAGCTGCTGCAATCGTGGGCAAATCGATTGCCGAGAAGGCGATTGCCGAGGGCATCAGCGAAGTGGCATTCGACCGTGGCGGCTTCAAGTATCACGGGCGAGTCAAGTCGCTGGCCGATGCTGCACGCGAAGCGGGACTGAAGTTTTAACTGACTGGAATTCTGGAAGATCAAGATGGCGAGAGACAACGAAAGAACCGACGATTTCATCGAGAAGCTGGTAGCTGTCAACCGCGTGGCCAAGGTGGTCAAGGGCGGGCGTCAGTTCGGCTTCACCGCCTTGAGCGTGGTCGGCGACGGGAACGGCAAGGTCGGGTTCGGTTACGGCAAGGCACGTGAAGTCCCGCTCGCCATTCAAAAGGCGATGGAAAAGGCCCGGCGAGACATGAAGCAGATTTCGCTGAACCAGGGCACATTGTGGCATCCGGTCAAGTCGCGCCATAGCGGCTCGCGGATCTACATGCAGCCTGCCTCCGAAGGTACCGGCGTAATCGCCGGTGGTGCAATGCGTGCCGTCTTCGAAGCCGTGGGCGTTCAGAACGTCCTGGCCAAGAGCGTGGGCTCCAACAACCCGATCAATCTGGTTCGAGCCACGGTCAAGGGACTGGAACTCATGGCTTCCCCGGAATCGGTTGCGGCCAAGCGCGGCAAGAGCGTAGAGGAGATCCTGGAAAATCATGGCTAACAAGAAATCTGCAAAGCTGCGCGTGACGCTGGTCCGCAGCCCCAACGGCAAGATCGGCAAACATCGCGATACGGTTCGCGGCCTCGGATTACGACGCATGCATCACAGCGTCGAACTTCAGGACACGCCCGAGATTCGCGGCATGATCAACAAGGTCAACTATCTGGTCCAGGTCGAAGAGCTCTGAGCGCCGGGTTCAGGTTGACTAGCGACGCATATAACGGGATTAAGAACATGAAACTCAATTCGATCAAACCTGCCGACGGTTCGAAGACCGACCGCCGGCGCGTAGGACGCGGAATAGGTTCCGGCCTGGGCAAGACAGGTGGCCGTGGTCACAAGGGCCAGAAGGCGCGATCCGGTGGCTTCAGCAAGAGTGGGTTCGAGGGTGGCCAGATGCCGTTGCAGCGTCGCCTGCCCAAGGTCGGATTCCGTTCGGCAGTCAATCGCGACACGCGCGAGGTTCGCCTTTACCAGATCAATGACACCGGCCTTGAAACGGTCGATCTGGATGCGCTCAAGAAGGCAGGCGTGGTGCCCAACAGCACCCGCAAGGTCAAGTTGATCAATACCGGCGCGCTGGATCGCGCGGTTACCGTGCGCGGCCTGTCGGTGACGGCCGGTGCTGCAAGCGCCATCGAGGCGGCCGGGGGCAAGGTCGAGTAATGGCTTCCGGGCCCTCACAGGTTGCCGGCATGCTCGGAAGCATGGGTCGACTGACCGAACTCCGCAATCGGCTGCTGTTCGTGTTGGTGGCGTTGGCGGTCTTTCGTCTCGGCACCTTCATTCCGGTGCCCGGGATCAACCCGCAGGCGTTGCTCCAGCTCATGGATCAGCAGCGCGGCACCATCGTTGACATGTTCAACATGTTCTCGGGCGGTGCGTTGGGTCGGTTCTCGATTTTCGCTCTGGGCATCATGCCGTACATTTCCGCGGCCATCATCATGCAGTTGATGAGCCATGCCGTTCCACAGCTTCAGCAGCTGCGAAAGGAAGGCGAAGCCGGGCGACGCAAGATCACTCAGTACACGCGCTACTTCACGGTCGTGCTGGCGCTGTTCCAGTCGTTCGGCGTTGCCGCGGCGTTGCAGAGCCAGAGTGCTGGCGCGGGTCTTCCGGTAGTCATCATTCCGGGTCCCGGCTTTCTGTTCAGCGCCGTAGTGACCTTGACTTCCGGCACCGTGTTCCTGATGTGGCTGGGTGAGCAGGTTACCGAGCGTGGTATCGGCAACGGGATCTCGATCATTATCTTCGCGGGCATCGTTGCCGGCCTGCCGGCCGCCATTGGATCCACGCTCGAGCTAGCCCGAACCGGTGAACTCAGCGAGATTGCCGTGCTGTTCCTGCTGGTTCTGGCATTCGCGATTACCGCGTTCGTGGTTTTCGTCGAACGCGGTCAGCGCCGAATCACGGTCAACTATGCCCAACGCCAGGGGCGCAAGGCATACCAGAACCAGTCGACCCATCTGCCGCTCAAAGTGAACATGTCCGGCGTGATCCCGGCTATTTTTGCGTCCTCCCTGGTGCTGTTCCCGGCCACCATCTCGACCTGGTTCGGCCAGGCCGGTCAGGCTGGCTGGTTGCAGAATATCGCGCAGCAGCTCACGCCCGGGTCGCCGATTTATCTCGTGCTGTTCGGCGGTCTGATCGCATTCTTCTGCTTTTTCTACACGGCGATCGTGTTCAATTCGCGAGAAACCGCCGACAATCTGAAAAAGTCGGGTGCGTTCATACCGGGCATCCGGCCCGGGCGCCAGACATCCGAGTACATTGATTACGTCCTGACGCGGTTGACCGCGGTCGGTGCAGCGTATCTGGTGGCGGTTTGCTTGTTCCCGGAATTCCTGCGTATGCGCTGGAATGTGCCGTTCTACCTCGGTGGGACGTCGTTGCTGATTATCGTGGTGGTGACCATGGACTTCATGTCGCAGATGCAGGCGCATCTGATGTCGCACCAGTACGACAGCCTTCTGAAGAAGGCGAATCTTAAAGGTTACGGTCGCTCGGGCACGGTCCGGCGCTGATTGAAAAATACGTGCTCCGGCCCTCGGGCGGGGCGCACGCAGAGGAATAGAGAAAATGAAAGTACAGGCATCCGTCAAGAAAATCTGCCGCAACTGCAAGATCGTTCGCCGCCGTGGTGTGGTGTTCGTGATCTGCTCGGACCCGAAGCACAAGCAGCGGCAGGGGTGAGCGTCGTCAATCAAAATGCTCGCGCTATTGGAAAGGCGCAATAAAACTGCTATAATTGCTGGTTTGCGCCGACCGGGCTTGGTGAATTGCCGTTCTGGTCGGCGGAACGTACACGGAGAATAGAAATGGCTCGTATTGCAGGCGTTAATCTGCAGCCCAACAAGCACACCTGGGTCGCGCTGACCCAGATTTACGGCATCGGCCGCACCCGCTCGCTGCAGATCTGCGAGCAGTGCTCGATCGCTCCCGACCTGAAAATTCGGGAACTGACCGAGGCCGACGAGGAGAAGCTGCGTAATGCCATTTCCGGATTCAGCGTCGAAGGTGATCTTCGACGTGAAGTCGGTATGAACATCAAGCGCCTGATGGACCTCGGATGTTACCGGGGCCTGCGCCACCGTCGCGGCCTGCCGGTTCGCGGCCAGCGTACCCGTACCAACGCCCGGACCCGCAAGGGGCCGCGTCGTCCGATTCGTTAAGGAATACCGTGCATCATGGCTAAGCAGACAGCTAAAGGCAAGAAGAAGGTCAAAAAGAGCATCGCCGACGGCATCGCACACGTGCATGCGTCGTTCAACAACACGATCATTACGATCACGGATCGTCAGGGCAATGCGTTGTCATGGGCGACTTCCGGCGGATCGGGCTTTCGCGGTTCGCGCAAGTCCACGCCGTTTGCGGCACAGGTTGCCGCAGAGCATGCAGGCCGTGCCGCTCAGGATTTCGGGGTCAAGAACCTCGAGGTCCGCGTCAACGGGCCGGGGCCGGGTCGTGAATCTTCGGTGCGTTCCTTGAACGCTCTGGGATACAAGATCATCAACATCATAGACGTGACGCCGATTCCGCACAACGGATGCCGGCCGCCCAAGAAACGCCGCGTCTAGCGTCTCATTCGTTTTAGCGTTTATTCGTTTAGCGCATTATTTGAAACAACGGAATTTTTCGATGGCAAGATACATTGGACCGACCTGCAAACTGTCCCGGCGAGAAGGTGTTGACCTGGGCCTCAAGAGCCCGGCACGTAGCCTGGACTCGAAGTGCAAGCTCGAGCAACCACCCGGCCAGCACGGTGCCTCTCGCAGGCAGCGGCTTTCGGACTATGCCCTTCAGTTGCGTGAAAAGCAGAAGGTGCGCCGCATGTACGGTGTGTTGGAAAAGCAGTTCCGCAACTACTACAAGAAAGCGGCGCAGCGCAAGGGCGCCACGGGTGAAAACCTGTTGGCACTGCTCGAAGGTCGCCTGGATAACATGGTCTATCGCATGGGTTTCGCCATCACCAGAGCGGAGGCCCGCCAGTTGGTCAGCCATCGCCTGATCGAAATCAACGGCAAGGTTGTCAACATTGCCTCGTACCAGATGAGCGCCGGCGACCGGATTTCGGTCCGCGAGAAAGCGCGCAATCATCTGCGTATCAAGGAAGCCGTAGAGGTATCGCGCGACCTCGACCTCGTCGCGCCCTGGGTGGAAGTCGATAGCGACAAGCTCGAGGGTACGGTAAAAAGCCTTCCCGAGCGGGACGACCTTCCGCCGGACATCAATGAAAACCTGATTGTTGAGCTGTACTCGAAGTAATCGTCGAGATCCGCGGGCCCCAGGGCCTGGTCGAGCAGGTTTTATCGCAAGTAGAAACGAGAGAGGCATGCATGTCGAGTGCAACTTCACTGATTGAAAACATGCTCAAGCCCAAGGGCTTGATCGTGGATGAGCTGTCCGAGCGTCGCGCAAAAGTAACGCTCGAGCCGCTAGAACGGGGCTTCGGCCATACCCTGGGCAACGCGCTTCGCCGCGTGCTCCTTTCGTCCATCCCGGGCGCGGCCGTTACCGAGGCCGAGATCGAGGGCGTCCTGCACGAGTACACCTCGGTCGAGGGGCTTCAGGAAGATATCGTCGAGGTCATGCTCAACCTGAAGGAAGTGGCGGTCCGCATGCACAATCGCGACGAAGCCACCCTGACGCTTTCGGCAGACAAGACGGGTCCGGTAACAGCCGGTGATATTCAGCTGGACCATGACGTGGAAATCGTCAATCCCGAGCATGTCATCTGCAACCTGACCAAGAACCAGAAGCTGCGGATGCAGCTGAAGGTGTCGAAGGGCGTTGGCTACCAGCCAGCGGCGACGTATCGCTTCGACGAGGAAGAGTCGCGTTCGATCGGCAGGCTCAAGCTCGATGCATCGTTTTGTCCGGTTCACCGGGTCGCCTACAGCGTTGAAAGCGCGCGCGTGGCGCAGCGGACCGATCTGGACAAGCTGGTTCTGGATATCGAAACCAACGGCACATTGTCGTGCGAGGATGCGGTGAAGCTGGCCGCCGGTATCCTGGTCGACCAGATGTCGGTATTCGTCGATTTTGTCGCGCGTGATCGTGATGAAGAGAAGCGCGACGAGCAGAGCTTCGATCCCGTGCTGTTGCGACCGATCGACGACCTGGAGCTGACCGTGCGTTCGGCTAACTGCCTGAAGGCCGAGCATATCCAGTACGTTGGCGACCTGGTACAGCGTAGCGAGACCGAGCTTTTGAAGACCCCGAACCTCGGAAAGAAGTCGCTGACCGAGATCAAGACCGTCCTGGCGGCGCACGATCTCGCACTGGGCACCCGACTGGAAAACTGGCCGCCGTCGAATCTGGCGCGCGAAACCGTATAAGGAGAACTACCATGCGTCACCGTAAAGCGGGCCGCAAGCTGAATCGCAATTCATCGCACCGCCGGGCGATGTTCAAGAATATGGCTTCGAGCCTGTTCAAGCACGAGCTGATTCGTACTACGTTGCCGAAAGCCAAGGAACTTCGCAGGGTTGCCGAGCCGCTGATTACCATGGCCGGCGAAGACACGGTGGCCAAGCGCCGAGTGGCATTTGCCCGTCTGCGCGACAAGGAAGCCGTCGGCAAGCTCTTCGTTGAATTGGGTCCTCGCTACCGAGAGCGGCCGGGCGGATACGTCCGGATTCTCAAGTGTGGATTCCGCTCCGGCGACAAGGCTCCGATGGCATTCGTCGAGCTGGTTGATCGGCCCGGTGCACCGGGGTCCGAAGCGGCGGAGTAGCGTCATTGGATTGATTTCCGGTTCAATACCGGAGGTTCAGGAAGAGCCCGGCCATCGCGCCGGGCTTTTTTTGGACCCGCCTTGTTCACCACCCTTCCTACTGCGGCGCCGCCTGGCCCCGCGTCTGCGGCGTTTCGCTCGGTCGCAAGTCCTCACCGTAGCTTTGGCTACGCTTCCGGCTTGCTCGGTCCCGAAACCCCGCAGCCACAGGACCTGGCGACCCCTCGCTACGGAAAGGTGGTGAACAAGGCGGGTTCGGAAACATCTGAAAAACTACTGCGCGTGCGGCTGACGGCGCTCGGCGGTGCGCACTCGCGTTGTCGTCGGGTGAGCCGTGTTCAGGGCTTCGGACGGATTCGGCGGGCGTCGGTCGCTGGAGGCCTCGCCACGCGCCGAACTGAAGCGACCGTCGCCCGCCGAATCCGGGGTCGCAGCCACTCACAGTGCGGTGGCATTCAGAACGGTGCGTTGCCCGGGGTGCGCGGGTAGGGTATGACGTCGCGGATGTTGGTCAGGCCGGTGATGTAATTGAGCAGACGCTCAAAACCCAGCCCGAAACCGGCGTGCGGCACCGTACCGTAGCGCCTGAGGTCGAGGAACCAATCGTAGTTGCCCGACTCGAGTTGCTCGGCGTCCATCCGGCTCTTCAGGATCTCCAACCGTTCCTCGCGCTGGCTACCACCTATGATTTCGCCGATACCCGGCGCCAGCACGTCCATGGCGGCAACCGTCTTGCCGCCGTCGTTCAGGCGCATGTAGAAGGCCTTTATTTCGGTGGGGTAGTTCATCACGATCACCGGCGCCTGGCAGTGCTGCTCGGTCAGGTAGCGTTCGTGCTCGGTTTGAAGGTCCAGGCCCCATTCCGGCTTGTATTCGAATGATTTTCCGCTGTGCTGAAGGATTCGGATCGCTTCGGCATAGTCCATTCGCACGAACGGGCTGGCGACCAGTTTCTGGAGGCGGTTGATCGCCTCCGGCTCGATTCGTTCGGCAAAGAACTGCATGTCGTCGTCACAATGCTCGAGCACCGAGGAAAAGACGGCCTTGAGGAAATCCTCGGCCAGGTTGCTTAGATCCTGCAGGTCGGCGAACGCGATCTCCGGCTCGATCATCCAGAACTCCGCCAGGTGACGCGCCGTATTCGAGTTTTCGGCCCGAAACGTCGGGCCGAAGGTGTAGACCTTGTTCATGGCCAGGCAGAACGCCTCGACGTTGAGTTGGCCGGAAACGGTCAGAAAGGTCTCTCTGCCGAAGAAATCCTCGTTGAAGTCGATGTTGCCCTTGTCATCGCGCGGCAGGTTGGCAAGATCCAGTGTGCTGACCCGAAAAAGTTCTCCGGCGCCCTCGGCGTCCGAGGCAGTGATGATGGGTGTGTTGACCCAGTAGAAACCGTTTCTATCGAAGTATTCGTGTATCGCTCGGGCCGCGGCATGGCGAACCCGCGTGACAGCGCCGAATGTGTTGGTGCGCGGCCGAAGGTGGGCTACGCTCCTGAGAAATTCATAACTGTGGCGCTTGGGTTGTACGGGGTAGGTATCGGGATCCGCCACCCAGCCCAGAACTTCGACTTCCGCTGCCTGGAGTTCGACAGACTGCCCGCGACCCTTGGATTCGACGAGCGTGCCCTTGCAGCGAACCGAGCAACCGCTGGTCAGGTGGCGGATCTCCGTGGCGTAATTGGGCAGCGACTGGTCGGCCACGACCTGAAGATTGGCCAGGCTGGAGCCGTCGTTGAGCTGGATGAACGAGAATCCGGCCTTGGAGTCACGCCGGGTTCGTACCCAGCCTTCGATGGTCATCGGCGTACCGGCCGGAACTTTGCCGGTCAGAATGGTCTGAATGGATGCCTCAGGCATTTTTTTTACTCGTATGTTTGAAATTTTCGTGCGGGACCCGAATAATAGAGCATTGAGCTCGCTGTGACCGGTCTGAATATGTCAAACGACAAGATATCCCTATCCGATTCCGCCGCCCGGCGGGTTGCGTCATACCTGGAGCGCGAGGGCGGGGCGGGGCTGCGCCTCGGCGTTCGCCGCACCGGGTGTTCCGGCTGGGCCTATGTGGTCGATCTTGCAAGCGAGGTGCGTGACTCCGACGAGGTGTTCGAGGACCAGGGTGTGCGGATCATGATCGATCGCGAGGCACTCCCGCTGCTGGCCGGCACCTGCGTCGATTACGTCCAGCAGGGCCTGAATCACACCTTCGAGTTCCACAACCCCAACGTGACTGACGAATGCGGCTGCGGCGAGAGCTTTGCGGTCCAAACCGGGGCCTGAGCGTCGCTTAGGCCGGACACTGGACTTCCTTCTGAATTTCCCTTTTGGTCTTGACTGCGGCGAGTTTTTGGACGACAATTGCGGGCTTCGTCTTAAAACGATCGGGTTCCGAAGTCTGGAGGGCCTTGAAGAGTTTCGCCGGAGGGGTACTCAAGCGGTCAACGAGGGCAGACTGTAAATCTGCTGGCTATGCCTTCGCAGGTTCGAATCCTGCCCCCTCCACCAGTTCGCGGGTGTAGTTCAAGGGTAGAACCTCAGCCTTCCAAGCTGATGATGTCGGTTCGAGTCCGATCACCCGCTCCAGATTTGCGCAGGTAGCGCGGGTCGGGGCGGACCGCCCGGATCAGGATGAAGAGAGCTGCCCACGTAGCTCAGGCGGTAGAGCACTCCCTTGGTAAGGGAGAGGTCACTGGTTCGATTCCAGTCGTGGGCACCACAAGTCTGGCCCGCTCATGAGCGGGCGGGCCGCGCGGAAGCCTGCGGGTACCAGCGCAAAATGCGCGAGCAGTCGAGCAGTCAAGGGTTTTCAACGAGACTTTATTAACGAAAGCGGAGTTTCAAGAGGCATGTCAAAGGCAAAATTCGAACGCAACAAGCCGCACGTCAACGTCGGCACGATTGGTCACGTCGACCACGGCAAGACGACGCTGACGGCGGCGCTGACGAAGGTCTGCGCTGAAGCGCGCGGTGGTGAGTTCCGCGCGTACGACCAGATCGACAACGCGCCGGAAGAGCGGGCGCGCGGGATCACGATTGCCACGGCACACGTGGAATACGAATCGGACAACCGCCACTATGCCCACGTCGACTGCCCGGGTCACGCCGACTACGTCAAGAACATGATCACGGGTGCCGCGCAGATGGACGGCGCGATCCTGGTGGTCTCGGCGGCCGACGGCCCGATGCCGCAGACCCGTGAACACATTCTGCTGGCGCGCCAGGTTGGCGTCCCGCAGATCATCGTGTACATGAACAAGGCCGATATGGTCGACGACGAAGAGTTGCTGGAGCTGGTCGAGATGGAAGTTCGCGAACTTCTGAGCGACTACGACTTCCCGGGCGACGATACGCCGATCATCACCGGTTCGGCGCTGAAGGCGCTGGAAGGCGACGAATCGGAAATTGGTATTCCGTCGATCCTGAAGCTGGTCGAGGCGCTTGACGACTACATTCCGACGCCCGAGCGCGATACCGACAAGCCGTTCCTGATGCCGATCGAGGACGTGTTCTCGATTTCCGGACGGGGCACGGTCGTGACGGGTCGAATCGAGCGCGGCATCGTGAAGGTGGGTGACGAGCTTGAGATCGTGGGTATTCACGACACGACCAAGACGACCTGCACCGGTGTTGAAATGTTCCGCAAGCTGCTGGACCAGGGCGAAGCGGGCGACAACGTGGGCGTTCTGCTGCGCGGTACCAAGCGTGACGACGTCGAGCGCGGCCAGGTTCTGGCCAAGCCGGGCACGATCACGCCGCACACCAATTTCGAAGCCGAAGTGTATGTCCTGAGCAAGGACGAAGGCGGCCGTCACACGCCGTTCTTCAAGGGCTATCGTCCGCAGTTCTATTTCCGTACGACCGACGTGACGGGTGCGGTGGAGCTGCCGGAAGGCGTCGAGATGGTAATGCCGGGCGACAACGTTAAGATTCAGGTCGAGCTGATTGCGCCGATCGCGATGGAAGAAGGCCTGCGTTTCGCGATTCGCGAAGGCGGCCGCACCGTCGGTGCCGGCGTCGTGGCCAAGATCCACAAGTAATAGATCCGTGGGGGCGATCTCCCGGTCGCGAAACGCGCGCATCTGAAGACGCATTCAGATTGATCGCGGCCTGGAGACCGCTCCTACGGTTTTTTTTAAAGGCGAGTAGCTCAACTGGCAGAGCAGCGGTCTCCAAAACCGCAGGTTGGGGGTTCGAGTCCCTCCTCGCCTGCCACACATTGAAAGAGTCTTAAATGGCAGCCGAAAAAAGTTCTTCAAGCGACATGGTTATGTGGATTCTCGCCGCGCTCGTGCTGGGCGGAGGCCTCTATGGCTTTGTCTACTTCGAAGGTCAGGCGATGACGCTTATTCGTGTTGTCGGCCTGGTTGCCGCGGTCGGCGTTGCGCTGGCCATTGCTTCGCGCACCACAAAGGGTCGCGAGGGCTTTTCCTACGTTCGCGAGGTTGATGTCGAGCGTCGCAAGGTGGTCTGGCCGACGCGCCAGGAGACTGTGCAGACGACTCTGATCGTGTTCGCCGTAACCGTCGTGGTTGCGATCATCCTGTTCATCATGGATACCGCCTTCGGCGGCCTGGTGCGCTGGCTGATCGGGATGGGCGGAGACCTGTAATGGCAAAGCGCTGGTACGTCGTTCACGCCTATTCGGGCTTCGAAAAGCAGGTTCAGCGCTCGCTGAAAGAGCGTATCGAGCGATCCGGCATGGAAGAGCAGTTTGGCGAAATTCTCGTTCCGACCGAGGAAGTCGTCGAAATGAAAAAGGGCGTGAAGCGCCGGAGCGAGCGCAAGTTCTTTCCGGGCTACGTGCTGGTCGAGATGGAAATGAACGAGGATTCCTGGCACCTGGTCAAGGATGTGCCCAAGGTGATGGGCTTCATCGGCGGCAAGCAGGACAAGCCTGCGCCGATCAGCCAGAAGGAAGCCGACATGATCCTCAACCGGGTCGCGGAAGGAGTCGACAAGCCCAAGCCAAAGGTGTTGTTCGAACCTGGCGAAATGGTTCGGGTCATCGACGGCCCGTTCAATGATTTCAACGGCACGGTCGAGGAAATCAACTACGAGAAAAGCCGGTTGCGCGTGGCGGTCTCGATCTTCGGCAGATCGACCCCGGTGGAACTGGATTTCCAACAGGTGGAAAAGCTGTAGCGCTTTTTCCATCCCGGACGCGCGCAGCGCGATCCGGGATCCCGCTCGGCGCACTGAGCGTCGGAGCGGGGGTACAGCCGGGCTCGCGGTGCGAGGCCCGGGAAAAAAGACGGCCAGCCGAAGCTTGAAAGAGACGGCAGACCGAAAATTGAAACAAGCCCAAGCACGGGGAGCCGAGACAAACATTGGTCCGGCGTTTGAACCCGAAGGAGAAATCAAGTGGCTAAGAAAATCAAGGCGTACATCAAGTTGCAGGTGCCGGCCGGGCAAGCGAATCCAAGCCCGCCCGTAGGCCCCGCGCTGGGCCAGCACGGCGTCAACATCATGGAGTTCTGCAAGGCCTTCAATGCGGCGACCCAGTCGATCGAACCCGGTCTTCCTACGCCCGTTGTCATCACGGTGTATTCCGACCGCAGTTTCACTTTCATCACCAAGACGCCTCCGGCGGCAGTTCTGCTGCGCAAGGCTGCCAAGATTCCCAAGGGCAGCGGCGAGCCGAACACCAAAAAGGTTGGCTCCGTCACGCGAGCCCAGCTGGAAGAAATCGTCAAGATGAAGGAACCCGACCTGACCGCTGCCGACATGGATGCAGCCGTGCGTACGATCGCCGGCAGTGCACGCAGCATGGGTCTGACCGTGGAGGGGGCTGAATAATGGTTGCGCAGACCAAGAGAAACCGTGCGATCCGGGAAAAGATCGAGCCGGGCAAGCAATATGCGCTGGATGAGGCGTTGGGCATGCTCAAGGAATTCAGCAAGGTCAAGTTCACCGAAAGCGTGGATGTCGCCGTTCGGCTGGGTGTGGACCCGCGTAAATCCGACCAGGTCGTTCGAGGTTCCACGGTGCTTCCGCACGGCACTGGCAAGGACGTGCGCGTTGCCGTCTTCGCCCAGGGCGAGAACGCCGAGAAGGCGCAGGCCGCCGGTGCCGATATCGTCGGTTTCGACGACCTGGCCGAAACCATCAAGGGCGGTACGATCGACTTCGATGTATGCATCGCGACCCCCGACGCCATGCGCGTGGTCGGCAAGCTCGGCCAGGTGCTGGGGCCGAGGGGCCTGATGCCGAACCCGAAGGTCGGCACCGTGACCACCGATGTCGAGCAGGCGGTCAAGAACGCCAAGGCCGGCCAGGTGCAGTTCCGTACCGACAAGGGCGGTATCGTTCACTCGACGATCGGCAAGGCCGACTTCGATATCGAAGCCCTGAAGGGAAACCTGCGCGCACTGGTGCAGGAACTGGTCAAGGCCAAGCCGGCCGCATCCAAGGGCCAGTACCTGCGCAAGATCGCGATTTCCACGACGATGGGCCCAGGCTTGACTGTCGACAATTCCACGCTGGAGTTGTAGGCAAGGACAGGAATGAGAAATCTGCCGGGCTCTGCCCGGCGATGTACGGGCGTTTCGCGGAGTTTTTCGTTCCGCGCCCGTCCAAGACCGCAGGTCCGGCGAGTATTTTCGAACCGGATAAATGGCGAAAGCCCGCCTGCGTAGATGGTGTCGCCCGATTACCCGATTTTTGGGGAAACGGCCACCTGACTGGTGCCGGATCGAAGTCTGATCCGGTTTGGATGGACGGTCGGAGAAATTTCCGGCCATCCCACTGACGGAGGTAGCAAATGGCGCTCACTCTTGAGCAAAAGAAGGCGGTCGTCGCGGAAGTGTCCGAAGTGGCGAAGTCCGCGCATTCAGCCGTAGCTGCCGAATATCGCGGCATCACCGTTGAGAAGATGACCGAGATGCGTGCCAAGGCACGCAGCGAAGGTGTCTATCTCAAGGTGGCCAAGAACACGCTGGTCAAGCGTGCCGTCGAGGGTACCGAATTTGAATGCATGGCCGAAGAACTGACCGGTCCGCTGCTGTTCGCGTTTTCGATCGAAGATCCGGGCGCGGCGGCAAGACTGATCAAGGACTTCTCGAAAGGCGAGGACAAGCTCGTCGTTCGGCTGGTTGCCATGGGCGCAAAGCTTTATCAGGCCTCGGAACTCGAGCGTCTGGCAAGCTTGCCGACCCGCGACCAGGCAATTTCCATGCTGATGGGCGTCATGAAGGCGCCGATCGAGAAATTCGTTCGCACCCTCGCCGAGCCGCATACCAAGCTGGTTCGTACCATCGCCGCGGTGCGCGACAGCAAGCAGGCTGCCTGACAAATCAT
>Ga0209942_1000840_pt1 | contig 17629 bp, 14 predicted proteins | sample SalPonR1_A_D2_MG_FD_185695 | JGI IMG/M metagenome (GOLD analysis project Ga0209942, IMG submission 185695) | Salt pond soil microbial communities from South San Francisco under conditions of wetland restoration - Salt Pond MetaG R1_A_D2_MG... ...
TTAAAACATAGAATGGTATAATATTGTATGTCAATTGATTATTCATTAATATTGTTTTATGTAAATAATGTATTGACATTTGTGTTTATTTTTGTATAATATTCACATAACCAAAATATAAATAAAAAAATTATGAAAAAAATGAATTTAGTATTTGCAGTGGTAGTTTTCGGATTATTAATTTCATCTTGTACAGATGAATACGAAATGCCTAAGTTTGATCGTGTAGATCAGGTAGAAAGTATTGAGTATGGTGCTACTTATAGTATAGAAGGAGTTCCTCAATTAAAAATCTATTTATCGGCAAACGAGCAGTATGATTGTGTTTCCTTTACTGCAGGAGATGGAACGTTCTTGAAGACGGATGAGAATGGTACTGGATATTGGTTTATTCAGAACGACACATTGTATGTAGATGTTGATCCAGATTGGAATGTGTGTAAATTTGAACTCCGTCATGGCACGAAATATACTAAAGTGTCTGTTGAACCGGTTTATTAGAAGGATTTTTGTTAAAAACTTCTATATTTCAATCCCGTTGTTTTAACGGGATTTTTTTTATAAAAGAAAAAGGAGATAGATTGAGAGCTGTGTAAACACAGATGAATCTAAACTCCTTGAGTTTTTTGAGTAGATATACTACTCTTTTGTAATTACTCATACATAACAATTTTAGAGTCGATAAGCATTGCTCTAATTTAATTGTTTAAATTTTGTGTTGTGTAGATTTTTTAATCAGAAACAAAGAGGAGCCTACTCTCTTTGTGACAGCGTGCCTGTTTGGATGATATCCAATATCTACATTCAACACGGTCAAGATGTCAAAGAACGATTATTAATTATTTTTATTTTATATTTAATTTTTTTCAAAATAATTAGATCAATCTGGTGTGTCATATTTTCCAGCTTGTATCATATATTCTGGATTGTATATTTTTGTTATTTTAAATTTTCATTTGGTTTGATTTCAATTATCAAATATTGTTTGTTCAATAATTATACAATGTCATCGTTTGATTCGTTTTCAGTCTATTTCTTGTACGAGAAATACTCTTGTGGGTGGTAAACAAAAAATTCTGGGTAATGGTTTTGTAAATTCAAATTCTAGATTTTTGAAATCTTCTATTTTATATGGATTCTTTAAATGAATATTTAAAATTAATTCTTTAGGAAATCCTTGTTCATTCGTAATCCTTAGTGTGTCATTTAATTTTATCATTTTCTCCATCATTAATTAAGAATAGTTTTTAAAACGCTACCCGCGTGGGGTCTATTTTGTAAAATCACAAAATAGACGAAAAAGATTTTTGTTTGAAGATTGTAGTCATCGTTAGGTTTGGAATATTATTGTATGCATGCGAAGTAATCTCCCTTGTGCGGTCGATTACTCTAGTTCAGCCTAATCAATAACTTTTGGCTAACAGAAATATCTGACAATACAATCTCAAACTTTTTTTATAATATTGAAGTGAAGTCCCTGAATTGTTTTTTTATGGTAATATTTATCTTTTTACAAGCTAGGGACTGGAAATTGTTTTGTAAATTCTATCACTTCTTGTCTGATTGATTCTAGTTTTTCTTTTTTATATTCTTCGACAGGCTCAGAATGACATTGAATAGCTCTATCCATAAAATCTACTATTTTGCGAGTATCATCTTCTTTGACTCATCTAGTAGTCATAGCTGGGATTCAAATTCTTAATCCTGATGGACGGAATGGTGGATTTGGGTCATCTGGTATTGTAGATTTAGATGTAGATATTCCAACCTCATCCAATATTTTTTCAGCATTTTTTCCGTTTTCAATCTCAGTATTTGAAAAATCTATGATAATCATATGATTGTCTGTTCATCATGTGATAAGTTTGTATCATCTATTTTTAAACTCCTCTGCCATGATTTGTGCGTTGGCTAGAGCTTGTTTTGCATATTCTTTAAATTCTGGACTTTGAGCTTCTTTGAGAGCTACAGCAATTGCTGAGATACTGTTCATATGTGGTCATCATTGTACTCATGGAAATACTGCTCTATCGATCCTAGTTGGGATATTTTCTATAGTATCTTCTGGTTTTTTTAGTGGATTGCTCACAGTTCATTTGCTCAATATAATCGCTCATCTTGGTCCCCTAAGAGATTTGTGTGTGGTGGTCATCATTACGTGAAATCCATGATCCAAAGGATTTTTGAGTAATCATGCAGCAATAAATCCTCCAATATGTGCCATATCTGCCATAGCTATTGCTCATACCTCTTTGGCAATCTCTGCAAATTTATCGTAGTCTAACTCTCTAGGATAAGCTGAAAATCCAGCCAAAATTATTTTTGGTTTGTGTTCGTGTGCGAGTTTCCTTACTTGATCAAAATCTATCTCACCATTTGGCAAGGTCTTGTATCTGATAAAATTAAATACTTTAGACAAAAATGTAACTGGTGCTCCGTGAGTCAGATGTCATCAATGCGATAAATCCATTCACAATATAGTATCTCATGGTTCCATAAGTGCAGCATAAATACATACATTGGCAGCAGCGCCTGATAGTGCTTGTACATTGGCGTGATCTGCGTGAAATATTTCTTTGGCTCTGTCTATAGCCAACTGTTCTACGATATCTGTATTTTCTTGTCCTCCATAGTATCTTCTACCTGGAAAACCTTCACTATATTTGTTGGCAAATACGCTAGATTGCGCGTTTAATACAGCTTGTGATTGGTAATTTTCGCTGGCTATCAATTCCATACCTTCTGATTGTCTTTTTTGTTCATCTAGTATTGCTTGATATATTTGTGGATCCGTGTTTTGTAAGTTCATTATTTTATTTTTTATCAAATAAAAAATTAGAGATTTAATTTTTTTATATTCTTTTTTGTTTCTTATTCAATAATAAATCTTTATTGACATTTTGTGGTAAATCCATATAGTTTAGTATAAAGAATGAAGGTAATTAACAGTTATTGGAGCAGACTCCTAGCAAGCTCTTAAAAGCCAACTATTTTAGTTGGACGTGATTTCGTGAGAAATCTAAATATACTAGGTCTAAGAAATTAAAATACTTTTATTATGAAAAAATTAAGAAATTTGAATTTAGGGATTTTTATTGGGCTTCCCATTTTATCGTTAATTCCGATATTTTTTGGGATGAATTTGTTGTCACTTTGTTTGGCAATTGCGATATTAATCGTTGATATTGTGTTAATTCGTGAAGGAGTTGTTAAAATCAAAAAAATAACAATTCCTGTTTTGTCGTCAATATTTTTAATCCAGTTTGTTAACGGGGTTAATTATTATCCAATTAATTGGATAAGTTTTTATCCAGAAATCATACCAAAAATGTATATTTATATATTTTTTGGTTTATTTATTGCCTGGTTGGTAATAAATGTTTTGGTAAAACTTATCAAAAATTTTGAAATGGATTGGTCAGAAGTTTTTTCTTTTGTACCGATTGTTTTGATGGCTTTTCCATTGTTTTTGGTAATAAATCTTTGGGAAAGTCAATTAATCTGGTTGTTAGCCGGATTTTATATTTTATTCCTTTTTATTTTTGTTTTCTTAGAATTGGCAGAGGAAAAGATCAGATTTTGGAATGAAGAGATAGAAATAGGTAATTTTATTTTCTCTTATTCCGTCTTTTCATTACTATCTGCTTTAGTTTCTACCTTTACTCAATTTTGGGGTTTGGCTGCGAAATTAATAATTTTTGCATTAGTACTTGCTCTAATTTCTTGGTTATTATTTTACTGGGATAAAAAAAGAAAGGCTAAAAAAGCAAAAAAAGCTGAAGAAGTTCGAAAAGTAAAAAAAGCTGAAGAAGCTCGAAAAGCTAAAGAAGCTAGGATTCTTCAAAATAGAGAATGGGAAAAAGAAAACGAGAAAAGATTACAAAAAAGAAGAAAGGAAATCTTGGAATCATTGAGTGGAGAAGATGAGCTTGATTGGGAAAAGATTAAAAGTCTCTTTGATGAGAGAGAAATTACTTTTGATTTCTTTCAGAAAAAGCCTAAGTTTTTTGAGGCTTCAAGTTACAAGAAAACGATAATCTTTGATCCATCTGTTGTATCGTTTATGCTCAGATCGTTCTCTGAGTTTTACGTAAGAATGATGGATGATGAGATTTTAGAAAAAACTGTTGATCAGTTTTGCCTAAAAATTCAGACTGAGATGGCTTATCTGAAAGATTACAAGGGTTATGATTCCCTTATCAGTTTGATAAGAAACAACTTAGAATTGGATCTTATCAAAAAAATCTCATTTAACTCAAAACCGTAACAGAGTTTTTTTACTTCATTCTTTAGTTCTGTAAACATATTATTAAATCTCCTGAGATTTTCTTGGGGGATTTTTTTAATATATAGAAAATTTTAATTTAAAGATTCCTGCTTTCGCAGGAATGACAGCAATAGGGATAACAGATGTAGGAATGAAAGATATAGTAATGCCGACTATAGAAATGACGGTTGTAGAAAAGATATTTGTAGGAATTACGACTGCAGGAATAGCAGCTGTACTAATGATAGTCGTAGAAAAGACATTTTTATTTCAAAAAATCCTGGCGATTTATTATCAGGGCTATTTTATATTTCTTCTAATACAAAAACTTTTATTCATTTCATATATCGTGATTTTCTGTCTAGTTCTACTAAGTTATCATAATTATCCAACATATACACCTTTGTTCAATCTAATTTTCCTCAATTTGTTTCAAATTGTTTTAGTACTCATCCATAGTTTCATCATTCTTTTATTGTGTATGAGTATTTGTGAAAATATTTGTCATTAATTTCTTCTAGTCATTCGTATTCAAAATCTTCTCAATATTCTTTATGTTTTATTTTTTCTTTTATATAAACTTTTGTTCATTTTTGGTGATCTATATTTTCATCGTATTCTATTCCCTTTGCATCTGTAACTAAGGCGTCTTCTTTGTCTCAGCCATTTTTTGCAAATACATTCAATATTTGCCTTCTGTTTCAGTGGTTTTTTATAGTATAAGAGTAGACTTTGTATGCAGTATCATTTTTTACACTTATCCTATGATATTTAAAATCTTTGATATAATTTTCTCATTCGTAATCACTATTTTTTATAATCAAGTCTTCTATATTATTTGTGTTGTTCATATCAGCTCTATTTCATCTTGCTCAAATTCATCAAATTACTCCTCCTTCTCCGAATTGATATATATCTGGTTTAATTTCTTCCATATTTGATCTGGGTCACACTTTTACACTTCATTTGTCTTGATTTATCCTATCTGTACTATATGCTGCTATTCGTATTTTGTATTTATCAAATCTCTTGTCGCCATGTATAAAATTGTAATAATTTGTTGCACTTATATATATTCATGGAGTTACTCATGTTTTTTCTTCTACTCAGTTTATTCGTTGTAATGAGCGTTTACGAACATGTTCTTTATTGGCTCAAACTAAGGATTCGATGTCTAGCATTGGTATTAAGTCAACAATTCAGTCATTTTCTTTGTTTATCTGGTTATATTGTCTTATAAATACATCTATTTGTGTATTTACGTTTGTGGATGTATGTCAAAAATAATGATAACAACCTACAGCAATTTTTTCATTTTCTTTTACTCTTGGATCTTGGTTATATTTTTTTATGTTTTCAAAATGACTGATAGCTTTTTTATCAATTTTATTTTGAGTTGATGAACGGATATAAACAAAATTCACTCATCTAACATCTTTCTCGGGATTGTTTTCTTTGTCATCTCGTTTTTGTCTATTTCGTTTTACAAATTTTTCATAATTAAAACTATTGTACTTTGATATGTCTGTTCAAAATTGTTTTTCTTGTCAGAATCATATTAGCCCACACACAAGTGTACTTAAAGTGATTATAGTTTTTTTTAAATTAGCTTTTTTTGTGTTTATTTTCTCTTTTTTTGTTATTTTATTTATCATAATTTGATTTTGATAAAGTAAATTTTTAAATTTTATTATTTTAATTATAACTACAAAATTATATTTGTCAAATATTGAATCAAATATCAAAAAATATGAAAGAGCTCCAGCTAAGTTTTGGTTGGAAGATAAAAATAATAAAGAAAATGTAATTGAAATGTGATTGTAGTTGTATTGTATGTTGACATTTTGTGTTGAATACTTAAAAATATTTTGGTTTTTTAAAAAATTTGAAAAATAGATGAGACATGTAGATGGTATAGCAAAACCAATATTTTGATTTGATATAGATGATGTAATTTTTCATTTATGACCAGATTTGATTAAATATTACAATTTAGAATATTGAACAAAAAAAACATTAAAAGACAACTTAAGTTTAGAATCTGATAAAGCTTATTATGTAGTTGAAAAATATAATTTGTTTGAAAACATGATGCCTACAAGTATTTTGTCTTTTTTGAAGCAAAAAAGAAAAGATATTTATTTACTTATGATTACCTCAAGAGAAGATAGATATGTGGACAATACAATGTGAGAATTATACAATCATTGATTAGATTTTGATGATATATTTATGTGAGAAAAGAAGTCTGAAGTATGTAAATCAGAAAAAGTTGATTATTTTTTTGATGATGCTTTACATAATGTGGTGGATGTGCAGGAAAATTCTCCTAACACAAAATCTCACTTAGTCGAAAGAGATTGGAATGGTCCAGAGGAAATAGAGAGGTTGAAAGCGAATTGAATTTTAGTGTCTGAGGGGATCAAAAGATTGACTGAAAAAGAAGTTTGTGATGTTTTGGATCAGGTATTGAGGAAATAGTTTTTTGAAGAAATATAGGCCGTCTCTGAGTGAGGCGGTTTTTTTTATATTGTTTTAATCTATTACCCCATTCCATTAATAAATGTATCTACAAAATTCATTATCTTATCATGAACTCTAGCAATAATTGCTTTACGTTCTAGAAGCTTTGGCTTGGATTGAAGAGTTGATACTATTTCTTCGTTTAGTGGTTTTCTTTCTGTAAATAGGAAGTTTCATATTAATTCATCTACCTTTTCTGGTTTTAGTTTTTCTTCTTCACATATCTTTTTTAATGCTTGTTTCTTTTCATCATCTCGGAATAATTCGAATGTTGGTTCTATTTCTCAAATATTTTCTATGTTAGCTAAGTTTTTATCTATGAATTTTTGGATTAATTCTTTTTTGTTACGAAGTTGTTTCTCCCCTGCTATCATGTCTAAAATAGCCTTATAATGTTTTTCTCTGTCTCATTGAGCAACCTCTGTAAGTCATGATAGAAGATTTAAGATGTAAGCCACATTTACTTCATCACGATGGATAAGTTCAAGTTCAAAATCTATATCATTAAGTATTGAAACTTTTTCTGAATCAGTGTTTGTTTTTACTTTGTCGTGAATATCTAGGTATTTAGATTTATAATCTTCAAACATCTGTTCACTCATATTTAGATCTGCAAATGTGAAATCTGCAAATCCTGCCATAGTGTTTTTCAATCTCATCAATTCACGGAAAATTTGGACAAATTTTAGTTCCATTTCTTCGTCTGTAAGATCATTTACACTATCTACAGTTGGTGCGATATCGAATAATTGATTTAGCATTTCATCGAATTTTTCTACGTATTCTTCGTATGGCGCCATTAGAATAGTTTCTTTAGCTTCTTTGTTTGAAAATAAAGCTATAGCTTCATCTGTAGTTTCTTTTAGATTGCGGAAACAGACGATATTTCATTGAGATTTCTTTTCGTTTAAGATACGATTTGTACGAGAAAATGCTTGAATCAGTCAGTGATATTTCAGATTTTTATCCACATACATTGTGTTCAATGTTTTGCTATCGAATCATGTAAGGAACATGTTTACTACAAGGAGAATATCTATTTGTTTTGCTTTTACTCTCTTGGCGATATCGTTGTAGTAATTGTAAAATGATTTACTGTCTTTGGTAGTAAATTTGGTGTTAAAGGTTTGATTATAATCTTGTATATATGATTCAAGTTTGTCTCTAGAATGCTTGTTTACTTGCGATTCTGGCACTTCTATTTCTACGTCATCTAGTATTCCATCTGTGTCCTTGTCCTCTTCATTTGCTTGATAAGAGAAAATTGTCGCAATTTTGAGATTATGTCAAACCCCTCCGTCCTCCGGACACCTCCCCTTATCAAGGGAGGAAGATCATCTTTTTTTGCTTTTGAATAGCTCATAATATTTGGTCAAAACATCTACGCTAGATACACAAAACATTGCAGTAAATTCTTTGGCATGAGTTTTGCGATCATGATTTGCTATGATATAATCTGTAATTTTGTTTAAACGATCTTCTGATTCCAAAAGTTCTTTGGTATCGATATCCTCTACTTGTATATCAATATTGTTTTGGCTATTTTCTTTTTCCTTATATTTACCAACATATTCGATAGAAAATTTCAAAACATTCTCATCTTTGATGGCATCAGTAATTACATATTTGTGCAAACATTCATTGAATAAGTCAGCAGTAGTTCTATTTTTGTTGTGGTTATCTGCAAAAATTGGTGTCCCAGTAAATCAAAACATTTGATGATTGTTGAAGAATTTTTTGATACGGTCATGTGTATCTCCAAACTGGCTTCTATGACATTCATCGAATATAAAAACTATTTTTTCTTCTCTAAGATGATCTATAAGTTTGGTATGATGTTCTTTTGTGATTGCAGTATTTAATTTTTGGATAGTTGTGACAATCAATTTATTGTTATCATCTGCAAGTTGTTGAACTAGATGATGAGTATTGTTTGAACCATCGACACTTCATTTGGAAAAAGCATTAAATTCTTTGGTAGTTTGGTAGTCGAGATCTTTTCTATCTACGACAAAAATCACCTTAGAAATGTCTGGTGCATGAGTAAGCAACTGACTAGCTTTGAATGATGTCAGAGTTTTACCAGAACCGGTAGTATGCCAGATATATCCATTTTTGTTGGAGTTGGCGACACGATCTAAGATTTTTTCTGTAGCATAAAACTGATATGGACGAAGTATCATCAATATTTTGTCAGTTTCGTTTAGCACGATATATTTGGCAATCATTTTGGACATATGACATGGCTCTAGAAATTCGTTTGTGAATTCTTCTAATTGAGTAATATTTTTGTTTTCTTCATCTGATCGGTAAAATGTTTGTTTGAATGATTGTTTACGATTGTTGGCGTAATATTTTGTATTTACTCCGTTTGATATAACGAACATTTGGATATATTGAAAAAGTCCATATCCACTATTGTATGAGTGTCTCTGGTAACGGTTGGTTTGGTTGAATGCTTCTTTGAGTTCTAGTCATCTTCTTTTGAGTTCGATTTGGACTAGTGGGAGTCAGTTTACCAAGATAGTCACATCGTATCTATTTTTGTAAGATCATTCTATTGTGATTTGGTTAGTTACTTGGAATCTATTTTTGCATCGTTTGATACTATCAAAAAATTCTATATATGAAGTGGATCAGTTGTCACGAGTGAGTTGCATCTTATCTCTCAAAGTTTTTGCTCTTTCAAAAATATTTCCTTTTCCTAGGTGGTTGAGGATTTTTTCAAATTCCTTGGCAGAAAAGGTGGTTTTATTGTGTTTCTCGAGTTGTGATTTTAGGTTGGATTCGAGAGCTTTTTCGTCAGGAATTTCGACAGACTCGTAGCCTAGGTCTGTTAGTTGTTTGATTAGTTTATTTTCTAATTGGAGTTCTGATTGGGTCATGGGGAATTAATAAGTTCTAAGATAAAAATCATTTATTAGAATATTTTATATTATTCATTTTTTGAAGTCAAAACAAATCTTTTTTTCAAACTATAAATATAAATAATTGAGGTAAGTATTTTTTTATTGTTTCATCTGAATATAAATTATTTAATATATCAAATAATTCTTTACCAGAATCTTCATCTATAGGTTCAAATGTAGAATCATAAAAAGCAACATTGGATATTTTTCATTTATATTGTTGAGAAAAAACATTTGTAAAAATTGAAGATATTATTCTTAATAAAATTATTTGTCACTCACTTACCCCGGATTTAACAGAAATTTCTTGTTTACTAACATCAAAATCTACCTGATATCAGCTAAATATAGGGATTGTTTTTATTTTAGGAACAAAAAAGGAATAAAAAGCTGATAACTTTTCGTTTATTATTTTTAATATATCTGATATACTTTCTTTCATATTATCTATTTCATCTGCATATTTTCTATACCTTTTAATTGTTGATGTGATTTTAGGATCACTAACATTTAGTAATTTTTCCTTTTCTATTTTGGATAAACTGTTGATTTGTATTTTCAACTTATTTTTATTTGTTTCTATATTTTTTTTAATTTTTATTAATTTATTCTTTTCAGAAATTAAAAACTTAAAATCTTCACTTTCTTTTCCAAGTAAATTAATTGCTACCTTACATAGTTCTTCTAATTTACTTATTGCAACTGAGATGTCTCACAAATTTTGTTTTATGCAACTATATTCAATATAAAGATCAGATTCTTTGTTATCATCAAAAAGATTATCTATATCTTCGTATTTTTTAACCATACTTTTTTTTCAGAAAGATAATTATCTATAAAATAATATTTTGATGCTTTTGAAAAATCTTCTTGTGAAAAATCAGAACCTAAAAAGTATGCGAATAAAATTTTTTTTGCTGATCAATCATACGAGTTTATTAATAAGACCTATTTTATATTGAGCTCACTTTGATTTTCTATATACATCATGATCACTAAAGAAATTGTACCTGAAAATTGAACTAAGCGTGTTTTTTTTTGTATTTTTGCGAGTACTATTATTATTAATTAAAGATAAATCATGGCCTATATTTAATTTTTTTCTTACTGTTTCTTTGTATTTTTCTAATGATACTTCCTTATCGTCTAAATAAATATTTATTTTTTTGTGTGTTCTTATTAGTTTGTATTTTTCTTTTCAAATTAAAACTTCTACGGTAATATTTATATCTTGATATTGATCATCTATATGATCTTTATATTCTCAAGCTAACATATAATTAATTGAGGAAAAAATTAGTGTTTTTCAACTTCAGTTTCACATAAAAAATACATTAATCTTTTTTTTGTCGTCATTGATCCATTCAAATTCATTTTTATCTAAGTTTCATCAAGTGGACGAACACTTAATACTTAGTATCTTTATTTTTTCCATTTTGTTTTAAAATAATATTCTAAAAATGATACATAATTAGAGTATGGAGATTTTAATCCAACTTCTTCATTAAAAAATTTAAAGAAATTTTTATAATCTAAAATGTTATTCCTATTTAATATCTTTGAGGATATTTTTTCAAAGATAATTTTTTGTATTTTTTTAAATTTTGTATGTGTTTCTTCAGGGTTAAGATCAAGCATTATCTTTTACTATAAATAAAACTTTATTATCTAAAAAATTAAAAATAATTTTTCATTTTGCTCAAAAATCTATAAATAATCACTCCTTATGTGAATCTTCTGGAATAAAATACTTTATATGGACTTTTCAATCACTAATTTTTTCTATCTCATTTCTGCAATATTCTAATATATTTCAAAAATTCTTATTGTTAGATTTTGAATGATTCGCTATAGATGTAAATTTTTTTGTGGCTATCATATTTTCAATTTCTTGAAATTTATCAAATGACTCGCTGGACACATACATATATTTATTAAATATAAATGATTCATGAGCACTATTTGCTCTAAGTTTGTCTTCATCTTTTACTTTTCCAACCAATCATATATCATATTCTTTTATATCGTATCCATTATTTCTTAATTCATTTATTGTTTTATACACTTTCCCTTTTTCCTTATTTTGTTTATGTAAATCTTCTCGAGCATTATCGTCTGGATAGTATTTTTGTCTAATACTATTATATTCTACTTTTCTTAACTCTTCTGCAAAAAACTTTCCTAATAAAAAATTAATAGTTATTCATTTTTTGATAGAATTAAATGCATCTATAAATAGTTTTTTAGTATCATCATAAAAATCATTTTTAGAAAAAATATATAAAATATTTATTTTATCTATATCATCATCTTTTAATTTAGATGTTATCTCTAATTTCTCTAATTTATTTTTAAAATCATCAATTTTTTTAAAATTTTTTCAATCCTTACCTTTAAAAAATGAATTTATTAATTCTATTTTTGGATTTTTAGAAAATTTTGATTGAAATCAGTATCGTTTTTGATTGTTTAAACACTTTACCACAGGTGCTTCTAGTCATGGATATGGATCACTATCACTTAAAACAAAACTATTTTCAAATTTATATTTTTTTTCTAGATATTCTTTGCATAAATTTTCAAAAGCAAAATCTTTTGGGGTAAAAATCGAAGTATCTATATTCTCTAAATTTAATGGATAATTAAGTGTCATAAATAACTTATTTTCAAAATCTAAAAATCCTACACAAACAACCCCTGCAACAATCCTTTCTTCCAATTCTCTACTTCCACTAATTCACTATCAACCGCCTCTATCTTCTCATCTATCGCAGACAGGAAGTTAGCTATTTTTTCTTGTTCTGAAATTGAAGGAAGTTTTATTTTCATATCTGCTAATGTTCCAAGAACTATATAAGGGGTATTTCACTCATTTTTTTCTGCTCAAATTCTTCTTTTTAAGAACTTTTCTAGATAATATTTGATATAAAAAATATGTTCTTCAAATTTATCCAAAACATATGTTCTTTGATATGCATTAAATTTTCCATTATAATAATGGATATATCAAACATTTGCACCATTACCAGATATTAGCAAAGCTTCTGTATCAAAGGCATAATTATCTATTTTAAAATATTCTTTTGCACAAGTATAGAATCTATATTCTCAATTTTCAACCATTGCATTTGCATCTAATTTTCAAGTTGTAATCTCACAAATTTCTCCCAACTTCTTCTCCTCCCACTCATCACTAAACCCAGGGAAGCGAAGGTAGTCTTTTTCTGAACCCCCTGTGTCCCCCTTCAAAGGGGGATGAAATAGGCGTTGCATCAAGCCCTTCTTGTACTCTTCCAACAAACCTTTCTTCTCTCTGATTTTTTCGATTTTTTGGTCTACTGTGGTGAGGAATGAGGCGATTTTTTCTTGTTCTGGTAGGGATGGGAGAGATATTCAACAATCATTAATATCTCATAAGTTGATTTTTTTTGGAAAAGCTACATGGATTATTCTTTTATGTAATTCATTTTTAAATAAATTTGTGTTTATTCTTTGATTTAAAAATTTTATACTAATATCAATTTTATTTCTAATCAAAGCTAGACTAACATAATATCATAATGGTTCATTATTTTGGACTATTGCCGTATCTCCAATAATACCAGCTGTAATTCTAGTCATTAATATATCATTTTTCTGAGGTTTTATTTTAAATCATTTCTCGAAAGCTTCTTGTGTTATGAATTTAGTTGTTTTATTTAGATTTTTGATATTCTCAACACTTACAAATTTTACTCCACTTTCAACATAATTTGGCGTTTGGTGCGTTCCATCATATATATTTGCAACTTCTCCTAATTTCTTTTCTTCTCGTCAATCAGAAAATCATGGGAAGCGGATGGTTGGGGAAATTCCCCCTGCTGTGTTTCAAATTCCCTTTACTCCCCCTTTATCAAGGGGGATAGTATTTGTTGTATTTTGTGTTTGAGTTGTTGGCATGACTGTAATTGATAGTGGATAATGTAAAATGGATAATTTCTATTTTTTTTCTAAACCTTTAATTATCTTATCAAAGTCTGATAAGTATTCTTGATCTTGAATTGGTCTAAATTTATCATATTCACTTTCTGCTTTTAATTTTGCTTCTAATGTAGATATTTTTCCTGTATCTTTCAAAATAGGATAATCGGATAGTTCCAAAAATTGTTGTAAATATTTATCTCGATCTTTCATATTCATTACTTGTCTATTTTGTGCTTTATTTTCTGCCATATCTAAGTATGACGTAACTATAGAATTAAGCTTTTTGATATGTTCTTCATTTAAATAGTTCTTGGCAATAGTCACATCAGATTTTAATATTTTCCCATCTGGAGCATTTTTCCAAGTTTTAAGTCACATATATATCTTGGTAGCATCAGCTTCTGTGTAAATAATTTCTGCCGCTGTTTTGCCTGTAATAGCTCGATGAAGTTTATTTTGAACAGTAGCAAAGAAATGTTTGGTAATTTCGTCTTTAGGATCATAATCAGCAGACAAGGCATAAATATCTGTTATTTTTTGGTATAATCTTCTCTCACTTAGACGGATTTCATGAATTCTTTCTAGTAATTCATCAAAATAGTCTTTTCAGAAGTGTTTAATTTGTTTTAACCTTTCATCATCCATAGTAAATCATTTGATAATATATTCTTCCAATACTGTATTTGCCCATTTTCTAAATTCTATGGCTCTATGAGAATTTACACGATATCACACAGAAAGGATCGCATGAAGATTGTAATATTTTACTCATTTTGTTTGAGTTTTCCCCTCTATGGCTCAATGTTGAGTGGTGTGTCGGAATTCCTGACATACCATATTTTCATTTAACTCTCCATCTTTAAAAATATTTTGAAGATGTTCTGTGATAGTGGTTCTACCTTTTTCAAAAAGTTCACCCATCATTTTTTGAGTAAGCCAAAGTGTCTCATTAGCAAAAAACACATCAATATTTACCTTTCATTTTTCAGTTTGAAATACGACAAAATTTGAAAATTTTTGTAATTGCGTATTATTTTTTGTCATAACTAGTCATTTAATAAGGTAAATATGCTTAAAACGGACTTTTGATGCCTAATTCATCACAAAATCACTGAATTTTGTTATCTAATTCTTTGCTCTCTTTATCTATTTTTTGAATTTTCTCTGCCACTTCTTGGATGTCTATCGTTTCTTCTTCCTCAAAGGTATCTACGTATCTAGGTATATTTAAGTTGTAATCATTTTCTTTGATTTCATCTAGTTTTGCTACATAAGAAAACTTATCTATAGTTTCACGAGTTTCAAACGCTTTGATAATTTTATTTATATGTCCTGGTCTTAATATATTTTGGTTCTTTACTTTTTCAAATTCTTTGGATGCATCTATAAATAGAACATCTTGATCATCTTTTCTACACTTTTTGAAAATCAAGATACACGTAGGGATAGAAGTTCCATAAAAGATATTTGCAGGAAGTCAAATTACTGCATCTAGATAATTCCTATCTTCAATTAAATATCTTCTGATATGTCATTCAGCTGCTCCACGAAACAATACTCCATGAGGAAGTACGATAGCCATAGTTCAATTTTCATCTAGATGATGAATCATGTGTTGTACGAAAGCAAAATCTGCTTTTGAACTTGGTGCTAATCTTCCATATTGACTAAATCTATCATCATTCATATGTAGTGGATTTGCAGATCGTTTTGCAGAAAATGGTGGGTTTGCTACCACTGCTTCAAATCTTTTGTCTGTATGTTGTGGATTTTCTAGTGTGTCTTCTTGTTGTATATCAAATTTTTTGTAATGTACTCCATGCAAGATCATATTCATTCTGGCAAGGTTGTATGTAGTTCTATTTAGTTCTTGTCCACAAAATTCTGATACATTTTCCACTTCTTTAGCTACACGGAGAAGCAAAGAACCAGATCCACAAGTAGGGTCATAGACATTTTTTATTTTAGTTTTTCAGTCTGTCACGATTTTGGCTAGTATAGTAGAGACAGCTTGTGGAGTATAAAATTCTCATGCTTTTTTACCTGCTCAAGATGCAAATTGTGCTATCAAGTATTCATAAGCATCTCATAAAATATCTATTTCAGAATTTTCTAACTGAAAATCTATTTGATCTAAATGGTTTAACACTTTGGAAATTAGTTCATTTTTGGCTGCTTCTGTACGCCCAAGTTTGGTAGATCATAAATCTAAATCTTCAAATAGATGATGAAAATCATCTTCAGATTCTGTTCCCATGGTAGATTGTTCTACGCTATTTAATATCCTAGTTAGATCTTCTAATATGAAATTACTCTCATGTCCTTTATCTCATCCACGGATAGCTAAAGCATGAAATAATTCAGAAGGTTTTAGAAAATAACCTAACTTATCTAAAGATTCAGATTTTATTGCTTCGAGCATATCTTTTCATTCTTGAGTATTTTCATCGATATCGTTGAAATCTATCTCATCTTCTGAAAGTAGTTTGTTTGCATATAAATGCATTCTTTCAGACAAGTATTTATAGAAAATAAATCCTAAAATATAGTCACGAAATTCGTCTGCATCCATTTTTCCACGAAGTGTGTTGGCAATGTTTCGTAGTTGTTGTTCGAGTTGCTTTTTTTGATCTTCCGTCATGGAGAAATTAATTTTAAGTAAAAATATTAGTTTAATAAAGATATAGACTTTTATTTTAAAACTTCAATAGATTAAATGTCAACTTTTCTACAAAATCTCCAATATATCATCAATAATTTCTCTATTATTTTGAAGTTTTGGAATTTTGGATTGTCACATGACTTTATTTTTTGATTTTAATCGTTTTTGAAATGTTCATTGTTTTACTGGATGAACTATTAATTTTTTTAGTGTATTGTTGTAATTCCTTTCATCATAGTAATTTGAAAAAGCTTTTTGCAGCTCTACATCCAAAATATTTTCAAATTCTTTTATATCTTTGGGAGATTTGCTAAACTCTATTATTCGTTCATAAGCTCATTTTTCTTTTCATTTTGGAGCTATAGGTCATACTGTATAATCTATTGCAATAGTTCAAGTTTGATTACATGCTTCCATGATAGCTTTTTCTGTATATTCTACTGTAGTTCACTCCCCCACTACATCTATATAATATTTTGTCCTGCCAGATATTTTTATTTTGTAAAAAGGTTCTGTAGCAGTAAATTTGACTGTATCTCATATCACATATCTTCGCAATCCAGCATTGGTTGTGATTAATAAAACATAATCTTTGTCTTTTTCTACATCTTTTAAAGTTAATACTTGAGGATTTTCTTTACCATATTCTTCTCGAGGTATAAACTCATAAAATACTCCATTGTCTGTGAGTAAGAGCATATCGTCTGTATCGTTTTGGTTTTGAATAGCGAAAAATCACTCTGATGCGTTGTAGCTTTGTCGATATTTAAATTTAGGATCAGGAAATAATTCTTTTAGATTGTCTTTGTATAGATCTACAGACATACCACCTCCAAGAAATACTTCAAAATTTGGCCAAACTTGATGAATATTTTGTTTTCAAGTTTTTTCTAATACATTGTACAAAAACTGTGTACACCAAGATGGTTGTCATGTGATTCATGTAACATTTTTGTTCAATGTTTCATCTATTATTTTGTCAGATTTTTCTTCTCGATTATTGATAAATGATATCTGAGAGGTTGGTTTTTTAAATATTTTTCATATTCGAGGAGTCTTTTTTTGTAGTATAGCTGTAATATATCACACATTATTTTTTTGTGTGAAAGGATTTTTGATAAATGTTCATCATATTACTATAGTTTTTCATGTAAACAATTTTGTTTTTGGATTTTCTTTGCAGTATCGTGAAAGTAATTTTTCTCATCATCTTAGTTGTGATGTTTTGAGATGTTCTTGTGTTAGTGGGATATATTTTCATTTTTTTCCAGTAGTCCCAGATGATATAGCAAAAAGAGGTATTTT
>Ga0209942_1000843_pt1 | contig 17609 bp, 16 predicted proteins | sample SalPonR1_A_D2_MG_FD_185695 | JGI IMG/M metagenome (GOLD analysis project Ga0209942, IMG submission 185695) | Salt pond soil microbial communities from South San Francisco under conditions of wetland restoration - Salt Pond MetaG R1_A_D2_MG... ...
AAGCCTCGAAGATGCCGGGTTTGTCAGCTTTTTGGGAAGCCAGTTCAGAAGCATGATTGACCATATCGTTGTAACGAACGCTTTAATTGAAGGACACCTTGAAAATGCTCAACGGGTGGAAGATACGAGCTATATTGAGAATTTTACGACCACAACGTCCGATCACGCACCGGTATGGTCCCGTTTTCGGCTCACACAGGATATTGATGATAGGCCACAGGAACCGTCAGAGCCACAGGAAGATGCGCTGGTTCTGTTTCCCAATTACCCAAACCCGTTTCAGGGGCAGACAACCCTATCATTTTCACTAAAAGAGCCATCACAGACAGAAATTACAATTTACGACATGACGGGTAGAACGGTAGGTAAATTGACATCCGAATCTATACTTCAACCTGGGAAAAACGAAATGTGGTTTGATGGCAGCGGGCTTGGTTCCGGTTTGTACGTGTATCAAATTGAACTCGACAGTGGTGTATCTGAATCAGGAAAAATGATATTGATTAAATAGAAGTTTGATATGGAAAGTGAACGAACATATCAAATGCCCGCAGAGTGGGAAAAACACGGTGCTACTCAGCTTCACTGGCCATCAAACAGAGAAACTTGGCCCGGAGATTCCCTCGCCAGGGTTGAAGAGGTATATCTTGAAATTATTAATAAGTTACACAGATTTGAGCCAATTATTCTTCTTTGCGATCATAAAACAAAAGTTGATCAGATTAAAAAGAGAATGGTGTCCAATGGAATAGACCTGGAAAGAATCAGTCTATATTCAATTCCCATTAATGATGTTTGGGCTAGAGACTGCGGCCCTATCTTTGTAAAGAAAACCAGAACTCAAAAAACTGAATATATAATAACAGATTGGGAGTATAACGCATGGGGAGATAAATACCCTCCATATGATGCGGATAATGCTATTCCCGGATGGTTCTCAAAAACGTTTGATATTCCATCTGTAAAAACCGGCAGAGTACTGGAAGGGGGGAGTATTGACACAAATGGTGCGGGTACTTTTCTGACCACCGAATCGGTATTACTAAACCCAAACCGGAATCCTGAGCTATCGAAGGGAGAGATTAAACAACTACTTCAAAATTTTCTGGGTGCTGAGAATATTATATGGTTAAAAAATGGGCTGGCCGGTGACGATACGGACGGACACATTGATGATTTAGCACGTTTTGTTAATAAAAATACAATTGTGACGATGGTTTCTGATAATCCTGATGATGTGAATTATGATACGCTTCAGGAAAATCTGGATATTTTGAACCTGGCTACCGATAAAGATGGAAATCCTTTTCATATTATTGAACTGCCCATGCCGGTTACCCATACGGAAATCCCAACTATAGACGGTTCTCACTATCTTCCCGCAAGCTATGCCAATTTTTATATAGCCAACGGAATTGTGCTCATTCCCCTTTATGACAAATCGTTTGACAGTGAAATTCTTGATCTGTTCAGCCATCTTTTCCCCGATCGGGAAATAGCCGGAATACAGTGCAGTGATCTTGTATGGGGGCAGGGCAGCATACACTGTATTACGCAGCAGCTATACGATATCAGTATTTAGACATTTTTACATGATCGATAACTAACTATTCGGTATAAGTAACAAGTTCCCAAACTTCCGACCGGACAAGATCCCGAACATTCTCAACATTCTGAAAGAATGCAGCAACATCTGCATCGGGTCTGCTCTGACGGAGAACTTCTTCATTAAAATGAAATTCAACATCCCTTAGATCATTGTAATAATTACCGGTAGAAAAGTTATATCCATACTCTTCGCCGCGGGGCAGGATAAGCTGAAATAGTTCCCATCCCTCCATGTTTCCATTTTCTATTCTGATTTGATGTATGGGCTTTGCATTTTCGTCTTCCATCATTTGATAGGTATACTCTGCTCCTGGACTTACATCCATATAGTCTAGCATCAGAAACTGTGCAGGACCGTTTTCACTTTCATGAACGATGCTGTTGTTAATTTTCCAGAGTTCAGAAAAATTTGGCGTCATAATAGAGTAATAGTCAGACAGCAGTTTTGCGGTATTATCTCCTTTCGAGAATTCTTCTAAATGATCACGCAGACTTTCGTTATTGCAGAGTTCGCTGCATATAGATACAGCAACGAAGTTGTGATCTGTATTTTGTGAGCCAGGATAAAGAACTCTGTAGAGATACCAATTCTCCATAGACCCTGCTTCAATTCTTGCTTCATTTACAGGTTTTAAGACCGACTCAACGTCGTTTTGAAAAGCAGAAAGTTCCTGAAGATCGATTTCTAAATAGTCGATCTTCATATATAATCCCTGATTATCTTGCGTAAAACCCTGACTGAAGAAAGCTGCTTGGAGAAATAATAGACTTAAGAGTGAAAGTAATCTGGTTTTCATAATCGATCTCCGCTGATTAGTTGGCAGTTAATAGCAATTAACAAAATCTTTTAGTGATTTAGAAATCTCTGGTTATAAGCTGCAACATATGCAGGTTAAACATTTTGATAACATTTAGCTGTCTGGGTATTAATGCGCATTGTGATTTCGTATATAGTAAAATAATCACTCAATACTTAAAATGTGAAACTATGAAGCATAAATCCACACATGTTATTTTATCCGTTCTGTTAACGCTGTTATTCATCTCTGCCAACACCATACCTTCAGAAGCTCAGAGTGGTATTGACTGGACAGAGTTGGCGAATGCCCAGGAACGATCAATAGATAACAATAAGATAGTTTTTGTTTTTGTTGAAGCTGAATGGTGTGGTTTTTGCAAACGAATGAAGAGAGACGTTTTTCCAAACCCAAAGGTCTTGGACTTAATGCTCGATAAGTACTACAATGTTTTGATAGACCTTGAGTCTAAAAACGAAATAACATTTAATGGAGAGACCATGACTGAGCGAGAATTTGCACGAAGTATGGAGGTGAAACAAACGCCAACAATGATTTTCCTGGATAGTGAGGGTGAAGAGTTGGGAAGACAGCCCGGGTATCTTGATAAAGATGATTTGTATAAGCTGCTTCGCTATGTTATTTCAGAAGATTTTGGTGTTGTGTCTTTTTCTGAATTTAGTGCAGGCAGATAGCCGGCTGAACTACCTGCACTGTATTCACTATTACTTTTAATACCTCATTAATTAGTCGTTATATAGCTCAATTTCCGGAAAGAAATCTGCCAGAGCAAACCAGTAGCCTGTGTAAGAACGTGCCGGTGTTAATTGTTCGCCTTCATTCGGGCCGCTAACGGCATATCCGAAAATATCCCATTCATTTCCGGCCTGGTCAGTCATAATTACGTTTCCAGAAGGGTCGTCCAAAGCGGTAAACTCCAAACTCTGCTCAAATGCATTCGACAATCTAAATGCGTTTATGAAATCATGTTCCAGATTTCCAATGATGAGATAGTCATTACCCATAAATGAGTCATTAACAATTACTGTGCCATCAGAAAAATCTTTCAGAGTATATGCTTTCACTTCTACATTCTGGTTTGCACCTGAAGGCAGAATAGCGTGTACGCGATCTTTTCTGTTCAGCCTGTCATCATTGTTATTGATGGGGAAGATTATTTGCTGGTCATTTGTAGTGTATTCTGATCCATAAAGAAAACCACTGTAATTACGCTCACTTCCTGTATTTGTATTGAGTACCCGAGAATTGGGATACATCTGTTTCCAGGTTGCCCAGTCAGTTTCAATGACCTGTACTACATTCACATCTATACCACCAAAGTCTCCACCAACACTTCGAAGTTGCATTTGCGACCAGAAACTTGTTGAAAATCGATCATACATAATCAGGTTGTTTCTAAAAAGCAGTCCTGATACACCATACTCAACACTATTACCACCCAGATTTCTTTCTATTCCAATAGATGTACCGGTTAATGGGCAGAATGTTACGGCTACATCTATATCATCAAAAGAGTCATTCACAATTTCGTGATGATCCATTATCTGATGTGGGTATGCCCGAATATCATCATCAATACGAATTGCAGTAACACGTCGGCCATCCTGTAAAAACTCAACCTCGGAAGCGATTGTGAATCTGGGATTTTCAAGTGATGGGATGCCATCAATTCCAGGGCCCCCATCAACAATTTCACTTGGGTTTATAAGCCAATCTATATTAGATCCAAAAAGATTGTCACCATTTCCGGAAGTTGGTGAAGACGATGAGCTGCATGTATTCAAAAATATGATGCACCCGAGCAGTTTAACAAAGGTAAATGTTGTTGAATTAACTGTTTGTTTAGTTTCCATGAATAAAAGTATTTGTTGAAGAGTTAAAGTTGATAAAAAAGGCTCCTGAGATGGCATATTTCGTGGTTGGCTGTGTGCCGTTCAAATATTGATATACGGGTATTTGTCCGGAGATTTTGAAGGTTGCTCGGTCGGAAATCCCAACAAAAAGATCTGGAATGATACTAACCCATTTACCACCGGTATTGGGCATTTGCGCGTCATTTCGCTGGTCTGAGCTTGTAGACCTGTAGCGGACACTGATGCCGTAAGACAACCTGTCTGAGAAGGGAAATGAATTTGTTGCAGTGAGGTTTGATATCCATTCGTTTCCAAACTGGTAAAAATCAGTTTCAGTAAACCGTTCATTCTTACCTGTGTACCTAAAACTGTTAATCCATGTGATATTTAACGTAGAAAGAGGCATAAGGGAAATACCTGTCTGATTCCACAGCACTAGGTCCCAGGCACCACTTCCCGGCTGCATATCGGCATTAAATAATAAATTGTTGTCATTTCTAACGGATGTACTGCCAATTGGAGCTTTCCCTCCCAAACCCACAGCAAGGTGGTATCTGTTCCAAAGGTCTTGCTGTTTAATGGTGTAGCGCATCATAAATATCCCGTCGCCAACGCCGGATGTTACTGATGTTTGTGTGCCTCCCGGTATCGTAAGTCCACTTATGCGCTGCTTCCGAACTGTTGACAGAGTGCCGGAAATTGAGAGTCTCTCAGTAAGGCCATAACTGATTTCCAAAAGTCCTGATTGCGTATTACGTTCGGCAGAATCATTCGTCAATTGGTTAGAACCGCTGAACAGGTTTGTAATTTGGTTGTATTCGTACGTGAAACCAACCAGTAAATTACCCTTACCTCCGGCACCGGTACTTTGTGAACTTAGAAGAGGAGCTCCGGCACAGCTACAGGTTTGAGCATTCGTAGCATCAGGAATCGCTGATAGGATCATCAACAAGAAAAACTGAATCGTAATATAAATTTTCATCTGTCTGACTTTGACTTTTTCTTATCTATTTGGCTTCATAAACGCTAAAAAGAGAGTCGCAGATGTAACAAACACAGAAATGTTATACTCTTTTATAAAATTGTGAACAGTTGCCTAATCTCAAACATTGATCATTACATTCACAAATTACTTTATTATCTTGGTGGTCAGTGAATATTTTGAATCACAATCTCAGAAATGTCAACAATATCCAATGATAAGTATGAGGCTGTAATTGGTCTCGAAGTACATGCTCAACTATTAACGGAAACCAAAGCTTTTGCTCCCGTATCATCACAATATGGAGGAGCTCCAAATACCCAGGTTACACCGCTCTGTTTAGGCCACCCGGGAACGTTACCCGTTTTAAATGAAAATTTGGTTCGCTATACCATAAAAATGGGCCTTGCTACAAATTGCAGTGTTTCTGAAAAGTCTATTTTTGCGAGAAAAAATTATTTTTATCCGGATCTCCCAAAGGGATATCAAATTTCCCAGTACGAGACACCCATCTGCTACGATGGTTTTATCGATATTGAACTGGATGAGTATGAGAAACGTATTGGTGTGACAAGAATTCACATGGAGGAAGATGCCGGAAAATCAATCCATGATCAGGATCCGTATCACACGCTTGTTGACCTGAACCGTGCAGGCACACCTTTGATTGAAATCGTTTCAGAGCCTGACCTCAGAACCCCTCAGGAAGCATACGCTTATCTCAAGAAAATTAGGCAGATTGTGCAATACCTTGGTGTTTGCGACGGCAACATGGAAGAGGGTAGCTTACGGTGTGATGCAAACGTATCCATTCGTCCAAGAGGTCAAAAAGAACTCGGCACACGTACCGAACTGAAAAATATGAACTCATTCAGAAATGTGGAACAGGCTATCTATTATGAGATTGAGCGTCAGATTGAGCTTGTTGAGTCTGGTGGCGAAGTGGTACAGCAAACCTTGCTTTGGGATACCTCGAAAATGGTTACCCGGCAAATGCGGTCTAAAGAAGAGGCGCACGACTACCGCTATTTTCCAGAGCCCGATTTGCCACCCGTAATCGTTACCCAGGAACTGATGAATGAGGTAAGAGAAGAACTTCCGGAACTTCCTACTGTTCGCCTTCATCGGTTTATAAATGAGTTAGGGCTTTCTGAGGATGAAGCCGTTGTATTGACTGAAAGCCGGGCAATGGCTGATTATTTTGAGGAGGCACTCTCAATACTGAATGAACCCAAGGCCATATCAAATATTATCTTAACAGAAGTTCTAAGGGTTTTGAACACAAAAAGCATCTCTATCGATGAGTTTCCAATAACTGCTAAAAGGCTCACAGAGTTATCAAGTCTTAAGCTTGATGATAAAATCAATTCGTCAGCCATGCAGACAATCTTTAATGAAATGCTTGAAAGTAATAGCTCAGCTAGGGCACTTGCTGAGGAGTTGAATTTACTCCAGGTATCTGACTCAGACTTCATTGATCCTATCATTGATTCCGTCATATCAGAAAATCCGGATGAAGTTCAACGTTATAAAGAGGGGAAAAAAGCACTGATTGGGTTCTTTATTGGACAGGTAATGAAGCAATCAAAAGGAAAAGCGAATCCAAAACAGGTAAGAGAGCGAATCACCCAAAAATTGGACAAATAATAACAGGGTAATTTTTCGGTTCTATAATTATGGCTTTACGACATTTAACTGCGTTTGTCTTTCTTATTTTTATCATCTCTTCATGTTCTTCGGATGATGCCGCGAATAGTAACAAGCCCTATATCGAAGGCAGAATTACTGTAAACGACTCCCTGGACAGTACAGGAGATTATAGCGGTATTCAGATACTGAGTTCTGTTAGATCGGGGGCAGAATCGATAGACACTCTTTTTTATGCAGTTACAGACTCAACCGGTTCTTTTTCAGGATTTGCCGATATTGATGAAAATGGAATTTATCCCGTTTTATTAAGCAGAAACAGTAATAACTTTGGACTGCTTAACGTCGTGCTTGCCGAGGGAGACAGTGTATCAATTACCGCCGAGTTACCGGATGTGAGAAATACCTCTGAAATAACTTCTGATGAGCAGGAAGTTTTAAGAACACTTGAAAGAGTGGAACGAGGTTTTCGGAGGGTAGCAAATTTTATGAATGCCGGCGCAATCTCAGCCGACAGTATTCAAATTGAAATAGAGAAGTGGAGCGATATATACTGGCAGGTTTTTGAAGAGAACAGAGGAAAACATGTTGCCAGATTATCTGGTGAAAGTTCGGCGACGATATTACAGGGCTGGAACGATTCTCTAATGGTGGAAAGGGCGAATATAGTACTGGATGAGTACAGCAGAATATCTCCTAATCTCCGTAATTTACTTATTCAGCACATTTCAGATACGGAAGGGTTAAGCGCTACTTTAGGCTTTATTGATGAACTGGAAGAGAAAACCCCCACTGAAAACGATAAAATTAGTATACAGATTAAACGGATAGACCTCCTGTACGATAGTTCAAGAACAGAGCGTGCAACAGAATATCTGAACCAGCTAAAAAATGAATTTCCGGAAGATGAGTTTGTACAAAGCTGGGCCGAAAATATGGCGTACGATCTTGAATATCTTGCACCTGGCTCATCCTTTCCTGAACTTCAGTTTCAACTTGTAAACGGCGATTCTGTTTCCACTAGCAGTTTAAAAGGTCAGCCGTTTTTATTGGAAGTTACCCGCCTGGATAATGCTCTCTACCAGGAACAATACGACCGAACAGTTGCGATTTATCAGATATATAGAAATTTTGACCTTGAAATTATTACAGTGCCGGTATCTGTTTCTGATGTGATGTTTTCAGCCTTTTTTGAAGAAAGGAGCAGAATTTGGCCCTTTGTACGGCCAAACTCGTTCGATACTGAGGCCTTGGTTGAAGTATTGAACCTCAACAGGGTTCCCACCCGTTTTCTAATCGATGCGGACGGAACCATCATAGGCAGGTATATAGGCACCGAATACGATAACATCCTGGATGGATTACAACGAATCACAACAATAACTGAATAGAAGAATCATTATGAGAACATTTTTAATTGCAGGAAACTGGAAAATGAATGCTGAACCCAGCCACGCAGCAAAACTGGCTGCCGAAATGGTTGCGAACTGGTCTGACAAATCATTTTCATCAGAAGCGTTAATTTGCCCGCCTTTTATTTCAATTCCGGCTGTGGCCAACGCATTTGATGGCTCAGATTTTAAAACCGGAGCACAAAATGTGCATACTGAAGATAATGGTGCATTTACCGGAGAAATTAGTACATCCATGTTAAAAGATGCAGGATGTGAATACGTAATTGTAGGCCATTCTGAGCGAAGAGAATATAACGGTGAAGACAATGATGTTGTAGCTGCCAAAGCAAGGAAAGTCATCAGCGACGGATTAAAAGCCATCGTTTGCGTGGGCGAAGTTCTCGAAGAGAGAAAGGAAAATCGACACCAGGCTGTGGTAAAAGGTCAGGTAGAAACGGCTATTAAGGCTTTGGATAAGTCAGATGCTGAATCACTCGTAATAGCATATGAGCCTGTATGGGCCATTGGAACCGGAGAAACGGCCAGCCCAGAGCAGGCACAGGAGATGCACGAATTTATTCGCGGACTTATCGCCAGTGAATGGGATAAAGAAACCGCAGACACCATTCGTATTCTGTATGGCGGAAGCATGAAACCCGCAAACGCAGAAGAACTGCTGTCACAACCTGATGTTGATGGCGGACTCATTGGAGGAGCAAGCTTAAAAGCAGACAGCTTCAGTGAAATCCTCACTATTTCTGAATCAATTAAATCATAAATGGATACATATAGTGTTCTTTTAATTGGCGGAGGAGGTCGGGAGCATGCTATAGCATGGAAATTATCTCAATCGGATAGATTGGGTGCATTATTCATCGCTCCCGGTAACCCCGGCACATCATCTTTGGGCACAAACGTTTCACTCAACCTGAACAATTTTCAGGAAATACTGGACTTTGTTCAGGAAAAAGGAATTGAGCTTGTTGTTGTAGGGCCTGAGGGACCGCTTGTTAATGGAATCTCAGATTTTCTGCAGAAACACAACATTCCTGTATTTGGCCCGAAAAAAAATGCAGCTATGCTGGAGGGTAGTAAAGAGTTTGCCAAAGATTTTATGGTAAAATACAATATACCCACCGCCGATTATTCTGTCTTCAAATCTTCTGATTATGACGATGCATTTAAATTCGTGAAGCTCAAAGACAGTTACCCGATTGTTCTAAAAGCCGATGGTCTTGCCGGAGGAAAGGGGGTTTTTATATGTGATTCTGAAGAAGAGGTAAAGCAGCGGCTGTTGCAGATTAAAAAAGATGAATCCCTTTCGAAAGCTGCCACCAAACTCGTTGTAGAGGAGTTTATGGAGGGCGAAGAGGCTTCTGTATTTGTTATTTCTGACGGACATACTGCTCATGTTCTGCATAATGCTCAAGACCATAAACGAATTGGAGAGGGAGACACAGGATTAAATACCGGAGGAATGGGAGCTTATTCACCCGCTCCTTTGATCACTGATGATCTTCTGAATACCATTAAAAATCAAATTATCGAGCCTACCATTACGGGAATGCAGCTCGAGGAGTCATCATATTCTGGAATTCTGTATATTGGGTTGATGATCACGGAAGACGGTCCTAAAGTGGTGGAATATAACTGCCGTTTTGGAGATCCGGAGTGCCAGGTGATTTTACCTTCACTTCAGAATGACCTTCTGGACCTGATGCTTTCAGTAACGGAACAACGGCTGGATGAAAAATCCATTCAACTTGATGATCAGTATCGCTGCTGTGTAGTTCTTGCCAGTGAAGGTTATCCGGTTCAGTACGAAAAAGGAAAGGTTATTACCGGTCTTGACACAATCGATGGCGATTCTATTGTATTTCATGCGGGTACAACCGAAAAGAATGGAGAGATTTTAACGAACGGAGGCCGTGTGCTGAATGTAGTGGGCAACGGAAACTCACTTAAAGGCGCAATTGATCATACATACAAAAACGTGGATAACATTCATTTCTCTAATAAATATTTTCGAAAGGATATTGGCCATAAAGGTCTCAAGAGAATCAGCTGAAACATAAACTTTATCACAGCTAATTCGCATTGGCAGAATCTATTCCAGATACAGAAACATACCTTTTTGATCCTCATGTTCCTTTTCTGAAGAAATTTGAGGATGTTTACGACTTTCATTACAAAAAGAATACGGTTTATCGATCATTTCTGAAAGCACTCGGTTATTCTCGTAAACACTCTTTCAGTCCGGAAACTATTCCCCTGATTCCTGTAAGAGTATTTAAGCATGGCCCCATTTTACCAGATGGGTTTACAGCAGAACTGACTTTCAGCAGCAGCGGTACCACTTCGATGAAAAGAAGCCGTCACGGAATTGCGAAGCCTGAGATATACGAAAAGGCCATATCAACTGAGTTTTATTCTCATTTTCCAAAAAATGACGTCATCATTTTGGCTCTACTGCCAAAATATGAAGAGAATCCGGAATCATCACTTATTTGGATGGCACGGTATTTAATAAATAACGATTCATCTGGTCTCTCGGGCTTTATTCAAAATGATATTGTTATCGACAAGCAGTGGATAGAACAGATTGTATTGTCCGGTAAAAAGTTAGTATTGTTTGGAGCAGCATTTGGTTTAATCGACTTCATGGACCGGCCAAATCCGTTTGAATCTGTGAGCCTGGAAGTGATAGAAACCGGGGGAATGAAGACCCATAAAAGGGAGATGAGTAAAGAAGAGCTCAGAAATAGAATGTCGGATTATTTTAAAATTCCGCTCTCATCCATTCACTCAGAGTATGGAATGTGTGAACTTCACAGTCAGATGTATGCAATAGGTTCGGAGTGGTTTACAACTCCAAACTGGGTGAAGGTATCCATCAGAAATGCAGATAACCCGGAACAAGAATCTGAGCCCGGGGAAGAGGGGAAAATTGGTATTATCGATATGGCTAATCTCTATTCATGTCCTTTTTTACTCACCAACGATCGCGGTGTTATGAATAAACATGGGCAGTTCCGTGTCTTGGGCAGGTGGGACAAAGAAAATATGCGCGGCTGTAATTTTTTAATAGACACCGAAGTTTAATGGAAGCGCCTCAAAGTCATATAAATGCTGTATATAATTGTATCAGCCAGTGGTTGAGTCCCGATAATCCTGATTTGAAACGGGCGATTGAAAGAACGGTTGATGAAAACCTGTTTGGATTTGAAGATATTAAACATCAGATACTGGCATTAAAACAGGCCTTAACTCCTGATAATATTAATCGTTGGGTAAAAAAATCTGGTTTTATCCCCAATTTATTGCGACGTAAAACAGTGTTGTGCCTTCACGCAGGTAACTTGCCCCTGGTTGGACTGCAGGATTTACTGGCAGTGATGATATCCGGTGCAGATTATGCCGGTAAGTTATCCAGTAAAGATCCTTATCTGCTCCAATCATTGATTAAGATTTTTGAGGAAAATAGGGATCTGCAAAGAACAGCATACGACACTGAACTGCATTCATTCTTCAATACAATGATTGATGGCTGGCTGTTCTCAGGGTCGCACAAGAATGCAGCCATAGTGGAAAACATACTTACCGATAATGGCGTAATTTCATATGATAGTCCATCGCTTATCCGCACATCTTATTTTTCGGTCGCATATATAGATACTTTTGACAAAGAAACCGTAATGGATTTAACAGAGGCTGTGTTTCGATATGGGGGTGCCGGTTGCAGGTCAGTTGCTGTAGTTGTTTCTCCTTTTAGTTTAAACGAGATAAAGTGTGAATTTACGGATTATATAGAAAATTTTTGGTTGAAAAATCCACAGCATCAGCTCCCGACGAAAGAGATAACGCACCGTTTTGCTTTAAATAAAGCATTGGGTGTGAACCAGGCATGGCTAAACGATTTCCTGATAGAAGAAGGGGATGAGGTTCCACCAAATAAATTCAGATTAACATGGATGAAAGGTGACTTTTCTACATTCTCAGCAATAATAAATAATAATTTAGATGGATTACAGTCGGCATATTCAACGGCTGAACATATTGGAAAACAAGCCGGAAATATTATCATTGAGCCTCTTTCTACAGCACAAAATCCCCCGGTTTGGTGGAAGCCTGATGGTATTGATACATTAAACTGGCTCCAAAAAAATCTGTTGTGAAGATCAGAGATCAGGGCTATAATGAAAAACAACCTAAAGAAATAAGACCCAAAATTATGTTAAAGACTCAAAACATTTTATTGACAGTTTTTTTTGTAACAGGAACTATATTAATGATGATTGGATGCGCAAGGGGGGAGGCCCAAATGAACAGTGAAGAGGGGATGGTTGAACAAGAGAAATCTGTACTTGTATTCACCAAAACCACCGGTTTTCGACATGAGTCGATCAATGCAGGAATTCCTGCTATTGAACAACTTGGTGAGGAAAACGACTTTAATGTTATTCAAACTGAAGATTCCGAACAATTTAATGAAGAAAATCTGGGTAACTTTGACGCTGTGATTTTCCTGAATACTACTCTCACACTGTTTAACGAAGATCAGAGAAGCGCATTTAAAGGCTATATTCAAAATGGTGGTGGATTTGTGGGAATACATTCTGCGTCGGATACAGAGTACGACTGGCCTTGGTATGGAAAATTGGTTGGCGCCTATTTTGATAACCACCCCGGTAATCCAAACGTAAGAAATGCAGTTGTAAACGTAGTGAACGCAGAGCACCTGTCAACAGAACACCTCCCTGAAAACTGGAATCGTGATGACGAGTGGTATAATTTTCAGGAAATTCCCACCCACACAAATATTTTGCTCAGGCTCGATACAGACAGTTACGAAGGAAGTGACCACCACGGAAACCATCCCATATCGTGGTATCATGAATATGATGGCGGACGGGCATTTTATACCGGTCTTGGACACACCAACGAATCTTTTTCTGAAGAACTCTTTCTTGATCACCTGCTTGGAGGTATCATATATGCAATGGGAGAGTGATTGCCATTTCTTCTTATAGTTTTACATTCGTTTCAGATCAACCCAAAGTAAATTTCCATTGGCACGCGGCAATTCCGTATTAGACACTTTTCGCTCTCTCTACCGTGATTTACATAAGAGAAATAACGTAAATCAGGTCTACTACCTTTATGGAGATGAAACGTTCCTGATTGATATGATCCAGGAACAGATCGAAACACTCGTGCCCGAAGAACAAAAGGATTTCAATTTTGATCTGATTTATGGGGGAGAATCCACATCAGACAGAGTCCTCTCCATGGCTAACAGTTTTCCAATGATGGCCGAAAGGAGAGTAGTTATTGTAAGAGACTTTTTGAAACTTGATGATCAGCCAGGATCTGCCATCGACGATTTCAAAAACTATTTTTTAAATTCAAATCCCCAGACGGTTCTATGCCTGATAGACCGAAAAAAACCGGATGGGCGTACTGAGACCGGTAAGGCACTCAATAAAGCTGCTAAAAATAAAAAGAGTGAATTAGGGCTGTACGAATTTCCAAAAGTTGACGACCATCTTCTGCCAAATTGGGTGATAGACTGGACAAAGCATTCGCACAATATGGAAATCAACCCAAGAGCTGCACAGATTTTGAGCCAGCTTGTAGGGCAGGATTTAAAGTTACTGTCTACAGAAATAGAAAAACTGTGTACTTTTGTGGACAGTGGAAGAGAGATATCATTAGCCGATGTAAAAAAAATTACGGAATCATATCGCGAATATAACGTCATAGAGCTAAAAGAGGCGGTAATTAAGAGAGATACCGAAACTGCCCTTAAAATTTCGGAACAGATGTTGCTTAAAAGTAATAACAACGCGGGTGAAATTATCAAAACCGTGGGGTTCTTTAACAAAGTGTTTAGCGACATCTGGAAAATCACCAGGTTAATCGAAAAAGGGTACAGTAAAGATCAGATAAAAACTGAACTTGGAAGCCCCAGAGCATTCTACTATCAATACAGGGATGCCCAAAATTTTCGGTTTTCTGAGATGCCCCGGATTTTCGAAAGCCTTCTGGATGCCGACAGGGCAGCCAAAGGGATGAGCACATTAGACAGCCCCACCATATTTCTCCTGCTTATTAAGCGCATGATCGGGTAAGAACCGGTTTTGCTGAACAGCAACAATACTTACAGGAGTACATATTATGGATACTGTCAACGTAGCCACACTGCAGCAAATGAGCGACGAAGATGTTATGGAGCAGCTTCAAAACGGGGTTATTCCCGCATTTGATATCATTGTTCACCGGTTTAAAGACAGACTTCATAATTTTCTTTACAGATATACACACAATCATGAAGATTGTGAAGATCTGGTACAGGAAACATTTTTAAGAGTATATAAAAGCCGGCAATCGTATAAACGAATTGCAAAATTGTCGACCTGGATTTACACAATTGCGCTTAACCTTGCAAAAACGATGTACAAAAAGAAACAGCGAATGAAAACGTTCAGCATTCACGAGGATGAGTCAAATCCTGACGACAGAGCGTTTGATATTGAAGACACTACCATACTTCAGGATGAAAAACTGCACCTTAAAAACTCAATGGTAGAACTTGAGAAGGCACTTGCAGAACTGAATGATGATTTTCGTGAAGCCATTGTGCTGCGGGATATACAGCAGCTCTCATATGAAGAGATCTCGGACATTACCGATACACCAATGGGTACGGTTAAGTCACGAATTAACCGTGCAAGACAGCAACTTCAGGAAACAATAGGAAACTACGTTTACTCGGAAACAATATGACCTGTAAAGAGTATGTATTTGTGAACAATGAATCACAAATACATACTCATGATTTCTAATAAAGATTACTCCTCCATTCTATTGGGGTCTATAACAAGTAGAGAGACACAAATACGACCGAAAAACAAAGAATTACGCTCTTACAGGGAAGAATGGGATATCAAACAGCTCCTATCCATGTTACCTAAGAAAAAGGCCTCGGCGAATTTTGATCGTAAAATGGCTGCGGCATTCTCTCTGGAGTTGGAAAGAGAAGTTCGCGAAAATAACGCAGCAATAATCAATGAAAAGAGTCACTAAATCAATTTACTTAAGGAGTTCTTCTTTTAATTGATTTAAATCTTCATTGTCAGGTGAAATCTCAAGGCCTTTTTCTATATATGAGCATGCTTCAGATGTGGCTCCAGCCTCAGAAAGAATCCATGCGATATTGTAGTAGGCATCAATAAACTGGGCATTGATATCCAATACCTTTTCATAACACTTTACAGCTTCGATATGCCTGTTGCTCCTCAATAAAAAATTACCCAGATTAAAAAGAGGCAAAGGATCATTTGGTGCAATTTTTACTACGTATGTAAATATTTCAAAAGCTTTATCACTGTTCCCTGCTCTTTCATAAGAATCTGCCAGATTATTTAAGGAGGGCAGGTGACCCGGATTTATCTCCAGTGCCTTTAAATATTGAAGTATGGCTTCACTGAAATCTTCATTCTCTGCATAAGAGTTCCCAAGATTGTACAGGTAGCTTACATTTTCCGGTTTTAACTGCGCAGCTTTCTCAAGGACCCGGATAGATTTGGAATATTCCCCAATCAAAAAGAAGCCAACACCAAGATCATTTAACAATGCAGGATTATTGGGTTGTTTATCCAGTTCGGATTGCACTTCATCAATTTGTTGCAGAACAATTTCTTGGTTTGTCAAAATCTGTGACCTATTTGTATTTCAAATCTGTAGTTGTTGGTGCTTCCATTTGAAAATATGGCTTTTACGGGTCCCAGTATAGTTAGAGCACCCACGGTTATTGAATAACCAGTCTCAATGTCCCCTTCATCAAGATTTAAATTCCATTCATTTAGGAAACGGCCGGAGAAAACGTCAAGACCAATAAACCTGTGCCGAATTGGTTCTGCCTGGAATCCCAGAGAAGCGGTCTGTACATTTTTTTTCGATATTTGATATCTGTCCACACCTGCAAAGCGGATATTTCCCTGATGGCGGTTAAAACGATTGGGAGAAAACCAGTAATCCCAGGGAAGTTCATCACCAATGCTATAGCCAACCCAAAAGCTATTTGTAATAGAGAAGGATGGACTTACAGGATAATAACCTTCGTAGTATAGCGATGTTGAAAAGAAATTTGCCGGACTTAAAAAAACTTCATCACTTAAAGTGCCTTCAATAACCAGCTTTTCTCCGGAAGTAGCGTACGACCGCCTGTTTAATCGGTCGAAAGTATACCTGGCGAAAATAGAGTGGTAATCAATGTCTGCAGCCTTTATTGAGTCTGGATTGATTTTATCGCTTCTGAACATAAAATCTTTTCGCAGACCAATCTCAAACAGATTCTGAATACTGTAGTAGTTTCCGAAAGAGAGTTCACCCCGCAAAACCTGATTTGTAAAGCGAGACGTTCGTTCTTCATTATTATACCAGTCAATAGTTTCAGAATCGTAGCTAACCGACGTTAGTAATGCAAGCTGAGAACCCAATGCCCCATAATATACATGGTCTGCCCTGAAGTGAATTCGATCACCAAGACGGGCTTCAAAACGATTGATTGAGCCGTCATGAAGTAAATTCTGGAAATCGGCTTCCAGTAAAATAGATGCCTGAGTGATCGTCTCGTAACGCAGACCGACATTAAACTTATCCTGTGTATTTTCTTCAATATTAATCTGCAGGGTATAGTAATAGTCACCTTCATTTGGTTTGATTCGATAGGTGACAAGATCGATATATTGTGAGCTGTATAGTCGTGTTATCCGGTCTTCAATAATTTCAGGATTAAGTCGAATATCCGGAGAGAAATCGAGCTGTTGAATAATAAACTCGTCAGTATAAATGGTGTTACCATTAATTTCTACGTTTCTTATAGGTAAACTTCCGTATTCACCAACACCAGGCCTGGGTTGAGGTGGGGCAGATTGAAGTGCAGCAAGCTCTTTAAAATATTCAAGATAGCGTTGACCGGCAAGTCGCCCCATCTCAAGAATCTCTACAGCTTTATCAAAATCAGTCGCGTCATAAGGCTCCAGCTCATCTACCTCAACATTTAAATCCGCCAGTTCTTTCTGTTCCCTGGCATAATCTTCAACCCGAAACAGAACGGTTTGGTTTAATATAGCACCCAGTGTATTTAAGCTGTCTTTCATTTTCAGATCTGAGCTTACATCCACAGCAATTGTGTAGTTGGCTCCCATTTCAATGGCGTCTTCCACGGGTATATTTCTGATGAGACCTCCGTCGATATAAACGGTACTATCAATTTTGTGTGGTTCAAATACAGAGGGTATGG
>Ga0209942_1000847_pt1 | contig 17577 bp, 16 predicted proteins | sample SalPonR1_A_D2_MG_FD_185695 | JGI IMG/M metagenome (GOLD analysis project Ga0209942, IMG submission 185695) | Salt pond soil microbial communities from South San Francisco under conditions of wetland restoration - Salt Pond MetaG R1_A_D2_MG... ...
TTCCTGTCTGCTTCGCGTAATTCACCATTGGCAGTCCGTATGATGAAGAGGCATTGGGATCGCCGGGACCGTTGCTGAAGAAAAATCCATCAGCATCCCAGGCCTTCACATCTTCAATATCGGCTTCGGCAGGAAAAATCCGCAGTGTACAGCCGCGCTGCACAAAATTATTGATGATATTTTGCTTAATTCCATAATCGAAGGCCGCTACTTTAAAAACGCCATCAGAGGGAATCGTTTGTGCCTCCGACCGCGTTACTTTTGTGGCAAGCTCCAGACCTACCATCGAATCCCAGTTTTTTGCCATCTTCACCAGCTCATTTTCATCAAGAATTTCAGAGCTAATTACGGCGTTCATCACCCCTTTGGTGCGAATATGGCGAACCAACATTCGGGTATCCACACCGCTAATGCCGGTAATATTATTTCTTTCTAGATATTCCTGCAGACCCGCATCGGCAATGGGGTTACTGAATTCGGTTGAAAATGATCGGACAATAATACCCGAAACCATCACTTTTCGGGCTTCATCGTCACGATCCATGGTTCCATAGTTTCCGATGTGAGGGTAGGTCATCATCATTAACTGACCATAATAGCTGGGATCGGTAAAAATTTCCTGGTATCCCGTCATGCTTGTATTGAAGCAGAGTTCGCCGCCGGTTGTGCCGATAACACCCACCGACATTCCTTTAACGATTGTGCCGTCGGATAGTGCGAGTACAGCAGGTGTGGGTTCTTTTTTATTGGGAATCATACAGTTTAGTAGTTTCCGGTTGTGAAGTTTGAAAGATAAAGATCAAAAAAAATCCGACTACGGGAACCGGGTCGGATCGGTGGGCAAGAATGATTCAGTAAAAAAGTCTTTATCTGAAAGATCTTCATCGTAGATTTTTGAAGGTTTCGATAATGTAAGAAGATCCCCATTTTATTGAAAGGAAATTTGGTCAAAAAAATGTTACTCCAAAACCTCAAATCGAATAGCTCTCTCCTTCACCTGTTGGTTTTGGGTGTCGGTAATATTCAGGATCAGCTCATATAGCCCCGGACCCAGATCTGCGGTTTCAATTTCAAGATCTTCGATAACCGTTGTCTCCTCATTGGTAAAATTGAGCGTAAGAATGAACTCTGTTTGATCAGAAAGAAGATTTCCATCATCATCTATGGGGAAAATGCGGTAAGTAAGTTCAAATTGAGTAAAGCCGCTCTCCATTTTGGCCAGATTATACACTTCGAGATGCAGGATGAGAGTTTTTCCAAAAGGCACAATCTGATCGTTGGCCACTGTAAAAGAGTAAGGTGGCGTAAGGTTGTCTTCAGACTGGTATCCAAGAACAAGATCTGCCAGTTCAAGCGAGTCTTCGTGCTGCACTAATGGTGCAGGCTGGCGAAACTGCATTTTATTTCGTCCCCGCAATGCGGAAGAAAACAGGGTATTGTTGATTGATTTTGAATCGGGGTTCAGATTTATCAGTTCAACAGAGGCCGACTGATTACTTTGCTGGGTGTGCTTAGAAATCACATAAGATCGGGAAACGGGCCCGCCTGCATTTTTTTCAATGATGAGTGGCAGGCTTTGCGCATAAGATTCATCAATGGTCCACTGTTTGGTGTAGGTTTGCAGGTAATGATTCAGTTCATAAAAGGGCAGCTGGTATAGTACATTTGTTCCAAGCTGGAGAGAATCTTCTGTTGAGTTCACTTCCCGGTTTCTGTAATAATCTATTAAAAAAGCCTCCTGAGGGGAGCTTTCGATATATGTTATAATAGACGGGCCGATTTCCGGGTCTATAAAACGGTAGTGATGAATCTGGAGTGGGATTTGCGGCAGTTCATCTTCATACGTTGATTTTTCTACAGGAGCTTCCGTAATTTTTTGATTTACCATGTTGCGGCTCTCTGTTCTGAACTGCAGATCCATGCCCTGGTAAGCCTGCAAACCCTGTTCCAATAGATCATCTTTCAGAGCATTGATTCGGGACTCAAAGAAGGGATCGGCCTGTGCCAGCTGTTCGTAGTAAATTAGCTGGAGCATAAGTGCCGGGGTTATTCCGGCTCGTGTAAAATTAAACTCATCGCCTTCATCTTCATCGCGCTCCCGCTCGGGATTATATGCCCGTTCCGGAATAAAGTCTTCAAGGCTTGTTTGAAGCGAAAATCGATTTGTATTTACATCGGTACCAAAAAGAAAGATAATAGGCTCCTGCTGAGTGGAATAAAGATTTTCATAAAACCAGATTTCATATTCGGGATATTGGTGGTACCGATACATGGCATCAAGCAGGCGGTTTGTGAGCTCTGCATCCCGAAGCTCAATATCTTTGGGGGCAGATTCCATCTCTTCTGTGGATGCCGGTTGTTGCAGCTGATTTTCGAGCCAGGGCCGGATATTTGCACTCTGGAGAGTTAAAATTCCGTTTCGAACTCTGTCGGGTTCGCCATACCGAATGTAAATAAGGGCTCGATCATCGCTCCCGTATATGGTTGAGCTATTTTTGGTAAAACGGGCTGAAGCGTCGGCAATTCGTTTCCAGTGCTCGATCAGCCTTTCGTTGGTTAATTTTGAAGGAGTAGGATCCTGCTGCACCCAATATCCGCGCATATCGGTACCGAGAACCGCCAACTGTTCCTGCCACCACTGATTCCACTGCCTCGCAATACCATCACCAACAATAGGTGCTAGCCGGTCGATTTCTTGTTTTATCGCCACGCGGCTTTGCTGGCCAGAGCCTTCAACAAGCGCACGATAATAGAAGGAGGTTGCCGTTTCGTAGTAGGAGTACAGATCGTGTTTTGCAACGGCCCGAATAAACTCAAACCCTATTCGGCTGTCAACCTGATTACCGTTTTGGTAGGCGGCATACCAAATATCTAACGCCTCGGTAATGTTGCCCTGCTGAAGTTCTTCCGATCCGCGGTCAAAGGCGGCTTGCGGCTGGGCATAGCCGACACTCGCGGATAAAAACAATACCGCCAATAGGAGGAAAAATATGGTTGCTATCGTGTTTCTGCGATTCATAGGTTCCAAAATTAATGCTTTATTAAGAAAATACAACGCATCTTTTAAACAGGTACAACCTTTTACAGTGATTAAATTTATCAGAACAGTTCAAAAAGGAGGATCAAATTTTGTACCTTAAACGTTTGATTAAGACAAACAACGGATGCAATTTGTTTCCGTTAATACCCTCTTAGCAAAGATTTCTTTAAAATTTCATTTTATGGCCAATTACAGAGCTCTAACCCGAACATACAGACCCAGCACATTCGACGATGTTGTGTCGCAGGAGCATGTAAGCAGTACGCTGAAAAACGCTATTGCTCAGAACAGGCTGGCTCATGCATATATGTTCTGCGGCCCAAGAGGAGTTGGGAAAACCACCATGGCGAGGGTTCTTGCACGGGCTATCAACCATATCGACCAGAATGTGGATGGTGAGGCTTTAAGCCAGACCATGAATGTTGTTGAGATTGATGCCGCATCCAACAATAAAGTAGATGACGTGCACCACCTGAGAGAGATAGTGAGGGTGCCGCCTCAAACGGGAAGCTACAAGGTTTTTATTATTGATGAAGTTCACATGCTCTCGAAACAGGCGTTTAACGCGCTTCTGAAAACACTTGAGGAGCCGCCCCCTCACGCCATTTTTATTTTTGCCACAACCGAGCCGCATAAAGTGCTCCCAACAATTCTATCCCGCGTACAGAGGTTCGATTTTAAGCGAATTAGTGTTGAGGAAATTGTATCCCGGCTGCGCAGGATATCAGATAAGGAGAATATACAGATTGATGACGAGTCACTGCATACAATCGCTAAAAAAGCTGATGGGGCGTTACGTGATGCGCTTGGTTTGATGGATCAGGCAATTGCGTTTTGTGGAACAGATATCCGTTACGACGAGCTTGTTAAAGCACTGAATGTGATTGGCAATGACGACCTGTTTGAGTTTACAGAAGCCGTGGCTGCTCAAAATCCGCAGGATGGACTTCTTTTTATCGACAGAATTTTGAAAGACGGAGCCGACATACAGGAGTTTCTGGTGTCGCTGACCCACCACCTGCGCAATCTCTATGTAGCCCGCCAAAAAGAGGGAATGCACCTTATAGAAGCGACCGAGGAGACGAAAGACCGCTATGTTGCTCAAGCTAAAAAATTTAACGACGCAGACCTTATGCGTATGATGCACCTGGTGAGTGAAGCACAGATTAAAATGAAAGATGTGCAGCAACCAAGAGTTCATTTCGAGATTTTGTCGCTTAAGCTGGTGCACATGACAAGAAATGCCGAGCTTAAAGAGTTACTGAAATCGGTTGGTGGGTTAAAAAAAAACGGCAGTAACAGGGTAACCGATAAAAAATACTCAACAGATTCTGACTTTTCTGAGGGGTTAATGGAGTCGTCAGATGAAGTGAATAAATCTGCTGAGAAAAGTGGAACATCCATTTCAGCATATTCTGATAATGATGAAGCTCTCAATAGTGAGGTGAATGAGAAATCAGGTAATACGGATCAGTTTTCATACCCTGAAACGAAGAAACGGGATCAAAAAAATAAGGCTGAAAGCAGATTGAAAGCGGAAACAGACCTTGCGAAAAGTGAGGATTCTGACACTGATAACAGGGATGATGCTGATGATGATCACCTGGAACTGCTGATGGGCAAGCCCAGCCTGCAAACAGATCGTAAATCTACTGTCAACAATACCAAGACTGTTCGAAACGAATCAAAATCGACAGCAGATACCAGCGAAAACAAGACCTTGCAAAGCCTGAGTGATGTGGAAGAGTGCTGGGACGCTGTTTTGGAACTGGCCCGGAAAAAGGCGTCAAAAACGCTCTATTTACAATTGGCAGATGTTCAATTAAAAGACCTGAAAGGAACGGAGCTGCTACTTTCAGTAAATAATCCGTTTGCCGTAAATATCCTGGAGTCTAACAAGAAGAAAATTGGTGTTTTTTTTAAAGAAGTAACCGGCGCATATCTGCGTATCAAGTGCGTTGTAGATCGAAACGGCCAGGATAAAAATGCCTATTTAAGTCCATTTGAAAAATTTCGGGAGCTTCAAAAAAAAGACAAAAACCTTAAAACGATCGTGGATCTTTTTGGAGCTGAAATTGAACATATTTGATTCCGTTTTGGAAGATGCAACGTTAGGCGGTTCCTAACTTGTTACATACTCGAACCCTAAAATAATTACAGAACAATGAGTGATTTTAATATGGCCGATATGTTCGGCAAAATTTCCAACATGCAGGCGAAAATGAAAGAAGCGCAGGATCAACTGGCTGATGTGGTGGTTGATGCTGAAGCCGGTGGCGGAATGGTAAAAGTAAAGGCTAACGGTAAGCGTCAGGTTATCAGTATAGATCTGGATAAGGATGTGATTGATCCAGAAGATAAAGAGATGCTTGAGGACCTTGTTGTTGCCGGTGTTAATAAAGCACTTGAGAAAGCTGAAGAGGCCGGGAAAAAGAAAATGCAGGATATTTATAAAGACATTCTTCCCGGCGGAGGAATTCCCGGTATGGATATGAGTAAACTGGGCTTGTAGTCTTAATAAATCCCGGCAGATTAAGCGTTTACCAATTGGATTAAAATTTCGAAATAGTCTCTTTTCTACCGAAGGAATTACTTCGTGGAAAGGAGGGCACTCTTCAATACAATCTTAACCGGTAAACGCGTGTTAGATCAATATCGAATATCCCTTTAGAATTATATAATAGATGCAAATAACCTCCGAAGCCCTTGAAAGGGCGATTGAAGAACTTGCCAGGCTCCCGGGAACGGGGCGCAAATCGGCTCGAAGAATTGCGATATACCTGCTTAAACAATCTGACGAACGAGTGGTTACTCTCGCAGATGCCCTCATTCAGCTAAAAAAATCGGTAAGCCGTTGCTCAATTTGCGGAACCATTACAGATGATGATCCATGCTCTATCTGCAGGAATACAAAACGCAAAAATGGGGTCATTTGCGTTGTTGAAGAGTTTCAGGACGTTGATATCATCGAAAGGACCAACGAGTTCCGTGGGCGGTACCACGTATTGGGCGGTACAATTTCTCCCCTCGAAAACATCGGTCCCGATGATATTCGGGTGAAAGAACTTCTTGAACGTCTGGCGGACAAAGAGGAACCCGTTGATGAAGTGATTCTTGCACTCAATCCCGATTCCGAGGGAGAAGCCACAGCCTACTATGTAAATAAACTGCTCCTGAATTACGATGTGAACGTTACCCGCATAGCGTATGGAATCCCAATGGGTACTGAGCTTGAGTTTATTGACGAAGCCACTCTGAGCCGAGCCTTCGCCAGCCGCACCTCTTTTTAGCAAAAGTTTTAGCAAAAGCTTATCAAATCAAAAATCAAATATAAACCTGTACGAATGCTTTCGATTTTTAAAAACTCTGTCTTTTATGTTTTTCTAACACCTTTTTTGCTGATCTCCTCACTCAGTGAAACAAGCGATGCACAGCGAAAGGGATATTGGCAGCAGGCCGTTGACTATACTATTGAGATTGATATGGATGCCGCAAACAATCAGTTTGAGGGGCATCAGATATTACGATATACAAATAATTCGGACGATACGCTGGATAGGGTCTTTTACCACCTATTCTTTAATGCATTTCAGCCCAACAGTATGATGGATAAACGATCCAGAACCATCGCCGACCCTGACCGGAGAGTGGGCGATAGAATTGTTTCGTATGATGAAACGGAGATCGGCTATCAGAATATTCACTGGATAACCCAGAATGGTGAAGAGGTTGAATTTACAATTGAAGGGACGATAATGGAAGTTCGGTTAAATGAACCCATTGAGCCGGGCGAAACCGCTGAATTTGAGATGGGGTTTGATGCACAGGTGCCTCTGCAAACACGGCGTTCCGGCAGGGATAACCGCGAGGGAGTACGGTTTTCTATGTCGCAGTGGTATCCAAAAATTGCGGCTTACGATGAGAACGGCTGGTACGCAAATCCATACATTGGCAGAGAGTTTTATGCCCCTTTTGGAACATTCGACATCACTATTCATATTGACAGCAGTTACGTAGTTGCCGCAGGAGCCATTCTCGAAAATCCCGAAGACGTAGGGTTTGGGTATGAAACGGAAGGCATGAGTGTAAGCCGCCCTGATAGCGAAAAGCTCACATGGAAATTTACTGCCGAAAACGTTCATGATGTAATGTGGGCGGCCGACCCCGATTTTGTCCAAAAAACAAAACAGGTGCCCAATGGACCACTTTTAAGGTTTTTTCATCAGGCTGATACCGTTGCTGTGAATGCGGATGAAAGCCGTCAGGCTGAACTCTTGCAAAACTGGGAGGAGCTTCCAGGATACACCTCAGATGCGTTTGAATACATGGCAGAAAATTACGGAGAGTATCCACATGAGGAATACATAGTGATCCAGGGAGGTGATGGCGGCATGGAATATTCGATGGGAACTTTGATTACCGGAAACCGATCACTGAGTAGCCTTGTAGGCGTTACTGTGCACGAATTTGTCCACGCATGGTACGAAGGTGCCGTTGGCAATAATGAGGTGTACGATCAATGGATTGATGAAGGGTTTACTACATACGTTTCTGCTTTTATTATGGATCACCTGTTTGGTGATGGTGAAGATGACCCGATGAGTCGCCGGTACGGAGGATACTTTCGGGTAGTGGAGGCCGGTCTTGAAGAGCCAATGCATATCCATTCCGACCATTATGTAACCAATACCGCTTACGGTATGGCGGCCTATACAAAAGGTGCTATATTTTTGCATCAGCTTGGATACGTGATTGGCAAAGAGGCTCTCGACAGAACTCTGAACCGGTTTTTTGAGGAGTGGAAATTTAAGCACCCAACAGGCTATGATTTCATAAGAATTGCCGAGCAGGAGAGCGATATTATTCTTGACTGGTACTATGAATATTGGGTTACCACTACTAAAACCATCGATTATGGAATTACCTCCGTTGAGAATCATGAAAATGGTTCGGTGGTGAATCTGAACAGGATTGGGCTGATGCCTATGCCCCTGGATATTGAAGTGGAGTATAGTGATGGTTCTATAGTTCACCACTATATACCGTTACGAATAATGTGGGGCGAAAAAGAGAATGAATTTGCCGATACAGACCGTATTGTTGAAGAAGATTGGCCGTGGGTTTTTCCTGAGTATCAGCTGAATCTGGGTGTGTCTCTGTCTGAAATTACACGAATAGAGATTGATCCGACGGGTAGGATGGCTGATGTTGACAGGAATAATAATACCTGGACAGAATCAGACGAAACAGAGGGGCAGGAGTGATGCCTGATCAAAATAAGAAGAGTCCGTTTGGAGAAGAAGCTATCAAGCGCCATAAGCAGTACGGCGGTAAAGTTGCGATTACATCAAAAATGCCGCTCGAAACGGAAGAGGATTTGAGTATAGCCTATACCCCGGGCGTGGCGGAGCCGTGCCTTGCAATTGCTCAAGATAAAGAACAGGCTTACGAGTACACGCTCAAGAAGAACACAGTGGCTGTTATAAGCGATGGATCGGCAGTGCTGGGTCTTGGGAATATCGGCCCGGAAGCGTCTCTCCCGGTTATGGAGGGAAAAGCTGTTCTTTTTAAAAAGTTTGCGGATGTGGATGCATTTCCAATCGTTTTGGAGAGCCAGGATACGGAGGAGATTATCACCACCATCAAACAGATTGCCCCGACATTTGGCGGCATTAATCTTGAAGATATATCTGCTCCGCGCTGTTTTGAAATTGAAACAAGATTAAAAGAGGTACTTAACATCCCGGTTATGCACGACGATCAGCATGGTACAGCTGTTGTGACACTTGCAGGGATTATTAACTCACTGAGAATAACCGGCAGATCGTTCGAGGATCTTCGAATTGTAATAAACGGAGCAGGAGCTGCAGGTAAAGCGATTGTACTCCTGCTGAGAGAAGTAGGTGTGCGCGACATTATTATGTGCGACAGTAAGGGAATTATTTTTGACGGGCGTGATAACCTAACCCCGGTAAAACAGGAGCTCGCTTCACTAACGAATGATAAAAAATTACAGGGTTCGCTAAGTGATGCCGTGAAGAGCAGGGATCTGTTTATTGGTGTTTCGGCTCCGGGAGTGCTTACTTCAGAGATGGTGGGCAGTATGGAAGATGATCCGATTATTTTTGCAATGGCGAATCCCACGCCCGAAATTATGCCTGATAAAGCTACAGAAGCCGGTGCCAGGATCGTGGCCACGGGGCGGTCGGACTTTCCCAATCAGGTAAATAATGTTCTCGCTTTTCCTGGAATATTCAGAGGTTTGCTTGATGCGAGAGCGGTTAAAATTACGAATGAAATGTATATAGCAGCCGCTTACGCTATTGCTGACCGTGTCAAAAATCCACATCCCGGGAAAATTATTCCGAGTGCTTTTGATAAATCCGTTGCACCCGCTGTGGCTAAGGCCGTTCGGGTCTGCTGCGAAGAGAACTGCTAATAAAATTAGAGAAGAGGGGCCGGGTTATATTAAGAGCAGTTGTTCGAAAACAGACTATTTCTTGAACATTGTGGTTAGCACAAACCAAATGTTCTCCTTTCTCTCCATCAGGCGTCGTTTAAAGTAGGGGAACCACATCGTACCGTATGGCACATATATTCGTGCCTTGTACCCCTCCGTAACGAGTTCTTCCATAGTCTCTTCCCGGAGCCCATAAAGCATCTGAAATTCAAACCGGTCTTTAGGTATTTTATTATTCTCAACAAACTCCTTTATCCAGTTTACCAGTTCATCATCATGAGTTGCGATGCGGGGGAAAGAGGTTTTGGAAATCAGAGTTTTGGCATACGCTTTAAACGCTTCTCTGATATCACTCATCTTCTGAAGTGCAATAAGATCGGGTTCATTGTAAGCTCCCTTGCAGAGACGAACGTCAGCGTTCATTTCTGCAAGTTCTGTAATATCGTCCTTGGTTCTGTGAAGATAAGCCTGAATGACAATACCAACTACATTCGATGAGTATTTCTGATGAGCTTCCTTAAAAATATCAACTGTTTGTTGTGTATAATCCGACCCTTCCATATCAATGCGGACAAATGAGTTCAGCTTTTTTGCCTCATCAAGAAGTTTGAAAAGATTCTCTTTACAGTAACCGGGGTCTATATCGAGCCCCATCATTGTAAGTTTTACTGAAATTGTGCTTTTTAACCCCGCTTGGCTGATCTTATTCAGCAGGCCAATGTAGGTGTCTACTGTTTCGTCTGCGGTAGACTGGCTTGTTACGTTTTCGCCCAGAAGATCGAGCGTTACCTTGATTCCCTTTTGGTTAATTACCTTAATTTTGGGTATGGTCGCATTGAAGGTTTCGGCTGCGACGAAGCGTTTGGCAAATACAAAAGGTAATTTCATAATTAAATAGCAGATGATATTTGAACTGTTGCCGAATCAGAGACCGGATACAATCTTTTTAAAACTATTTGATAAATCCCGAAACCCGTTAAAACGTTCTCCGTAGATGTGGATACGAAAACAGAAGATTTTCGTGTAGGACATATTTTAACTTTAATTGGGATACAATTCAATGAAAGAACAAGCCAAATTTTTAATCATTTTTACGATCATGTTGCTAGCTGGCAGCGGACTGGTATCGGTTGTGCCGGCTCAAAACAGTTCAGATGCTTACAGGATAGATGAATTTGATACATCAGACAGCCCGGTTGTAAACGTAGAGACTTCCGGCGGATTTGTAGAAATTATCGGGACAGATGGAAATGAGGTCGTTTCGGAAATGTTTGTACGACAGGGCAGGCGCTACCTAAGTGCGTCGGACACTGACCTCTCGGATTTTAATATAATCATAGAAAAAAATGGAGATGAAGTAACAGTTCGTGCTGAGCACAAGGGGAATAGGTTTTTCTCTATGTCGAGGCGACCGTCGGTCTCTTTTCGGGTTTCTGTGCCCTACAACGCCCTTGCCAGCGGTAGCACAAGCGGAGGGTATGTGGCCGCATATGACTTAACAAACGGCATTGATTTAAGAACAAGCGGCGGCAGTGTTACTGCGGAAAACATCACAGGGGAAATAGCACTAAGAACGTCCGGTGGCAGAATTAATATGGATAATTTATCGGGACGCATTGATGGCAGAACGAGCGGTGGGTCTATCGATGCAAATCAGCTTTCAGGAGTGGCAGACCTGAGAACTTCCGGAGGCAGTATTGATCTCAATAACATGAGCGCTAAGATTTCGGCACACACAAGTGGTGGAAGCATCAGTGCATCTTTAGATTCTTTCGATGAAGATGTAGATCTGCGCACAAGCGGCGGGAATATTAGAATTGAAATTCCGGAAGTAGAAAATTTTGACCTTGAACTTCGTGGTCAGCGTGTCAATATTGAGCTCAGAAATTTTTCAGGGGAAGCAGAGAGGAATAAAATAAAGGGGTACGTAGGTGAAGGCGGCCCATTGCTTAGCGCCAGAACGTCGGGAGGTTCTGTTTCTGTAGATTACAAATGATATCTATCAATAAATATCTCCGATATTTACCCGTAAAATAAATTTTTAATTAAGACCAGGTACTCTTTTTACTTTGTAGGTTCAATTATTATAAATTCCCGTGTCAATTTAAACAATAAAAATGAGGTCGTATGGGAAATAATGAACCTGGACACGAAGCTGAAGAGTTTCGTCCCAAAGGTGCTGTGGCATTCTTCATTATCATGATCGTGATGTTTGCCGTGATGTGGTTTTCCCTTTATTTTGAACTTTTAGGGAGGGGATAACGATGGATAAATCAGAAAAATTAGCACTTGGCTTAAGCGGAGCACTGCTCATCTTATTTTTCGGAGCAATCATGTATGCCGGTATAGCAAAAGATATAGAGGTGCCAACTTGCATTACGGATATGGAGCCGTTTGCAACAGACACACTATTTCAAACCGGTCCTGACACTTACGAATTGCAAATGGTTGCCAGAATGTGGGCATTTCAACCTTCAACGGTTGAGCTCCCGGTAGGAACAACTGTGGATCTATATCTGACATCTCAGGATATAACGCATGGTTTTAAAGTTACAGACCACAACATTAATTTAATGGCGGTACCCGGCGCTATTAATTACATGCAGGTTACTTTCGATGAGCCGGGTGAATATGTATTTGCATGTCACGAATTTTGTGGCGCTGCTCACCACACAATGGCAGGTCGATTTATCATTACTGAAGAAACTGAGCCTATTTCTGAAAATCTTGTGGAGGTGAAATAACATGGATAATGCAGGTACATTCCGGTTTACGAAATCCGTTAAAAATCTAAACTCTGTACTTATCATTATCCCCATGGTACTCCTTTTTATAGGAGTTTATGGTGGGTTGATGCAGACCCTGTTCAGGGCTGGAATTATTCAGAGTGATCCGTTTATGGGCGGGGATTATTACAAAGGCCTCACAATACACGGGGTATTAAATGCAATTGTATTTACCACGTTTTTTGCAGTGGCCCTTGGTAATGCACTTATTCCATATTCCCTGAAAATGAATCTGAACTCCAAAGTGGCATGGGCATCTGGAATTCTAATGCTCGTTGGTTCGATACTTGCCGGGTTGATGATGGTTATGGGAGAGGCAACTGTACTCTATACATTCTACCCGCCATTGAAAGCACACCCCCTGTTCTACATTGGGCTTGTACTCCTTGTAGTGGGATCATGGGTTGCTTTTTTCAACTGGATACCTATGTATCTGAAGTGGCGAAGGGAAAATAAAGGTGAAAAAACGCCTCTCGCTGTTGTGGGGATGTTCACTACGTTTATAGTATGGCTGATAGCAACAATATCCGTAGCGGTAGAAATTCTCTTTATGCTGCTTCCATGGTCTCTTGGCCTTGTTGATGAAGTGAACGTGATGCTTGCCAGAACGCTATTCTGGTTCTTTGGTCACCCGCTTGTTTATTTCTGGTTGTTACCGGCTTATGTAATGTACTACTCGTTTCTGTCAAAACTTGCTGACGGTCGACTCTACTCCGATATGGCTGCAAGGCTAGTCTTTATGCTATTTGTGGTATTCTCAGTTCCTGTTGGAACGCACCACCAATATATGGATCCCGCTATTGGATCTCAGTGGAAGCTTATACACGGTATCTTTACGTTTGCTGTGGCACTGCCCAGTTTAATCACGGCGTTTACTATTGCGGCATCTCTTGAATATTCCGGCCGCAAACGTGGTGGGAAAGGATTGTTTGGATGGATTTTTAAACTTCCCTACTTCGAAAAAGATAAGTGGTTCTTCTCTTACCTCATTGCTGGTTTGGTGATCTTTATTTTTGGAGGAATCAGTGGTATCGTAAATGCATCGTACCAGATGAATACGGTTGTACATAACACGGCATGGATTCCGGGACATTTCCACCTTACCGTTGCGGGTCCGGTACTTCTCGCATTTTTAGGAGGCAGTATGTATTTGATCAGCCAGTTTATGGGCAAATCAGTAAAAATGAAAGGGTGGACACTTTCAGTACCGTATATTTATACGATTGGTGTGTCTATCTTTTCCTGGGGGATGATGCGTGGCGGACTTATAGGAATGCCACGAAGAACGAATACAGGTGCTTCGTACGCGAATCCCGAAAGTATTCTATATCAGCCCGATTGGATGCCCTATATCGATATTAGCGTAATAGGCGGTGTTATTATGTTTATTGCCATTGTAATATACATCGTAACGTTTTTTGCAACTGTATTTTCAAAAAGCATCGTTGAAGAGCCCGAAGCAGAGGTTTCGTTCCCAATTTCTGAACCATTACACAACGAACCTGCACTCTGGCTAAGAAACTTTAAGCCATACATCATAATTGCCTTAATCTTAATTGCACTTTCATATACACCTGTTATATATGATGTGTTACAATCAACGTACGGTGGCTCACTGCCATATTCACCGGACAGCCCGGTTCCACTGCGTTGATATAAGGTTTAGATATAGGCTAATTAAAATGTTTAGATGCAGTAAATACAACATTTTCTCAGGCAATATTGTCGCAGCTTTTGCACTATTACTAATGGTTGCAGGCTGCGACAGGCTTGCCGTTGAGGATACACTTACCGAAGACTATTCACTCACTAATCAACTTGGCGAAGAGGTTTCACTGCCTGACGATTACGCAGGTAAAGTTCTGATCGTTGGATATGTTTATACAAACTGCCCTGATATATGCCCAATGATTACCTATAATATGAGAGATCTTCAGCGAGAGTTTCCAGGTGAGGATAACTTTCATCTTGTAAGTATTTCGTTTGATCCGCAAAGAGATACTCCCGAAGTGTTACATTCCTATGCAAATAGTTACAATATCGATCAGTCGAATTGGTCTATGCTAACAGGAAACACTGAGGAAGTAAATAGGGTGCTGGACAAACTTGGTATTGCAAGAGTAAAAACACCCTCCCGGTTTACTGAAGACAATAAAGAAGTTTACTTTATCGATCACACTGATAAAGTATCCTTAATCGATAAAAAAGGTCAGGTGAGAAATCATTATCTTGGTAGCGAATTGGATACGGAAACCGTAATCGAAGATATCAAAACACTTTTAACAGAATAATCTGCTTCTTGGGTGAATGGTTGTCAATTATCAACTGTTTATAAACAAGAACTGGATTCAAAAATCATAAAACAGAAAAATGAAAAAGTACTTATTTACATCACTACTATTCGCTCTCGCTATTGGCCTTATTGCCTGTGGCGGTGAGCAGGAATCATCAGAACAAACAATGGAGTCTGATACTTCAGATGAGTCAATGGCTGCCGATGATGGCGTAAGAACCATCAACCTTATTGGAACAGACGATATGAAGTTTGTTATCGAAGAAGAGACAGAAGGCGTTGTAACCGCTGGACCATCGGGACAGAATCTTCTGGTTGAGTCTATCAAAGCTGCTCCAGGTGAAGAGATCAGAGTTACTCTAACAACAGTAAGTAACCTTCCTCCAACAGCCATGTCGCATAATTTTGCACTTTTGGAAATGGGTGCTGATGCTGATGCCTTTGCAAGAGCTTCAATTACCGCACGGGACAATGAATATATTTCTCCGGATTTTGAAGACCAGGTAATTGTTCACACTGCTATGCTGGGTGCTGATGAAACAGATTCCATCACATTTACTGTACCAGAAGAGCCGGGAGAGTATACATTCTTATGTACATTCCCAGGTCACTATGCAGGCGGAATGGTAGGAACTCTGATTGTAGAATAATTTCGGACTATTTGAGATATGAAAAAGGCTGTGTAGAATATTTTACACAGCCTTTTTTTTTGCCATCACTTCTCCCTTAATATTACTTAAAGGTTACGTATACAGGTAGCTGGCTATTGGCAGCTTCTTTGGCAGCCTGCTCGAAAGTACTTTTAACGACTTCTTCATTAGAATTTTTAGCGAGTTCTATCATATTGTTTTCGCTGCCTAAATCTGCATTGGCCGATGCACAGGTTACCGTAATTTCCATTGGAGAATAGAGGCTGAATGTGATCATTTGTGCAACCATATTCAGGAAGCTGTGGCGTGTTTCAACTTTTGCAACACCATTTGTACATTGTTGTTCAGCATTTACAACGTCCGGTGGCACCAGGCCAGCAATAAATGATGTGGCCCATGCTTGCTGGTAAACCTCATTTGAAGCTTCAAGGCCAGTAGTAATTTGTGCATGGTAGCACCCTGTTAATGCAAAGGGAACTATAAGAAATAGAAGTAATGTGTATTTTTTCATAGGTAGTTGTATTGGTTTGGGTTCATTTTAATAAGCGCAATTTATATCAAAAACATATCATTACAAGGTGTAACATATTTTTGGTTTATCTTGGCTTTTAAACAATAGAAATATTTACTCAATATACAGGCTAATAGCAATGAACCTACATCAAAACCTGCATTTATGAATAAAATGGAAGTAGTTGAAGTAAACCTGGACAATTCTGAACATTCATCTGCAGTGCTAGAAATAACGAATAAATATGCTCAAGATCCGATGGGAGACGGAAATCCACTACCTGATTCTGTACAACAAAATTTGATTGAAGAGCTTAAAAGGATTGAAGCTTACGTTGGCTTTCTGGCGTATGTAGATGGCAAAGCTGCAGGTCTGGCAAATTGTTTCTATGGTTTTTCCACTTTTAAGGCTGCCAGACTTATCAATATTCACGATATCGCAGTCTTGCCAACGTTCCGGAGCATGGGCATTGGTCAGGCTTTGATAGGCTCGGTTATAAAAAAGGGCAGGGAAGAGAATTGCTGCAAAGTTACCCTTGAAGTACGAGAAGATAACCGGGCGCGTAATTTATATGAAAGGGAAGGATTTAGCTATGGCACTCCCACTATGTATTTCATGACCAAAGAACTTACATAACGATTTACCTACTTTTGATCGGTTATGGAGCTAAGATTACGGTCAAAATTTTGAATTACGTTTATGATTGTCTCTACTGAGTGTATAAAAAACTCTTTATTAATAGTCTCATAAACATCTGAAGGCTGATGATAGTGTTCATGATCTTCTACGCCAAAATAGATAAACGGTATTCCTTTCAGATGAAAAGGACCATGGTCTGATGCTAGAGTCCAGTTTTGGCTCCAGTCATCGGAGTCATACCCGAACAGCACATTTATTGGTGCATCCGCAGTGGCCTCTTCAACCAGAGGTTTTAAAAAAGGATAGTGATAGGTGCCAACCGCATAAAGTTCATTCTGAAAATTTGTGCTGATCATGTCGAGGTTTACATTCAGAGCAATTTGGGTAAGAGCGACTGAGGGACTCTCTGTAAAATGGTACGCCCCCGCTAGCCCCTGCTCTTCCGCATCAAAGGCGATAAACAGAAGGTTGTTCTCAGGCTTTTGATTTGAAAAGTATTCGGCAATGGCAAGTATTCCGGCTGTGCCTGAGGCATTATCATCAGCACCGTTATAGATATCCTCTCCACGGACTCCAAGATGATCGTAGTGAGCGGTAATCACGATGTAATCTTCATTTCCGGCTGAGCCTTCAATCATTCCGACTAGATTAACAGCTTGCTCAAACTCTTCACCTGATCGGGAATTAACATGTTCGAATGGTTGCTCATATGAATTATTTACAGGCAGTAAACCTAAGGACACAAACCGATCTTTTATAAAAATTTGAGCAAGTTTATTTCCTTCAGTACCGGTTTTACGGCCTTCGAGCTCATCAGACGAAAGATACTCTATATCTGAAAGAAGCTGTTCGGTATTGATCTGTTCCTGCTCTTGATCCGGTTGTGGTGTCAGGTCAGAATCGGTACATGCAAGAAATGTGAAGGCAAATAAACCTAAGGAAAAAACAAAAAACCGAATTTTGGAGAATATCATGTAGTAAAGAGAGTTGATGTGTATTCAGAACCCAAGTATACGAAAAAATGTTACTTGAAATTAAGAGGAGGCACTGTTTTTAACTATACCTATAGAGAGGTGGGGGATAAAAAGCCGTCTGACCCAAAGGATCAGACGGCGAATAACAGATGAGTATGTTTAAAATTAACTAAGAGCGGCCTGTGCGGCAGCGAGCCGGGCTACCGGGACTCTGAATGGTGAAC
>Ga0209942_1000851_pt1 | contig 17559 bp, 13 predicted proteins | sample SalPonR1_A_D2_MG_FD_185695 | JGI IMG/M metagenome (GOLD analysis project Ga0209942, IMG submission 185695) | Salt pond soil microbial communities from South San Francisco under conditions of wetland restoration - Salt Pond MetaG R1_A_D2_MG... ...
GGCATAGCAGAAGTGGACGCTTCAGGTCAAGTGGTCAGGTTCTCGCAGAGCAACACCCTAGGCAGCATCTACGGTCAGGTGACCGGAACCACAGACAAGAGCGGGATAACCGTTACAGTCAAGAAGTATTATGGTCAGGAACAAAGCGGATCTACCGTTACGGACACCACCGATGCGGACGGCTACTATGCGGTCAGGGGCCTCGATATGTGGATGCCTGATGGCGCAAGCTTCACAATCGAGTTCACTAAAAATGGCTACTATGATCCGGAATCGCCGAGGACGCTTACTAGTCTTGACTTCACAGGTTCAAAATGCAGCCTGAACCCGACAATCTTCGGGCCGGACGAGATATTCAATGTCATTAGGGGCAGGGCGGTTCATTCGAGTGATACGGCTTCAGGAGTTGCCGGGCTCCGCGTGATGATAGGATTCCATTCGGGATTCACCCCAGAGACGCAAGCTGGACTTGACAGGCCCTTCATTGCTGAGACCGATGTAAACGGATATTTCGAGTTCTACAATGTCATAAAAGATCCTGATGAATATACGCCAATTAAATTCTATTACGAACCCGCTCCCATAAGTCAACCGGGAATCTTTACATTGGCTAACGGGTCCAGCAATCAAGATATATATGATACTGAGATAGTAACGGTATATGACAATGCAAATCCCGACAATAACAATCTTGACTGGAATGATGCTGAGAACATTTGGGAATTCAGAGAAAGCGCACACTTCATAGTGGACGATTCCCATTACAGCATTTTCTAGAACATAAAATCATCATTGCAAACAGACACAAACATTTAATTGCTTTCATCAAAAAAGCGCCACCGCAAATTATGCGGTGGCGCTACTGCTTTTTATTGGAATTATTGAGCATCAATTCAAAAATGGACCCAAAAATGTCTGTCCCTTTTTAGTTTTTCCTTATTATGGTGTATATGAAGACGGCGATGGCGGCCCATATGAGGCCGAAGCTGTAGAGCTGAACGCTTGTGAAGGGCTCTTTGTATAACATAACGCCCATCACGAGGCTTATTGTCGGAGCGAGGAACTGCATGAAGCCTATGGTTGAAAGCTTGACCATGGAGGCTCCCTTAGCGAACCACCATAGCGGAAGGCTTGTGACTACTCCGGTTAGCAGAAGCATGAAGAGCATGTAGGGTCCGCTTGTAAGCAAGTGGCCTTTCCCGGTGATCTCTACGTAGACCAGATATGCGAGACCTATTGGAAGTATTGCCATTATCTCTATCACCATGCTCACAACGGCGTCATAGCCTATCATTTTCTTGAAAAGTCCGTAGACTCCGAAGAGCAGCGGCAGGCTTACGGCTATCCAGGGAAGGTTTCCGTAGCTTATGGCGACCACTCCCACTCCCGCGCAGGCCAAAAGGAAGGCCAGCATCTGCAGCCTGTTGAAGCGCTCCTTAAGGAAAATCATCCCCAGCACAACGCTCACAAGCGGGCATATGTAGTAACCCAGGCTGGTGGCCAGAATCTGCCCCGTGTTTACGGCGTAAATGTATATGAGCCAGTTGGCGCTTACAAGATAACCCGCCAGGCATGTCATGTAAAACTTTTTCTTGTCCTTTATCGCCTCTTTAAGCAGGGGCGTTTTCTTTTGCAGCCTGAGAATTATCATGAAGAAAACGAAGGACCATACTATGCGGTTGGCTATGAGCTCGATGGCGCTTATGTGGGCCAGCTGCTTCCAGTAGATGGGCTGTATTCCCCAGAAAACATATGTCGCCGTAACATACAGCATGCCTATATAAGTGGTGCTCTTTTTGTTTTTTTCCATTTCGATTTTGTTTTCCATGTCAGTCTCCTCAACTATTTTTCTTCGCTACTTATACTACCACACACTTGATATATTTGTAAGCCTTCTATTGCCGTTTGGTCCGTTGAATCGTCCGATAAATCATTTACACTAACCGAATAGGTATAGAGCGAAAAAAATGGTATAATGTTTTTATAAAAAACAATCGCATAGAGCAGGCCAAGCAAGATGATTTTGGCATGCCATATCATGAATTCTTTCCAACGAAACGGCAAACCCGCCGAAAGCCGGGGACGCAAAGCTATAGGGCCTGAAAACGGCAGCCAGTTGCCGAAAGGAAGTTTTCTGCGTTTATGGCAAAATTCGACAAATATCGATATACGCCTTGTTTGCAATGCTTTTAGCTATGGTTTACAATCAAATGGAATGTAAAAATATAGAATTTATCGGGGGATTGGCATGGAGCAAAACAAATATGCATACGAGGAAGAAATAAGCTTGAGGGAATTGATAGAGGCGCTTTTAAAAAGAAAGAAAGTAATAGCATTGATAACTCTGGTTTGCATTGTTCTGTCGGGTATTGCGAGTTTTTTTATTCTTGATCCGTCTTACGAGGCTACGTCAATGCTTCGCCTTAATGGTGTACCGGTAGGCATCGAGGACTACACGGCTCAAATAACCAATTATGAAGTGCTTTCTAAAACAATTGCGAATCTGAATCTGCAGGAACAGGAAATTGACACGGAAAGTCTTAAAAAAATGATTACTATAAATCCTATTGAGGATACCAACCTCATAGAAATCACTGCAAAAAACAACGACGCAGATTTGGCGGCGCAAATAGCAAATGAAATTGCGGTCAATTCAAAAGCCATACTCATTCCTGTTTATGAAAAGAAGCTGATAAACGTAAATGAAGATATAAGACTGATTCAAAAAACATTGGAAGCCAGTACCAGAGAACTTGCGGAAGCATCGGAATTCATAATCTTGAAGAAAAATCTTGTAGATGACCCTGCTCTGAATGCTCTCTTATCCCAGGGCAATATGGGAAATGGAATCTTGAGCATAGAATTGAAAAGCGAGGAAATGAACACCCGCTATATAGAAATCCAAAGAAACATCTTTGCAAATGATCTTGCAATGATTAACAAGAATGAGGAAGTTGCCAATATACAGACAAGGCTTGAGTCGATTAAACAGGAAATATCAGGCCAATCACCTATGAATACCTATAAGGAAAGCTATGTTGCATCAAAGGCATTGCCGCCATCATCGCCTGTTTCGCCCAACAAAACCTTGAATATGGCAATAGGCGCTGTATTGGGTTTAATGCTGGGGGTCTTTTGGGCATTCTTCAAGGCGTACTGGGACAATACTTTTGCGAAATCCTGATTTAGACCATGTATCAATGACAATTGGCAGCCAAACAAAGAAAATAGTAGGATTGTAGGACAATTGTATGGGCGGATACATGTTTTTTTGTCTTGTTGGTTACATGAGACAGTAAATATAATGTATAATTGTTTTAGGCTATGAAATAATGGGTAAAATAAACAATTTTATATAATCAATAGTAGTTTGTATTGTTTCAATAATGGTCTTGTCGGTTTATTATTTAGAACTATAGTCAGTTTTTATGTCTCTAAGCCGATTTGCTAAACAAAGGGTGCTTGAAGCTCATATCCGGCTGATGCATTAAGATCGTGAAATGATGACAAGCACGCCAGAAAAGATAGATTGAGTTGCTAAAACGTTGATTTCCTACGAAATTCCATCCTTATGGAAATCGAAGGAAATCGAAGCCGTTTTTGGGGAAAAATTCGACAAATAACGACAAAAATAATAAATAGAGCAAAAAGCGATGGGGGGACATGTATGAAAAAATCACTTCTTATAGCGGTGGTGTTTCTGCTCATGATTGCTTCTGTATCAGTCAGTGATGCTGCAATAGGGGAATCGGCGCTTCTCAACCTTTTGGACGAGATAAGCGAAGTATCCGACGAACAACTTGACCAGTTTTCAGGGATACTGCGAAGCTATCTTAGAAACAATACCACGATACAGAACTTCTCGGACGACATGGGTTTTCTATATGAAAACGTGCTAACAGACGGGCAGAAGGAAAAGTTGTCAAATCGAGGCATATCTGTAGCCGACATAAGCGAAGAAGTTCTTCTTTTAAAGGACTGGGAGGATACAGGAGATTATGCGCTTTTAGTGGATGCTGTAGCATCGCGCGACAAGGAGGCCATAAGGTCGATTCTTGCGGATCACGGCATTATAACTGAAAAGTCAACTGCGTATTCAGGAGCGGGAGCCGCACCTACACTTGAAACAACTCAACAGCTTATCGATGCAAATGACAGATTCATGACTATGGAAGCCGTTAGGGAAGTGGCTTTTGAAGATTTGGAAAACCACTGGGCAAAGGATGATGTTTTGCGTCTTTCATCCATAGGACTTGTAAACGGCAGGAGCGAAAAAGTATTTGATCCCGATTCAAACATAACAAGAGCGGAATTCTTGTCGCTGCTAGTGAGGGTTCTCAGGCTTGAGGAGGAGGAGCTGCAAATTGCGGGAGAGTTTAAGGATGTCGATGCCGATGCTTGGTACTCAAAGGATGTTCTAATTGCTGCCGGCGCAGACCTAGCAAGGGGAAATGACGAAATGACCTTTGCTCCCAATAGAAGAATAACCCGACAGGAAATGGCTGTAATGACGATGAATGCGCTTAAGCATATAAATGAAAAAAGAACAGAGGCAATCGACTTGACGGAGGGTTTCACAAAGACTTTCGTTGACATAGACAAGATAGCCCCATGGGCAAGCGAAGCCATGGGCAGACTCAACGGTCTCGGAATAATGATGGGCGAAGGGGAATCGATTAGGCCCGCGGGCGCGACAACACGCGCAGAGGCGGCAACAGTGCTCCTGAGACTCATCGATACGGCGGAACTATAAACGTAACTATAATAAGGGAGGGATTGGATTGAAAAGAAAAATATGTTTGGTTTTATGTGTTTTAATGGTGGCCATGGGAGCAATGCCTGTAATGGCAATAGTTTCTGGAATTCAAGTAGAGAATGACGAAATGGGCCTTACAGATGTGGTCGCTAATCTTGGCATTTCAAACATGCTTGGCCTTCAAGAAGTGTTGACCGATTTTGCGACAGATGGAAATCTTGACGACCTTAACGATTATCTGGCGTCAAACTACCCTGCACTGAAAGCCGCAATTGACGAAGATGGCGTTACAACAGCGATGTTGAAGGATTTGATGGACGACATAGAGGGCGTAAATCTTGAGGGAATAACGGTAGATTCAGATGCGGCAAATGAAATATTCAAGCATAAGGATGCCGTTATAACTACCCTTGGTAACATTGTCGACAGGATAGTTACTGCCAGGGGCGGCGAAGAAAACTCAGCCTATGCATACGAAGTGATAATAAATCATTTGCTTGAAGAAACTGCCGTCGTTACATACGACACTTCTACAGGCGAATACAGCCTTGATTTTTCGGAGTATAAAAACGATTCCCAACTTCTTTATGACATGAGTATCATAATGCCGTTTACTTTCCCGACAGCAAATAAAACAGATTTCATAGATGACATTGAAGGGTACCTTGAATACATATTGAATTCAACATATTTCGATGGAAACGAAACAGATTTCAATGCTTCAATAGACAGCTACAACGGCGGCGCATTCTACAACGAATATACACCGGCCGGCGGCGGCGGAGGCGGCGGAGGCGGATTCGTACTGCCTGAGGTTCCAGAAGAACCGGCTGTTGAAGACCCTGTTGTTGAGGAAACAGGCGACGACGAGACCACGGTGACATCAGCAATTGGAAACGCGGCAACGGTTACCGAAAACGAGGACGGAACCGAAGAGGCGGTATTGGACGAGGATGCCTTGGCGCAAGCCATTGAAGACGTAGTGGATGCCGCAGATTCAGTCGAAACCGAAGAAGGCGATATCATAAGGTCCGTTATAAGCATGGACATAGAAAACGAGACCGCCGACGTGTCAGTCGTCATAGCTGCCGGCGATGCGGAAAGCTTTTGCGACAACAATATAAACATAAGCATCAACACCCACGACATAAGCTACGGAATGCCTTCCGGACTCATTGACGTAGAAAACTTTGTGGACGACCAAGGCCGGGGCGTGGATTCGCAATGCGATTTCAGGTTCAATTCTGCTGAAGTGAATGCTGAAACGCTGCTTGAAGGAATAGGCAGAACATCCCAAGACGGATTGGCGCTTGCAGAAGCAGTCGAAGACATGTCCAAGATCATCGAGTTTTCGCTCGACATGTACAGGAACGACTCTTTGGCGGCCGAAGTCCACGACTTCGACAAGCCGCTTACCATAAGGATAAGCCTTGCAGACATACCCGATGCCGACCCGGACAAGTTGGGCGCATACTACATTGACGAAGATACCGGGGTTCCCGTATTCATGGGCGGAAAAATAGTCACCGTAAACGGAGTCAGCATGATCGAGTTTTCAACCATGCACCTAAGCAAGTTTGCAGTGCTCGAGGGACAGGCGGCATATCCCGACGTTTCCAGCCATTGGTCCAAGAAATACGTAGAGTCCATGGGGGACAAACACATAGTGGCAGGCTATACCGACGGAACCTTCCTGCCCGAGAAGGCGGTAACACGCGCGGAATTCGCCAAGATGGTTGTGGAAACTATGAGATATGAAGCAGTCGAATACACAGGAGATTACCCGGACGTTTTAGAGGGCGACTGGTATGCAGGATACGTTGCCACGGCGGAAGCGAATGGAATAGTGCTTGGATACCCGGACGGAACGTTCAAACCGAACCAGAATATCAACCGCCTTGTAATGGCAACAATGCTTTCAAGGGCATACGATAACAGCTTGCTGGAACCTGAAGCAAAAGTACTTGCATCATTCTCTGACGACTCGGCCATAGCCGATTGGGGCAGGGTGTCTGCGGCCAAAGCAGTTGAAGCCGGATTCATAAACGGAATGAACGGGACCTTCAATCCCGAGGGTACCACCACCAGAGCCCAAGCGGCTGCAGTGATTTATAGACTTTTCAACAAATAGAGCATATTGTTTGGACCGGGTATATCCCGGTCCAAAAGAGACTGCCGCAGTGCATGCGGCCGCCTCTTTTGATGTAAGGCCATATATAAAAAACGGCCAAATTCATATCACCGGGGAGAGTAGCTATAATGAAAGACAAAACAACTGTGCAGAAAAACAAACTAACGGAATCATTCAGTAAATTCCTCAACCATTTCCATTTTAAAATGGACTTTGGGTGGAGGATTGTTTTGCTTTTTTGCATCGATATTATAATGATTCAACTGTCGGCAATAGGAGCATTGCTATTGCGGTTTGAGTTTATCTTGCCAAAGCAGTATTTTCCGGTTTATCAAGACAATATTTTTGCAATTACCTTAATCATGCTTTTTGCTTTTGCCTTATTCAATTTATACAGAAGCCTTTGGCGCTATGCCAGCGTAGATGAACTCGTGAATATTGTCTTTGCCAACTTGCTGGGCGTATTCGCAATTCATCTTTTCATAAACGGGACCGGCAGCTTGATGCCAAGAAGCTTCTACTACATATTCTTCATGCTATGCACCGCCTCGACAGGAGGAGTGCGCTTTATGTACCGCTATTTCAGGCAAATCAGATCCATTCAGAGCAAAGGTACTTCGAAAAAGAAAAGAACGCTCATAATAGGTGCCGGGGAGGCAGGAAATGCCGTGGTGAGAGAGATGCTTGGAAATCCGGGCATTCATAATTATCCTGTGGGTTTTGTGGATGATGACCCCAACAAGAAATCCATGAACATAGCGGGAGTGAGGGTTTTTGGAAACCGCTACGACATACCAACAATAATAGAAAAGAAAAGAATTGATGAAATAATAATTGCCATGCCCAATGTCGATTCGAGTGAAAGAAAAAAGATAATCGACATCTGCAAGGGGACGGGTTGCAAGCTTAGGACGCTTCCGGGCGTTTACGAGCTGATTGACGGAAAAGTGAGTGTAAGCCGTATTCGAGATGTGGACGTGGAGGACCTTCTAGGAAGGGAACCTGTAAAAATAGATATTGACGAGATGTGTACGTATATAAAAGGAAAGACCGTACTAGTAACCGGCGGGGCGGGATCCATAGGTTCGGAGCTTTGCAGGCAGATAGCGAAATACGAACCAGAGCGTATTGTAATTGCCGACATCAATGAAAATACATTGTACATATTGCAAAGGGAACTTCAAAAAGATTGCCCGGATATTAATCTTTCAGTCCATATAGCTTCGGTAAGAGATAAGACCAGGATGGAAGAGGTCTTCAAGAAATACAGGCCGCAAAAAGTTTTCCATGCAGCCGCCCATAAGCATGTTCCGCTTATGGAGACCGATCCTGTGGAAGCCGTGAAGAACAATATATTCGGAACGCTCAATATAGTGGAGCTTTCCGACAAATACAAAGTCAGGAAGTTTGTAATGATTTCCACCGACAAGGCCGTAAACCCCACCAGCGTGATGGGGGCTACTAAGCGGGTGGCTGAAAAGATTATACAAGCAAAAAACAAGGAAAGCCGAACAGAATTTGTTGCCGTGCGTTTTGGAAACGTACTGGATTCGAGTGGAAGCGTAATTCCAATATTCAAAAAACAGATAGCCCATGGGGGACCGGTTACCGTTACCCACAAGGACATAATACGTTATTTTATGACAATCCCCGAGGCTGTAAGACTGGTTCTCCAGGCCGGGGCAATGGCAAAGGGCGGAGGAATTTTTGTGCTTGACATGGGAGAACCGGTAAAAATATACAACCTCGCTAAAGACCTCATTAGACTGTCAGGCTACGAACCCGGCAAGGACATAAAAATAGAATTCACAGGACTTAGGCCCGGCGAGAAGCTTTTCGAGGAACTCCTCATGGACGAGGAAGGAATTGAAAAGACTAAAAACAAAAAAATATTCATTGGAAAGGCCAACAATGTAACCATGCAGGACCTTAAACCGAATCTGGAAATGCTGAGACATATATCAGAGAATGAAAACAGCGACCTTATAGACGCCGTATTGATGAAAATGGCAGAAACATATAAAAGAGTCATTTGAGGGGGAAACATGAACGAAAACCAAAGACGCACAGAAGAATACGATGAAATATCACTCAGGGAGCTTGTTCATACAATCGCCAGGGGAAAAAAATTCATATTCAGTTTCACACTGGCGGCAGTCCTCATAGGCTTGCTGGGTTCCATCTTTCTGCCCAGTTTTTTGTCAGATTCAAAGGGCGAAATAAAGACGGCTATTACATACCAATACGCAGGATCAAGCCTGGGACTCAACCCGCGCGGGGGGGCCTTTGATATCGATGAAATTCGTTCGCCGGTTGTAATAAAGCCCGTTGTCAACGAGCTTGCACTAGGGGAAGAGGGGATTACCGTAGAGGATATTCGAAGAAACATATCCTTCGAAGCCCTGGTTCCGGACAGAGTAGTAAAAAAGATGGAGCAGCTGAAGGATGTAGAGGACGACGAGTTCAGGATACAGCAGCTGGATGCTCTGAGCTATAATCCAAACCAGTTTGTCGTCACATTTAGCTTAAGCAAAGACCTGGGAATGGATGAGGATGCGGGCAGGGAAGTGCTGGATGCGCTTATAAGGAGCTACGAGGGGTGGTTCTATACAGAGTACGCAAAACGCGAGGCTCTCATCAACATCATAGCGGATGCCGATTTTGAGTCATACGACTACCCCGAAATTGTTTCCATATTCAGGGACCAGGTGGACCTTATAAATTCCAATTTGGACGAGAAGATAAAGGAAGACCCGAATTTTAGGTCAAAGGAAAATGGACTTTCGTTTCAGGAAATGAAACAGATGGTCGCGCTTATTGACAATATAGAACTTGAGCGTTCCACCTCCCTCATAGGAGCCTTCAATCTGACAAAAGACAAAGACAAGCTCATTAAGCTTTATGAATACAAGATGGACCAATACAAGTATGTAAACAAAAAGAAATCGGATGAAATGGCCATCATGACAGGGATGATAGACGAATACATAAAAGACACCTCGGCGGTCATTTTTTCATCCAGCTCCAATTCGGAATCGGGCATGTCCCTCGATTATGAGGATGACTATTACAATTCCTTGGTTGCGGATTACGCCAATGCAGGCATTGAATCGGCAAATGCTTTAAACGAGATAGATTTCATACGATTCAAGATAAACAAGCTCAATGAGGACGAAACAGCCCCTTCAATAAGGGGAGAGGCAATTATCGAAGTAGAGAGTATAAACGAAGAAATAAGAATAAGGCTCGGAAAATGGATAGACCATATAAACATTGCTATCGAGGAGTACGACAAGGGCAGGTTCTATAACAGCGCACTCAAGCAACTAACCCCTGTGGAAGTATACAGGAGCTCGGATGTAAACCTTAAGCTCAACCTTGCCATTTCCCTTATTCTGGGCCTTATGCTCAGCGTCTTCATAGTACTTTTCAAAAACTACATGGCAGAGGAAAATGAAAATGAAGGGGGACAAGTCAAATGAAAAAGACCAAAACAAAAAAGTCCCGCAAACGTTTATTGTCAATTGCATTGACAATCATGTCAGTTTTTGTTCTGATTGCCTTGTTCCTACATTTCATTCCGGGAGGGGAAGCTGCCGCTTCAATAGCCTTCTACCACAAGGGGATAGACCAAGGTCTCGACCCAAACGGAAACAAGTTCGACATCTATGAAATAAAGGACCCATCCTTGATAGGCGAGGCATTGGGCAGTTTAAACCTTGAAAGCGAAATGGACCCCGAAAACATTGGCAAAGCGGTTTCAATAAGGCCGGTGCTTCCAAAAGAAATTTTAAAAAGCATGAAAAAAATGGATGAGAACATCGACGCCAAGACAGAAAGCATAATCACAGACGGATACCATCCAAACGAGTATTGCATATGTCTGGAAAAAATAGATGGGGTATCTAAAGCGCGGCAGGAAGAAATTCTGGATGCATTGTTGGACGTTTACATGGAAAACTACTATGACAAATATTTTGTCGTTCAGTCCGATTTGTTTTCACTCACGGAAGAAAGACTCATGGGTTACGATTATCCGGAGATGGTGGAGTCCCTCGACCACGAGATTTCAATCTTGGCCAACTACATTCATTCCTTCAAAGAGCAGGATGCATTCTTCAGGGGGGTTGAAAAAGACATTTCCTTCGGGGATATGGAGCAAAAGATCCTCCTCCTTAAAAACGTCGACTTGAGAAAGTTGGATTCATACATCGGGGCATACAAGTTCACCAAGCAAAAAGACAAAAGGATTGAGCTTCTCAAATACCGCATCAAAGTGGAGGAGAACAACAGCATAAAAAACAATGACGAAAAAGAAGTTATTCAGTCCATCATAGAAAAGTTTAAAAAGGACACCGCCATTTTATTCATGGGCGCAGACACCTCTCCCATAGAACTTGAAAACAAGTCCAACTATTACAACACACTTGTAAGCCAATACACCAGGGCGGGAGTGTTTTCATCGAATGCACAAAGGAATATAGAGAAGATTAAAGAGGAAATAGCAGATCTTGAGTCAACGATTATTCCTTATGACGTCTATTTGGATTTAAAAATTGAAATCGACAACATGGTGCTGGATCTCCTGAGGAAGATAAACAGGCAGAAGGAAGAGACATATGCTCTAATAAACGACTACTACGACAAAGAATTTAGAGGAAAAATGGTCGAGAGAGTAGGCGAGATGGAGTGGAGATAGGTTAACGATGGTAAAACGATAGATCAACACCTGCCGAAGAATGCCGAAGAATGCCGAAGAGTGCCGAAGAATGCCGAACAATCATCGCGTTTTCCAATACAGCTGGCGGCAAGCTCATTATCGGTGTTGACAATCAAGGTGAAATCATAGGACTTGAGCCGAATGTGAATATATTCGAGCTAAAGGATAAAGTGGCTTCAATAATTTATGAAACATGCTATCCAACTGTTCTTACCGATATCTATACGACAACGATTGACGATCATTTATTTCTGATTGTTGAAGTCTACAGAGGCAATCTTTTGCCATATTACTTGAAAAGCAAGGGAAAGAACGAAGGCGTTTACATTAGAGTAGGGGCAACGAATCGCAAGGCAAGTCATGAAAATATTCTTGAACTGGAAAGACAGCGAATGAATATTAGCTTTGATCAGGAAGCTAATAGAGAAGTAGCTTTTGATTCATTAAACATTTCATCAATAGAAAGCCGGTTTATGCTAGCTGGGAAAGTGCTAGACCAGTCAGTTATGAAAAATCTAAACTTGATGATTGAAGAAAATGGTACATTTTATCCATCCAACGGACTCTTGATACTTTTAGGTAAACTTGACCATGTCAGCATTAAATGTAGCAGGTTCAAAGGTACTGCTATGGATGTGTTCTTAGACCGAAAAGAATATGATGGAGATTTATTTACACAACTTGAGAATGCTGAGAATTTTATCAAAAACCATATCAAACTTAGTAGCGAAATTGTTGGTTTGCAACGAAAAGACCAATACGAAATTCCCTTGGAAGCCATTAGGGAGAGTCTTATCAATGCTGCTGTTCACAGGGACTATTCAAATGACGGTAGAGATATAAAAGTTGGTATTTATGATGACATCGTCAATGTTGTTTCACCAGGTGGATTTCCGAGCACAATAACTCAAGAAGATATTCTTGAGGGTCGATCAGAAATCCGGAACAAAGTTATCGCCAGGGTATTCAAGGAACTAAACTATATCGAACAGTGGGGCAGTGGTATCCGCAGAATCAAATCGAGTTGTAAAAACAAAGGCTTGAAAGAACCAGAGATTTTAGAGAAGGGTGATTATGTGGATGTGAGCTTGTATAGGGAAATTGTTGCACAGAAACAAGTAAGTGAAGAGGTTTTAATTTCTAAGGAGTATGAAGAGTTGATTTCTGATTATCTTAAATTAAATCAAAATAAGATCACAACAAAAGAAGCTCAAGTTGTTTTAGACCTTGGAGAAAGACGATCTCGTGAAATACTAAGAGTCATGGTTGATAAAGATATTCTTGAGAGAGTAGGAAGAACTACGAACACACACTATCGAATGAAAGAATGCGAAACAAAATAGACAAAACCAGATGTTGAAAAAATTGTACGGCCAATCCCATCGAATTCTATTTATGAACCTGTAAGAAATACTTACAAGTTCAAATGAATAAAGAAATAATGTCAAAGATTACTGTGAAAGGAGATAGCTATGAAACCTAAAAACAATAAAATCGATGTCCAAGGAAGAGAAGTTGTCATCAACACAGTAAATAATGAAGACATATTTCAATTACCGATATTGCAAAATATAAGGATGAGAATCGAACTGGTTACATCATACAAAACTGGATGAGAAATAGAAACACCATTGAGTTCTTAGGTATTTGGGAAAGACTTAATAATCCAGATTTTAATGTCATCGAATTCGAGTACATTAAAAGTCAAGCTGGACTTAACAGCTTTGTTCTTACATCTAAGAATTGGATTGAATCGACAAATGCAATCGGTCTGATATCGAAAGCTGGAAGATATGGCGGAACATATGCTCATAAAGATATTGCGTTTGAGTTTGCATCATGGGTATCTGTTGAATTTAAGCTGTACCTCATAAAAGAGTTTCAAAGGCTGAAAGATCAGGAACAGGGACAATTAGATTGGAACATTAAAAGAAATTTGACCAAGATTAACTATAGAATTCATACAGATGCAATTAAGGAAAATATTATACCTAAAGAATTGAGTGGGAAAGAAAAGAACTTTATCTACGCATCTGAAGCAGATGTCCTCAATATGGCTTTGTTTGGTATGACTGCAAAGGAATGGAGAGAGAACAATCGAGATAAGGCTGGAAATATAAGAGATTATGCTAACGTATCTCAATTGGTATGCTTGTCGAACCTTGAGAGCTTAAATGCAGTTTTGATTAATGATGGTATGGAACAGAGCCAGAGGCTTGAAAAGTTAAACAAGATTGCCATAAGTCAAATGAAGATTCTTGCTGATGATGGAAGTGAATATCTTACAATAGAGTCTAGAGAAGAAAAATGAGTGATTAATGGTGGTAGATATAAAATCATTGACCACCGCTTGAAGGTAGTTAAATAAAGGGTTTGAAGAGTTGGTGGTAGATGGTGGTCGATAAATTCGGAAACTTTTGATTGGATGAGAAGAACGAGGTGAGTATGGCGAAAGGACCAGAACCACAAGATGTAGCATAAGAGTTGAAAAGAATTAAATTAGTTATGCAAGATGTAGATTAGACAAACCACTTGGTTCTAAATATTTATACATAGTATAATCTAAAGGATGAAGGGAGTGATCTTGTGAAAAAGAAAAACGATATTGCAATTCGTTCAAGTGCAGCAGAATACCTAACATATATTGCAGCAACAGGTGATGATTCTCAAAGCTTTGAAATGAGGCATGAAGACGAGAATATTTGGTTGACACAAAAGATGTTGGCGGCTTTATACGATGTAGAAATTCCTACAATCAATGAGCATATCAAAAAAATTTTTTCTGATCATGAACTTCAAGAGGAAGCAACTATTAGGAAATTCCTAATAGTTCAAACTGAAGGTTCCAGGCAGGTAAATAGACAAGTAAAGCATTATAATTTACAAGTCATTATTGCGGTTGGGTTTAAAGTAAATAACGAACGTGCTGTACAATTTCGAAAGTGGGCAAATCAGATTGTAAAGGATTTTACAATCAAAGGGTTTGCAATGGATGATGAACGACTGAAAAGCGGAGGAACCATCTTAACGGAACAATATTTTGAAGAACAGCTAGAGCGTGTTCGTGAAATCCGATTGAGCGAAAGAAAATTCTATCAAAAGATTACTGATATATATGCCACAGCTATTGATTATGACGTAAATGCAACCGCTACGAGGAGATTCTTCTCGACAGTACAGAACAAACTTCATTGGGCTATTCATGGACGCACTGCGGCGGAAGTCATCTATAAGCGTGCAGATGCAGGAAAAAAACATATGGGATTGACGAGTTGGAAAGATGCACCCAATGGTAAAATCCAGAAGTTTGATGTATCGGTTGCTAAAAATTACCTAAGCGAATCAGAAATGGCACAACTGCAGAGACTTGTTTCTGCATATCTAGATATTGCAGAGGATATGGCGCTCAGGCATATTCCGATGACCATGAGTGACTGGGAAACACGACTTAACCGTTTTATAGAAGCTACTGACCGCGACGTTTTACAGGATGCGGGAAAGGTTACCGCTGAAATTGCTAAAGCTCATGCAGAGAGTGAATTTGAGAAATATCGAATTGTTCAGGATCGATTGTTTAAGAGTGATTTTGATAAGCTTGTGGAAAGTATAAAAGATGAGTAATTCAAGCAGCTTTTTTCTGCTAAATACCTTCCTTATTTACCTACAGAGGAAGAACTAAAGAAAGAATTGAAGCGGGAGAGGAATTTGATAGAGATTGAAAAAGGGTTACAAGAGTAGGTTTTATAAGGATGAAGGCGTTGAATAAAAAATCTGATGGATTTACTTTAATAGAATTGATTGTTGTGATTGCAATACTAGGAATCATTGTAGCAATAGCTGTTCCAAGATTAACTGGATTCAAAAGTATGGCAGAGGATAGAGTTTGTGCTTCTAATCTGAAAACAGTAGAAAGAATGTACTCAGCATTTCTAGTTGGAAATGATATTGATCATATGGATAGCATATTTAATCAATATCTTATAGATAATTTTGATGAGGTATGCCCGGCAGGTGGTGTAATCAGCTATGAAGATGGAAGAGTAAAGTGTAGCTTGCATGAAGATGCAAGTGATGAAGAAGATGAAGACCCAGGGGAAGAAGTGCCTTGGTTGTGAGACCGGTATGAGGTAAGGATGAGTGAAAAATGTAAAACACAAGATGTTGCAGAGGGCAAAAAAGCTTCTGCTAGATCCTGCATAAATGGTAATAAATGGAAGTCGCCGATTCGAGATGAGTATGGTGAAAGGAACAAGACCGCAAGATGTAGCAGAAGAGATGTCTAGAATTAAGTTTGTTATGCAAGATGTAGATTAGGACAACTACTCGAAAAATTCGATGAGTTGGGTCACGGTGTGATAAAATAATTTCAAACATGTAAGGATTACTTACAAGTTCATACAAGAAAGTAGGTGAGATAAAGTTGACTAAAGACGAGTTAGATAGAAGCATATATGAATCCATAAAAGAAGTGCTTACCAATGCACGTGAAAAAGCCTATAAAGCTGTTAATTTTGCCATGGTTGAAGCTTATTGGAATGTAGGAAAGTTGATAGTTGAGGCTCAAGACGGAAACGAACGTGCTGAGTATGGAGATTATTTAATAAAAAGTCTTTCGAAGGAGCTCAAAGTCGAGTTTGGAAAAGGATTTACAGTGACAAACTTGAAGTATATGCGCCAGTTTTATCTTACGTTTCCAAATAGTCACGCACTGCGTGACCAGTTAAGCTGGACACATTATCGCTTATTGTTGAAGATAGAAAATGAAGAAATTAGAAATTTTTATATAGAAGAATGTATAGGAGGAAATTGGAGTACACGTCAATTAGAAAGGCAAATAAATACTTTTTATTACCAGAGAATACTTGCAAGCCAGAACAAACAGATAGTACGAAATGAAATTAACAAGTTGGAAAAAGGCATCCAAGCAGAAGACATCATTAAAGACCCGTTTGTACTTGAGTTTATGGGGTTGACCGATCATAGAGACTTTACAGAAATTGAAGTTAAAAAAGCGTTGATGGACAATCTACAAAAATTCCTCCTGGAGCTTGGCAAAGGTTTTTCATTCGTTGCAAGACAGAAAAGAATTACTGCAGAGGGAGATCATTTCTATATAGATCTTGTTTTTTACAACTACATCTTGAAGTGCTTCATTCTTATTGATTTGAAGGTGGGCAAACTGAGTCATCAGGATATTGGACAAATGGATTTTTATGTGAGGTATTTTGAAAAAGAGATAAAGTCCGAGTCTGATAATCCGACAATAGGGATTATCTTATCGTCAGAAAGAAATGAAACGGTTGTAAAATACTCTGTGTTAGAAGAAAGCAAGCAGCTTTTCTCTGCGAAATACCTTTCATATTTACCTACAGAGGAAGAATTAAAGAAGGAATTGAAGCGGGAGAGGAATTTAATAGAAATTGAAAAATCATTGCAAGATTAGTCACGCACTGCGTGACCAATTAAAAAAATCTAAGAACTGCTTGTATGAAAGAAATAATCCGGCATTGCCGGATAGTGCTGGATTATGCCCGGTTCTTAACCCATCGAATTCGAGGACTTTGGAATGAACTGTTAAGGATTACTTGACAGTTGGAAATGGGAATGTGATGTAAGATGACTAAAAAAATGAAAGTCCATATATTGTGGAGAGCAAGCGTTCGAATACAATATAGTGCATATTTTTATCCTTTCAGCATAATCATGTGCGACGTGAGTATGCTAAAGTAATCGGAACCACAATATGTAGCATAAGAAATGTCAAGAAAAAAAGTTTGTTGTGCAATATATAGTGTTTATCCCTTCCGCATACTAATGTTGAAGTCAAAAACACAAGATGTTGCATAAGCTGGAAGTGTGTTATGTACTATGTTGCAGGGTTTTTATCCTTTTCACATACTAATGTCGACGTGAGTATGGTGAAAGGATAAAGAGGCTGTAAGGCAGTGATAT
>Ga0209942_1000852_pt1 | contig 17556 bp, 16 predicted proteins | sample SalPonR1_A_D2_MG_FD_185695 | JGI IMG/M metagenome (GOLD analysis project Ga0209942, IMG submission 185695) | Salt pond soil microbial communities from South San Francisco under conditions of wetland restoration - Salt Pond MetaG R1_A_D2_MG... ...
CGAACGAACCGCCGAACGATCCCATCGCGGTCGATCCGGAGACCGTCGACGCCGCCGATCTCGCGGCGACCGAGCGCATCCTGATGCTGGCGTTCGACGAGCGCCGGCGTGAGCACCTCCCAGAAGCGCTGCGCAGCCACCGCCGCGGCGTCCGGGCGATCCGTGGACTCCGCCTCGCGGGCGCCGTGGCGCCCGCCTCGGTCTTCGAGGCCCGCGGCGAGGACGATCCGCTTCCACCGCCCCTGCCGCCCGCCGGCGCCAGCGAGGCGTTCGGCAGGCGCGCCGACGACGCTGGCACGCCGGCCTTCCTCACGATCGCCGAGATCGCCGCCGCGTTCCGGCGCGGCGAGCTCCGCTCACGCGACCTCACCGACACCTTCCTGAGGCGCATCGAACGCTGGAACGCGACGCTGTTCGCCGTGGTGGAGCCGCTGGCCGACCGGGCACGCGCGGAGGCCGATCGCGCGGACCAGGAGCTCGCGGCCGGCATCGACCGGGGGCCGCTGCACGGCGTGCCGTACCTCGCGAAGGACCTGTTGGCCGTCCCGGACGCGCCGACGACCTGGGGCGCCGCTCCCTTCCGCGACCAGCGGCTGCCGGAGACGGCCGCCGTCGTCGAGCGGCTCGAGGCGGCGGGCGCCGTGCTGCTGGGCAAGGCGTCGCTGGGCGCGCTGGCGATGGGGGACGTCTGGTTCGGCGGCACGACCCGCAATCCGTGGGACCTGGAACAAGGATCGAGCGGTTCGTCCGCCGGATCGGCCTCCGGCGTGGCCGCCGGGCTGTGCACGTTCGCGATCGGGTCGGAGACGATGGGCTCGATCCTCTCGCCCGCCGATCGATGCGGCGTGGTGGGACTGCGTCCCACCTTCGGACGCGTCTCGCGGTACGGCGCGATGGCGCTGTCGTGGAGCCTCGACAAGCTCGGGCCGCTGACCCGCTCGGTCGAGGACGCCGCGCTGGTCCTGACCGGGATCGCCGGAACCGACGCTCGCGACCCGGCCACGCGCGAAGCCCCGTTCCCGTGGGACCCGTCCGCCGATCCGAGCCGGCTTCGCATCGGGGTCCCCTCCTCGGCGCTGCACGACCCGACGCCGACGATGGCCTCGTTCCTCGAAACGCTCCAGGCCGCCGGCGGTCACGCCACGGCGATCGAGCTGCCCGATCTTCCGACCGAGCCGATCATGACGCTGCTCATGGTCGAGGCCGCCGCCGCGTTCGACGAGCTGATCCGCGGCGAGGACGCCGACGTCCTGGTACGTCAGGACGACGGGTCTTGGCCGACGCTGCTGCGCGCGGCGCGCTTCGTCTCGGGCGTGGACTACGTCCAGGCGCAGCGACTGCAGCGCGTGGTGGGCGCAGCGATGGCGGAGCTGTTCGGTCGCGTGGACCTGATCGTGACACCGGGAGCCCATTCGAGAGCGATGCTGCTCGGCAACGCCGCCGGTGCGCCGGCGCTGTCGCTGCCCACCGGCGAGCAGCCGGGCGGGCGGCCTCTGGGCAACGTCGCGATCATGGCCCGGCCGTTCTTCGAGCACCAGGCGCTTGCGCTGGGCCACGCCGTGCAGCGCCGTCAAGGGCCGCTGCGGGCTCCGCCGGGATTCGGCGACTGAGGCGACCGCCGGACGGCACGTAGGCGTTCCCGGTCTCGGACGGTCTAGGGCGCCTCCGGCGCGTCCTCCTCGACGTCCTTCTCGGTGACGGACTGCCGGTAGGGCGTGTCGGACGGCTCGCCCTGCCCCACGCGCCCGTAGAGCGTGGCCATTTCGCGCAGCTGCGAAGGGAGCCAGCCTGGCAGGTCGTCCCAGGCGAATCGCCAGGTCCAGTTCCCCGACGGCTTGCCCGGCGTGTTCATGCGCGCCTCGCTCCCCAGGTTCAGCGTGTCCTGGAGCGGGTACACGGCCACGTCGGCGACGCTCCCCTGCGCCAGGCGGATGAACTCGAACGCGATGTTCGCGTCGTCCCGCGCCAGGTAGCGGCGCACGTGATCGCGCTCCGCTTCGGGAGCGGACTCGTACCAGCCGCGCGTCGTGTCGTTGTCGTGCGTGCCGGTGTAGACGACGAAGTCTCGGCCGTAGTTGTGCGGAAGGTACGGGTCGCTGGCGTCGCCGGCGAACGCGAACTGCAGCACCTTCATGCCCGGCAGGCCGTTCGCGTCGCGCAGCTTCTCGACGGCGGGCGTGATCACGCCGAGGTCCTCGGCGATGATCGGAAGCTCGCCCAGCGCCTCCTCGACGGCGTCGAAGAACGGCTGTCCCGGACCGCGCACCCAGCGTCCCTCGACCGCGGTCGGCTCGTCCGCCGGGATCTCCCAGTACGCCTCGAAGCCCCTGAAGTGGTCGACGCGGATCACGTCGACGAACTCCAGCGTCGAGCGGAAGCGCGAGATCCACCAGGCGTACCCGCGCTCCTTCATCCGGCCCCAGCGATAGAGCGGGTTTCCCCAGCGCTGGCCGGTGGCGCTGAAGTAGTCGGGCGGCACGCCGGCGACGACGGTGGGATTCCCTTCGTCGTCGAAGAAGAACAGCTCGCGGTTCGCCCAGGCGTCGACCGAGTCGTACGCGATGAAGATCGGCAGATCGCCGATCACCTGGATACCGGCGTCGTTGGCGTGGGCCTTGACGTCGAGCCATTGGCGGTGGAACCAGTATTGCCAGGTCCGGTGCCGCCGGATCGCGTCGGCGTGCCGCGTACGGGCCGCGTCCAGGGCGTCCGGATCGCGATCGCGCAGACCTTCGTCCCAGGCGTTCCAGGGACGACCGCCGTGGGCATCCTTGAGCGCCATGAACAGCGCGTAGTCGTCCAGCCACTCGGCGTGGTCGCGCTCGAACGTCGCGAACGCCTCGCGGGCGCCCGGGTCGGCGCCGTCCGCGAAGCGGCGCTCCGCCCGGGTCAGCATCTCGACCTTGAACGGGATGACCGCGCCGTAGTCGACGCGCGCGTGCGGAAGCCCCGCGCCCTCCGCCAGGTCGGCGTCGCTCAGCCAGCCCTCCTCAGCCAGGCGTTCCAGCGAGATCAGGTACGGATTCCCGGCGTACGCGCTGAAGCACTGGTACGGGCTGTCGCCGTAGCCGGTCGGCCCCAGCGGCATGACCTGCCAGAGAAGCTGGCCGGAGGCGGCCAGCCAATCCACGAACCGGTGCGCGTGGGAGCCCAGCTCGCCGATGCCGTACGGTCCGGGGAGCGAGGTCGGGTGCAGCAGGATGCCGCTGCTTCGGCGTAGGGACATGGGAACCTCCAGGCCCGCCCGCCCGCGGATCGATCCGCGGGCGGGCGGTGCGACGAATCACTTCTCGAACGGCTTGCCGATCGCCTTGGGCGGGATCGCGCGGCCGACGAAGCCCGCGAGCACCAGCATCGTCAGGATGAACGGAACCGCCTGGACCAGCGACGGCGGCAACAGCTCGCCCCCGCCCAGCAGCGTCCCGATCGCCTCGAACGCGCCGAACAGGAGCGTCGCTCCCAGCGCCCCGAACGGCGTCCACTTGCCGAAGATGAGCGCGGCCAGCGCGATGAATCCGCGGCCGCCCGACATCTCGGCGACGAACTGGTTCAGGTTTCCGATCGACAGGAACGCGCCGCCCAGCCCCGCCAGCACGCCCGAGATCACGACGCCGTAGTAGCGCATGCGGCGCACGTCGATCCCGACGGAGTCGGCCGCCTCGGGATGCTCGCCGACGGAGCGGAGGCGCAGCCCGAACGGCGTACGGTACAGGACGTACCAAGCGACCGGCACCAGCAGGAACGCGAGGTAGACCAGCGGACTGAACTCGAACACGCCGACGCCCCACTGGGGAAGCCGGTTCTGAATGCGGGCGCTGGCCGTCGAGTTGTCGTACAGGCCTGTCAGGATGACGGCGGGGATTCCGATCGCCATCAGGTTGATCGCCGTCGCCGAGATGATCTGGTCCGCCTTGTAGCGGATCGAGACGACGGCGTGGATCCACCCGACCGCCCCACCGACGATCATCGCGGCGAGCAATCCGAGCCACGGCGCGAACCAGACGACGGCGTTCGGATCGTCCGCCAGGTAGGGGCGCTCGACCAGCTGCGCGGTGACGGCGGCGGCCAGCGCGCCGAAGATCATGATCCCTTCGAGCGCGATGTTCACGACGCCGCTCCGCTCGCTGAACAGTCCGCCCAGCGAGGCCAGCAGCAGCGGCGTCGTCGCCCGCAGCGCGGAGGCGACGAGGGTCGCGAGGATCACCAGGTCCATCTCACGCACCCTCCCCTTCGAGCTCCTCGATCGCCTCTTCGTCGGTCTGCTCGCCCCGCTGGCGCCGCCAGGCGGCACGCTTGATCGGATCGGTGAACCGCTCGGGCAGGAACCCCTTCGCCGCGATGAACAGCACGACGAGCGCCAGGATCATGTTCACCACGTCGCGCGTCAGATCGGTGAAGGTGATGTTCAGCGTCGAGCCCCCGTTCTTGAGCACCCCGAACAGGAACGCGGACAGCACCACCCCGACCGGATTGTTCGCCCCCAGCAGGGCCACGGCGATGCCGTCGAACCCGTCGCCGGTGGGGAGCGACTGCCGAAGCGAGTACTCCTCGAGGGCGCCGCCCAGGACGTAGTGCGTCGCGGTCAGGCCCGCGAACGCGCCGCTGATCGCCATCGCCAGCACCGTGTTGCGCGCGATCGACGCGCCGCCGTACTCCGCGGCCGAGGGCGACAGCCCCACGGCGCGAAGCTCGTAGCCCCACTTCGTGCGCCACAGGAAGATCTGCATGAACACGGCCGTGCCGATCGCGATCACGAAGCCGAAGTTCAGGTTCGACGGCGGCACCGTGAACGGCACCGACCGCCAGCCCGCCAGCGCGGCCACGCCGTACGCGACCGCCCCGATCACGACAGCTCCGATCAGGCGCCGGCGAAGCGACGCCAGGCCGATGCGACCCCCGATCAGCAGGACCACCAGCGCGATCCCACCGGCCAGCCAGGCCGCGGCGTCCACCGTCGTCCGGGTCGAGCCGATCATCGTCTCGGCGTCGATCCCGAACAGGGCGGGAAGCTGCGGCAGGCGCGCGGTCTCCTGGAGCGGAACCGACTTCGGCTCCGAGCCGGGGACCTTGAACGGCAGCTCGATCGTGACCGGTCCGTCGTCCGGCCGCGGCCAGCCGGCCACCGTCATCGCCCCCAGAAGCACGATCCCGACGACCGCCAGCGTCAGCCGCGGCGCGCGTCCGGCCAGGCGGCGCACCGGACGGATCAACGCCGCGACGATCAGTACGAGCACCGCCACGCCCAGAACCGTCAACACCCGCAAGGCCGACGCAGCGAACACCGGGCTGGACGAGAGCACGAACAGCAGCAGCGCGCTCGCGATGAAGTTGAGCAGGATGGTGTTGATCACCTCGTTCGCGCCGAACCGTGCCTTGAGGAAGCCGGGCAGCGCGCCCCACAGCCCTCCCCCCAACGCGGCCGCCAGCACCGCTGCCGGCAGCACGACGAACGCCGGACCGGGAAGGTACACCCCGGCGAACATCGCGAACAGGGCGCCCAGCACCATCTGGCCGGGCGCCCCGATGTTGAACAGGCCGGCCTGGAAGCCGAACGCGACGCCCAGTCCGGTGAACATCAGCGGCGTCGCGAACTTCAGCGCCTGCGCGAACCCCTCGAACGTCCCCAGCGAGCCGGAGAACAGCGTGTAGTACGAGAACCACAAGGTGTCCAGCCGCCCGGTCAGGTACGCCTGCCAACCGTCGATCTGGACGCCGGTACCGACCGGTGTGGACTGCAACGCCAGGATCACGACCGCCGCGGCGCCCAGCGCCAGCAGGATCGCGGTCAGCGGCACCGCCGCGACGTCCGTGAGTCGCCTGACCCAGCGGTCGCCCACGGGGACGACCCGAGCCCCGTACAGCAGCGCCAGCGAGCCGGTCACGATCGCCAGGAACGCCGCCAAGCCGGGCGACACCCCGGCGTAGGGAAGCCGACGGATGCGGACCCCGACCTGCAGCGCCTCCTGCCGGGTCTGTTCGAGCGACTGCTCGCCCATTCGCTCGACGAGCGCCCCCAGCCCCTCTGCGTCCACGCGCCCGCCCGGATCGGCCAACGCCTGCTCGAGCACGGAACGGACCTCCGTCCGCCGAGCTTCGTCGTACGTCGCGGCGTGCGTGCGCAGGCCGACCGCCGTGGTCGTCACCAGCAACGCGCCGGCGCCCAGCCAGACGATCCTGCGGGCCCGTCCCGGCAGCGCTGCGCCCGAGACCGCCGCCGCGAGGCCGGCGAGCGTCAACACCAGAACCGTACGCTGCCCGGGGACGGGCACCGGCTCGGTCCGGCCGGTGAAGTCGACCACCCGGTTGGGCAGCAGCGTGACCGCCCCGCGTGCCCCGGTCTCCCGATTGAAGGCCGCCCACGGCGCCAGCCAGATGCTGAGCAGGGTCAGGAGGGCGAGCACCGTGACTGCGACACGTTCGATCATTCGCGCCATGATACCGGACGCATCGGCCGGTAGGCCCGTCGGAGCTCGGACCGGACGGCCTCCGCGTCCGCGAAGCGGTCGGCGGGCCGTTTGTCCAACAGCCTCGCGACCAGCCCGTCGAACGGGGCCAGCGACGGGTCGAACGCCGAGGGCGGCCGCGCGACCGCGCTGCGGTGCCGCTCGATGACGTCGGAGACCGAGCCGGCGAAGGGAACCTCGCCGGTCAGCAGGCGGTAGAGAAGGATCCCGGCGGCGTAGAGATCGCTGGCCGGCTCGGCCGGCTCGCCGCGCGCCTGCTCCGGACTGAGGTACGCCACGGTGCCGGCCGTCGTACGCCGATCGGCGACGTCGTCGACCCGCATCGCGAGGTCGTAGTCGATCAGCACCGGGCGCCCTTCGCGCGTGACGAGCACGTTGTCCGGCTTCACGTCCCGGTGCACCGTGCCACGTGCGTGGAGCGCCCCCAGCCCGGCCAGGATCTCGTCGATCACGCGCAGCCGCTCACGCCGCGACGCCGCCGGCAGCCAGACGCCGAGGCGGCGGCCAGGCACGAACGGCATGGCGACCGCGGGCTGCCCGTGCAGCTCGATCCGGCGCAGCACCGGGTTCAGGTTCGGGTGATCGAGGCCCGCTCCGAAGCGGAGCTCGCGATCGGCGCGCGCCGCATCGCCCCCGGGGAACGCCTTGACCGCCTCGACGCGTCGTCCGTCGCTGGCCAGGAACACCATCGCGCCCGCGCCGCGCGCGATCTCGCGCACCAGTTGGTAGCCGGCGCCGTAGCGCGTGCCCAGAAGACTCACGACGCCTCCGAGCCTATCGCGGCGCGGGCGCCCGGCGGCTCATCGGCGCGCCACCACGCCGGCCCGTACCAGGCCGGCGAACGCGTCGCGCTCGAGCTCGCCGACGGGCGTCGCGGCTTCGGCGGCCGAAGGCGGAACCTCGAGCAGCACGTGACGCTGCCCCGCCGCCAGGATCTCGCTCCGCAGGCGCGACACGAACGCGTTGGCCGCGTCGCGGTACGCGCGCGCCTCGTCCGGGCCTACCTCGATGACCGAGCCGTCCTCGACGTCGACGAGCTCCAGACGGCCGGGCGTCGGGCGCCTCTCGGCGCGCCCCAGCGTCTGCACGAACAGCAGCTCGATCCGCCGCGCCCGGGCGGCCGTCAGCAGCGGCTGGAGCGGCGCCGGATCGAGCAGATCGGAGAGCACGACCAGCGCAGCCGCGCCCCGGTGCGTGGGCAGGCTCAGCACCCGGTCGGCGAGCTGTCGCACCAGCGACACGTCCGGATCGACCGGCGTCTCGGGCGCCTCGTCCACGAACCGCCAAAGCGCGCCGACCTCGCCGCGCCCGTGGGCCGTCGGGCTCGATCGCCCGTCCAGCAGGTGGACCTTCGCGGACGCCTCGTGCCGCGACAACCCGGCCACGACCCGGGCCGCCGCAGCGGCGTACCGACGTTTCCCGTGCAGCCGCATGCTGGCGCTCGTGTCCAGCAGCACGTGGAGATCCGCCGCCCGCTCCGCGTGGTAGAGCCGCGTGTACAGGCGTCCGCTGCGCGCGTAGGCGCGCCAATCGACGGCCCGCGGCTCGTCACCCGGCTGGTACGCCCGGTAGTCGAGGAACTCGACCGAGTGGCCCGCCTCGCGGGCTGACCGCTCGCCGCTGCGCGCCCCCCGCGCGCCCGTCACCAGCGCGTAGCGGTCCAGCAGCGCGGACGGGATCGCCGGTGCGGGCACCTTAGCGGCCGACCTCCGGAACCTTCTCGACGAGCTCGTTCAGAATGGCGTCGACGTTCCTGCCCTCGACCTCGGCCTCGAACGACGGCAGCAGGCGGTGACGCAGCGAGGGCAGCACCGCCCGGCGAAGATCCTCGTACTCGACGTGCGGGCGGCCGTCCAGCAGCGCGTAGCCCTTGGCGGCCAGCACCAGCGCCTGCGCGCCGCGCGGGCTGGCGCCCAGCCGGACGCCGGGCAGCGCGTGGCTGGCCTCGACCAGCCTGGCGGCGTAGTCCAGCCCCGCCGTCGCGATCGGAACGTCGCGCAGCAGCGACTGCAGCGCCAGCAGCTCGTCGCGCTCGAACACGGTTCCGGGCGGCTGCGCCTCCCGACCGGTCGTCGCCTCCAGGATGCGGACCAGCGTCGCGCGGTCGGGCCGGGGCACGTCGAGCTTGAACAGGAACCGGTCCAGCTGCGCCTCGGGCAGCGGGTACGTCCCCTCCATCTCGATCGGGTTCTGCGTCGCGAGCACCAGGAACGGGTCGGGCAGCTCGTGGCGCTCCCCCGACGTCGTGACGAAACGCTCCTGCATCGCCTCGAGAAGCGCCGACTGCGTCTTCGGCGTGGCTCGGTTGATCTCGTCGGCCAGCAGCACGTTCGTGAACACGGGGCCGGGACGGAACTCGAACCGGCCGTGCCCCTCCTCGACGAACACGCTGCTGCCCGTCACGTCGGCCGGCATCAGGTCGGGGGTGAACTGGACGCGACCGAAGTGCAGGTCGGTCGCGTCGGCGAACGCGCGGACCAGCCGCGTCTTGCCCAGACCGGGCGCGCCTTCGATCAGGACGTGACCGCGCGCGAGAGCGGCGACGAGCAGGTCCTCGACCAGGCGCTCCTGGCCCAGGATGACGCGGCCGATCGAGCTTCGCAGCGTCGCGACGCGGGACGCGACCGTCTCGGGCGTCGGCGCGTCGCCGGCGCCTCGTCGGCTGGTAGGTTCGGATGCCATCGGTCCTCCGGTTCGGGTTCGTGCGGTGCGTGGCACGAGCATACTCCGCCTCCGGCGTAGACTCTGGAGCATGGATCCCGCCTTCGGTCGCGTTCGGCTCCGGCCGCTCGAGGAGCTCCGGCGCGAGGACTGGCGCCGCGTGCAGCTTCACTTTCGCGACCCGGAGATCGCGCACCTGAACGGCACGCCGCCCAACCGCTTGCCGCTGTGGCTGCTGAGGCGCGTCCTCAAGGCCGACGCGCGGCGTGCGGACCGCGCGACGTTCGGCGTGTACGACGAGCACGATCAGTACATCGGGACGGTCGAGCTGTACGACCTTCGTGGCCGCAGCGCGACGCTGGGCATCATCATCGGCGAGCGCACGCACTGGAACCGGGGCTACGGCCCCGAGGCGATCCACGCCCTGCTGGACCACGCGTTTCGTGAGCTGGGGCTGGACACGGTCCGGCTCACCACCTTCGCCGACAACGAGCGCGCACAGGCCGCGTTCCGCAAGGCGGGCTTCCGGGAGGTCCGCCGCACCGAGGCGAGCTCGGGGCGCACGGACGTCCACATGGAGATCTGGCGCGACGCCTGGACGACCGCGGCCGTCAGGCACGGCCGCCGCGACGTCTCGCCCGATGCGCCGCGTCGCGACGAGCGTGAGGGGGTCGGCGACGACGCCGCCACCGAACGCGAGGAGCGGCGAGCCGCCAACGCGCGGTAGGGTTCCGCCATGGATCTCATCGACCGTACCGTCGTCGTCACCGGCGCCAGCCGCGGCATCGGCCGCGCCGTCGCCCTCCAGGTCGCCCGCGCCGGCGCTCACGTCGTGGCGGGCGCGCGTGACGAGGCCGAGCTGGCGCGTCTCGCGGCCGAGCACGAGAACCTCCGAACCCATCGCCTGGACGTCCGCGATCCCGACTCGGTCGACGCGTTCTGCGCCTTCGCGCTGGAGCCCGGGCCGGTGGACGCCCTGGTGAACAACGCCGGCATCGGCGTCTTCGGTCCGGTCGACGAGCTGACGGTCGAGGCGTGGGACCGCGTGTTCGAGGTGAACGTCCGGGGCACCTTCCTGACCACCCGGGCGCTTCTTCCGTCGCTGCGTGCCCAGCGCGGCCACGTGATCAACGTGACGAGCGACGTCTCGGCCCGCACCTTCGCGAACGGCTCGCTGTACACCGCCAGCAAGCACGCTCAGCGGGCGTTCACGAGGGCGCTCCAGATGGAGGTCGCGGAGGATGGCGTCCGCGTGACCGAGGTTCGCCCAGGCGTCGTGGCCACCTTCTTCGCCGACGGCACGCCGCGCCCGGCGGACGCCTCTGCCCTGGCGGCCGAGGACGTCGCGGACGCGATCGTGTACGCGCTGACGCGTCCCGACCGAATGCGCCTCGACGAGATCCACTTCCATCCGCACGGTCAGACGCCGGAGTACTGAGGCCGGCGCAGGTCGTCGCGCGGGCGCGTCCGTGACCGGGGCGCTACGCGCGGGCGCGGCGGTGCTCGCGCAGGTGCGCGGCCGCGTCCAGAACGATCTTCAGGACCACCATGAACGCGAGCGCCGCGATGGGCGCGCCCAGCGCCATCACCGCGAACCCCGCGACGAGCAGCGTGACGTGCAGCACCGCGACCCGCCCGTACGGATCGCGCATCAGCGACGAGGGCGAGCGTCCGTCGCGCTCGCCGGCCGCGAGCCAGTTCCGAGCGAACGACGTCCCGTGGCTCAGGACCAGCCCGACCGCCGCGAGGGCGGCGCCTTCGGCCACGGGAACCGTACCGACGATCGGCAACGCGATCGACGGGCCGCCGGCTTCGGGCAGCAGCGGCCCGACCGACGGCGCTCCGGTCGCCGCTCCGAACGGTCCATCGGTGCCGAAGAGCGTCACGACGAACACCCCGTGGACGAGCCAGAACAGGCCGTAGTGGACGGTGAAGAACGGCACGAACGCGAGCGCCGAGGCGCGCTCCTCCGTGGCGCTCGCCATCCTGAGCACCGTGAACGCGCCGATCACGCCGTTCTCGAGCCAGTAGATCAGCATCACGTCGTACAGCCGCCAGTCGAGGACCGCCACTCCGATCAACGGAACGAGGTTGGCGGCCACCAGGGCGATCAGCGCGACCCGCGAAGCGTGCACGCACGCACGCTACATCGGGTGCGCTCGGGTACGCTCCCGGCATGCGTCGTTGGAGGCCCCGGATCGGAATCGCGCTGGTCGCCGTGGCGCTGGCGGCAATCGCCGCGTGGGTCGCGAGCCAGATGGTGCCGACGGCGCGGATCTCGTGGAGCGGCGAGGACGGAGCTCGCGGCGTCACCGTCTCGGCCGAGCTGGCCCAAACGACCTGCCGCAAGGAGCTCACGACGACCTTCCCCTGGGTCCGCATCTCGTGCGAGCCCGACACCGGGCCGGACGACGGCGCGGGTGTCCCGAACGCACTTGACACCGCCCAGGACGGTGAGTAGACTTCCTAACGCTGACGATGGGTCGTTAGCTCAGTTGGCAGAGCAGCTGACTTTTAATCAGCGGGTCGTAGGTTCGAGCCCTACACGACCCACCAAGCAAGGCCCCTTCGACTAGCGGTTAGGTCACCACCCTTTCAAGGTGGCGGCACGAGTTCGAATCTCGTAGGGGTCACCACGAGGGAGGCGCGATGAGCGCCTCCTTCTCTTTGTCTTTGGCGTAGCGTGGTGACGCGGGCCGCATCGTGGACGGCTGCGGCCGGCGACCCGGAGGCGATCGCCGCCAAGGTTCAGGTATAACTTCACTGCCATTTTCTAGACTGCTGCTAGACTGGTGCCATGAAGCAGCTCAACGTGAAGAACGACCAGGTCGTGGACCTCCTCGAGGCGATCACCGAACGCACCGGGGAAGCCAAGACGGAAGCCGTGGCGCATGCCCTGCAGCTCTACTGGCACGCGCTGGAGGCGGACGAACGCGCGGATGCGGCCATCGCGTTCGTCCGAGACCACGTGCACCCGCTTTTAAAGGACCGGTACCGTGCCAACCCGCCCAGCAAGTCCGAGCAGGAGGACATGCTAGGCATGGACGTCTGAGTGATCATCGACACCAGCGTCCTCGTCCACGTGCTGTTCGGGGAGCGCGGTTGGCAGGCGAGCCTAGGATGGCTCGCGTACCAACCGAGACTGCGCATCTCGGCACCATCCTGGGTCGAGGCTCGGGCCGTCCTGGCGAGAGGCACGCGTCGACCACCCGGGCCTCGACTCCGCGAACTGCGGACCCTGTTGGACCTCGACATCGTCGCCTTCGACGTCGATCAGGCGGACGCGGCCGCTCGTGCCTACGCTCGATTCGGCAAGGGAAGCGGCCACCCGGCACGACTGAACTTCGGCGACGTGTTGACCTACGGACTGGCGGCTTCTTACCGCGAACCCCTCGTCTACGTGGGTGCCGATTTCGGTCGTACCGACCTCGAGACGATCCCCCTGCCCTCGACGGCGCTCGGCACCTGAAAGCGCCCGATCGCTGTGCCATAATCTGACGCGTCATAGTGCGTCACGGCGCGGGCGATTAGCTCAGAGGTAGAGCGGCCGCCTTACAAGCGGTAGGTCGGCGGTTCGATCCCGTCATCGCCCACCAGTCGCGCGTCGCACGCGACGTCGGGACGGCGTCGAGCGCTCAGAACGTGCGGCTCCACGTGTCGGGCCAGCGCTCGATGACCACCTTCGTCTGGGTGTAGAACTCGACGCCGTGCGACGCCTGCGCGTGCAGGTCGCCGAAGAACGAGTCGTTCCAGCCGCTGAACGGGAAGAACGCCATCGGTGCGGCGACACCCAGGTTGATGCCGATATTGCCGGCGTCGGCGCGGTGCCGGAAGGCGCGCGCCGCGGCGCCCGAGCTGGTGAACAGGCACGCCTGGTTTCCGAACGAGCGCGCATTCACGAGCGCGATCGCCTCGTCCAGCGTGTCGGCGTGCATCACGCTGAGCACCGGCCCGAACACCTCCGTCGTGCCCAGCGTGCCGCGCGGGTCGACCGCGTCGATGACGGTCGGATGCAGGAAGTAGCCGTTCGCATACCCGTCCACCTCGCCCTCGCGGCCGTCGAGCAGCAGTCGCCCACCCTCGCGCACGCCGGTGTCGACGAGGCCGCGCACGCGCTCGCGGCTCTCGGCCGTGATGAGCGGACCCATCGCCACGCCCTCGTCGAGACCGAAGCCGACGCGTCGCTCGGACGCCTCGCTGACGAGCGCGTCGAGGGTGGCGTCGCGATTCGGGCCGACCGTGATCGCGACGCTGGTGGCCAGGCAACGCTGGCCGGCGCAGCCGAAGGCGCTGTCGGCCATGATCCGTCCCGTCATCTCCAGGTCCGCGTCGGGCAGGATGACGGCAGGGTTCTTCGCGCCGCCTTGGCACTGCGCACGCTTGCCGGCCGCCGTGGCGCGTGCGTAGACGGCGCGGGCGACGGGCGTGCTGCCGACGAGGCTGATCGCGCGCACGGCGGGATGGTCGCAGAGCGCCTCGACCGTGTCGCGCCCGCCGTTCACGAGCGACAGGACGCCGTCCGGGAAGCCGGCCCTCTCGATCAGGCGGTAGAGCGCCTGGCTCGTGAGCGGCACCCGCTCGCTGGGCTTCAGCACGAAGGCGTTGCCCGTCGCGACCGCGTACGGCAGGAACCAGAGCGGGATCATGGCGGGGAAGTTGAACGGCGTGACCGCCGCGACCACGCCGAGCGGCTGACGGATCATGTGCTCGTCGATGCCGCGCGCGACGTCCTCGTTGTTCGTACCCTGCATCAGGGTGGGAGCCCCGCAGGCGACCTCGACGTTCTCGATGCCCCGGCGGATCTCCCCCTTCGCCTCCGCGAACGTCTTGCCGCACTCCATCACGATCGTGCGGGCCACGTCGTCGATCTCCTGCTCCAGCAGCGCCTTGAGGCGGAACAGCGGCTGGACGCGCTCCGTCACCGGCGTCGCACGCCAGTCGCGGAACGCGGCAGCGGCGGCGCTTACGGCCGCGTCGACCTCGCCTGCGGCGCTGAGCGGCACCTCGGCCAGCGTCTCGGCGGTGGCTGGGTTGCGCACCGCCTTCCGCTCCGTGCTGCGGGAGCGGACCCATCGCCCGTCGACGTAGTTGAGGAGCTCGGTGTCGAACGCTTGCGCTGTCGTATCGGTACGCATCGAATCCTCCAAGAACCGCCCGGCTCACAGCCCGCCGTGACGCTCGGCGTAGGCCAGCGCCTCGGCCTCGGTCGCCATCGAGTTGGCGCAACCGTGGCGGCCGACGACGATCGCGCCACAGGCGTTGCCCATGCGGGCCGATCGGTGCCAGTCCCAGCCGTGCAGACGACCGTAGATGAAGCCGGCAGCGAAGGCGTCGCCGGCGCCCAGGACGTTCATGACCTGTGCGGGGAACCCCGGCACGCGCAACGTCTCGCCGCTACGCAGGTGCACCGTGACGCCCTCGCCGCCACGCTTGACCACCAGCGCCTCCGGCCCGATCGGCATGGCGAGGATGGCCCGCAGGTTCTCGCTCAGGTCGCCGCGGATCTCCGGCGCCGAGATCTGCTGGTCGCGAACGACGATGTCGGCCCGGTCGCTCACCATGGCGGCGTTGAACTCCTCCGCGGTGCCGATCGCGACGTCGACGAGCGGCAGGATCGCCCGAACGTTCACGCCGAAGGCGCGCGGGTCGTGCCACTGGTCGGCACGGAAGTCGACGTCGAAGAACACCGGCACGCCGGCACGACGAGCCGTTTCGGCCGCCAGGAACGACGCGCTGCGGCTGGGCTCGCGCGACAGGTTCGTGCCGCCCAGCTCCAGGGCCCGCGCCGCTCCGATCGGCGTCGCCATCACGTCGTCGATGTCCAGCTGCAGGTCGGCGGCGTTGTCGCGGTAGAAGACCAGCGGGAAGCGATCGTCCTCGATGCCCAGCAGGACGGCGCTGCTGCGGGCGCTCGGCTTGCGCGGCACGAAAGAGACGTCGATGCCCTCGCTCCTCAGGAAGTGGAGGATGAAGTCGCCGACCTTGTCGTCGCCGACCGCGGTCAGCGCCGCCACGTCGAGCCCCAGTCGGCGGGCGCCGGTGGCGATGTTCGTCGGGCTGCCACCGACGTATGCGGCGAAGCTCGTGATCTCCTCGAACGGTGCGCCGACGTCGTTGGAGTACAGGTCGATCGAGGAGCGGCCCATGGTGACGAGGTCGTACGTACGGCGGCTCACCCCTTCACCGCCCCCATCGTCAGTCCGCTCACGATGTAGCGCTGGATCAGCAGCGTCAGCACGATCACCGGCAGCGTGATCAGCACGGCGGCGGCGCCGAGCCCTCCGAAGTCGATCGAGCCGTAGGAGATGAAGTTGAACACCGCGACCGGCACCGGCTTGGTGTTGGGCCCGGACAGGACAAGGCTGAACAGGAACTGGTTCCAGCTGAAGATGAAGGCGAGGATGCTGGCCGCGACGACCCCCGGCATCGACAGCGGCAGCACGATGCGCAGGAAGGTACCGAGCTTGCTGGCGCCGTCGACGTAGGCGGCCTGCTCGAGCTCGATCGGGACCTCCTCGAAGAAGCTGATCATGATCCAGATGATCAGCGGCATGCCGACGATCAGGTGCGTCATCGTCAGCGCCAGGAAGGTGTCGATCAGGCCCAGCGCGCGGAAGGCGATGTACCACGGCACCAGGTAGGTGATGTAGGGCGTCAGGCGCGCCACCAGGATCGCGAGCGCCAGGCCGTTCTGCTTGTAGCGCGCGATCGAGTAGGCGGCCGGCAGGCCCAGCACCAGGCCGATGCCGGTCGACAGGGCGGCGATGACGAACGAGTTCCAGGTGAACCGCAGGAAGTTGTTCTCGGCGATGACGTTCCGGTAGTTCTCGAGCGTGGGCTGGAAGAACCACACCGGCACGGGGCTGGTGTTGTCGACCTGGGTTCGGAGGCTGGTGAGGATCATCCAGTAGAACGGGAACAGCATGATCACCAGCACCAGGGCGATCGCCACGAACACCCCGATCCGCTTGGCGACCCGGGCGCGTCTGGCGCGCGCGGCACGAAGGTCCATGCGCGCCTGGGTGGGCATCTCGTGTTCGCTCGGGGCTCGACTCATCGCGACCTCGTCCGGAGAAGGTTCAAGAAAATAGCGATTCCCAGCACCAGGAACAGCAGGAAGATCAGGAGCGACGCGGCGTAGCCGGCCCGGAAGAACTCGAAGCCGGCGCGGAACGCGTACACGTTCAGCGTTTCCGACGCCGTGCCGGGACCGCCGCCGGTGATGACGTAGATGAGGTCGAAGGTCTTCAGCGCGTCGATGCTGCGCAGGATCAGTGCCACGATGATCGCGCCGTACACCGAGGGCAGCGTGATGTGCCGGAACGCCTGCAGGCCGCTGGCGCCGTCGATCTCGGCCGCCTCGTAGTACTCCTGCGGGACGCCCTGCAGCGCCGCGAGCAGGATCAGCGCGACCATCGGCGTCCACTGCCACACGTCCACCATCACCAGCGACGGGATCACGATGCTGCTGTCGGCCACCCACAGCGAGCGCGGCAGGCCGAGCGACTCGAGGAAGTAGTTCAGCACGCCCAGGCTGGGATCGAACATCAGCGCCCAGATCAGCGCGATCGCGACGGGCGTGGCCACCATCGGCAGCAGCATGATGGTGCGCACGAACCCCTTGCCGGGGAAGTTGCGGTGGAACAGCACGGCGATGCCCATGCCCAGCACCAGCTGGATGGGAACGGCGAGCCCGGTGAAGTACAGCGTGTTGCGCACGCCGTTCCAGAACCGTCGCGACGTCAGCGCCTCGACGAAGTTGTCGAGTCCGATGAAGGCGGGCGCCCGGCCGATCGACCAGCCGTACATCGAGATCACGAGGTTCGCGAGGACCGGGCCGACGATCAGCAGCACGATCGCCAACAGCGCCGGCAGCGGGAACAGCAATGCAGCATGCCGGTCGAAGAACTCCATGGCGCGCTTCATCCGCGCACCTGGGTCGCTGGGATCGCGACGGGCGTCATGGCGTCATCATACGGACGTTCGCATGCGTGGGGCCCGCACCGCGAAGGGCCGCCGCATCCCGGTCGGGAGTGCGGCGGCCCTTCGCGTGCGACGGGATCCTCCTTACTGCTCGCGCTCGAGGATCCGGTCGATCTCCAGCTTCGCGAGCCGGAGCGCCTCGGCGGCGTCCTGGCCCTGGAGCGTCGCGACGATCGCCTGGCCGTAGGCGTCACGCACTTCCGGCACGGCGGTCACCGGCGGGTTCCAGTCGGGCTGACCGGCCTGGAACGAGGCCTGCGAGGCTTCGATCCAGCTTTCCGGCGCGGTCTGCTGGAACTCCTCGTCGTCCCAGGACGAGGTGCGCGCGGCGGGCACGCCGGACAGCAGGGTCGCGACCTGGTTCTCCTTCGAGAGCGCCCACTGGACGAAGTACCAGGCTGCCTCGGCGTTCTCCGAGGCGTGGTTCACGCTCAGGCCCCACACCAGG
>Ga0209942_1000854_pt1 | contig 17546 bp, 14 predicted proteins | sample SalPonR1_A_D2_MG_FD_185695 | JGI IMG/M metagenome (GOLD analysis project Ga0209942, IMG submission 185695) | Salt pond soil microbial communities from South San Francisco under conditions of wetland restoration - Salt Pond MetaG R1_A_D2_MG... ...
TTTTCAAAAACGAGAAGGCCCGCAAAAGAATAGAGAATTGGTACCAAAAATTTCTTGAGCGCGTCGATGGCAAAACTAAGTCTATAGAAGTTTCTACTTCTTATGGGAAAAATCATGTACTGATGGTCGGCGATTCATCTAATACTCCGCTCGTTTGTTTACATTCTATGATGACAAGTTCAGCCCATCTGGCTTCTGAATTGGGGACGCTGCTTGATCGATTTTATCTCATACTGCCTGATTTGTCGGGGCAGTCTGCAAGAGGGTTACCTATACGTCTGCCCTACACAGATGAATCCCACGCTCAATGGCTAAGTGAAATATGTGATGAACTGAAACTACAAGAAGTACACGTGTTAGGAGTGAGCCTGGGCGGCTTCGTCGCCCGCCAATTTGCTTCATCTTACCAAAAGAAAGTAACATCACTGATTCTTATTGTTCCCGCTGGAATCATTCAGGGCTACCTCATAAAAGGTTTTACTAAAATAGCCTGGCCCATGATCATGTATAAAATTCGGCCCACCGATGATAGGCTACGAAAGTTTGTCAGTCATTTACTTACGACCTGGGACGAGGAGTGGGCAAGGTATTTGGGCGATTCATTTAATGATTTTTCAACAAACCTAAAGATCCCACCTTTAGCTACAGATGAAGAGCTGGAAGGCCTTTCTGTTCCTTGTTTGGTTATTGGGGCAGAAGATGATTTATCATTTCCGGGAGATAAAATTATAGAACGCGCTGAATCGCACATTCCAATAGTTGAAACTGAATTGATAAAGAACAGTAAGCATTCTCCTCCTACAACTCCCGAATTTCGACATTGGCTGGCTAATCGCGTCAAAAAATTTATCGATACAAAGCCGTAAATATTTAATATCCAACATATGGGAAAACCCGTTAGAACACTTGCAATTACCTATTGCTCATGGACTTAATACGGGCTTTTCGCTATCTGAAAATCAACCTTTTACTTATCTAAATGATCAGTTAAGTAACAGATTGATTTGTCAGAATTATGAACTATAAAATTCGAAATGACTCATCTACAGTAGTGGTAAGGCAATACGTAAATAATCCAAAAATAGCGCATGTTGTCACTCAAGAGTTGTCTTTAGGTTACTTAAGTGATACTTATCACCATTAAACGTACATTCGTTGAAATACAGAAATAAGAAAAGGCGTGGTTAAATTTAGCCTCCATTGGATTAAATATGTTGGTTACATTTGATATTCGTTCAGTAGTTACCCATCAATATAGACATGTACTAACGAATGGGATGCATTAGGTACACAAGCCATAATTGAAACGAAACGGGGGTTAAATGATACGATCTATAAGTCGAAGAGCTGATGGAAATGTCATTAAAGATATCGGGCGCTCTGAATATGATCTATTTTCGTCTGAGGAGGGAGGGTTTCTTTGGGTAGACATATATGATGAGGATAATGAAACGGCAAAAAAACTTTTGCTGGAGTCCTTCAATTTCCATCCGCTTGCCGTGGCAGATGCAATAGATGAGGTGCACGTCCCAAAAATAGACGATTGGGGAGACTACCTTTATCTGGTCGTAAGAGCTCCTAAGGATCAGGTTACCGGCGATGAACGGTTGAAAACAGAGGAACTCGACATTTTTTTCGGAAACAATTTTATTGTCACATTTCATGATTCAAAAATGCCATCACTGGATCGCACCTGGCGGCGTTTTCAAGATTCAGATCGTATTTCAACGACCACTTCAAGTGAGCTGCTATATAACCTGATTGACGAAATTGCTACTGATTTTATTCATCTGGCTGATACGATCGGTGAGTCTTTAAATGATATTGAAGATGAGATATTTGGTGATCCTGAACCGTCGGTCCTTGAAAAAATATTCTCGCAAAAAAGAGACTTGCTGCTACTGAGACGCATTCTTGCCCCTCAACGCGAAGTTGTGATTAAACTTGCCAGGGGTGACTTCAAAATTGTGCAGGAAAATTCGAAAATATATTTTCGTGACCTTTACGACCACTTTTTAAGACTGTATGATATTCTTGAAAACCTTCGTGATTTAACCGGCAGTTCGCTGGAAATATATTTATCTGTAGTCAATAATCGTACAAACGGTATAATGAGGGTCCTCACGCTCATTACGACGCTTTTTATGCCTATCTCCTTTCTGGTAGGTTTTTTTGGCATGAATTATTTCCAGCCTGTTGCTGGAATGACAACTTGGACCGACACTATCTCTTTTCAGATATTAATTGCTGCGTTGGTAATTGTCCCTATCATCATGTACATCACAATTAGAAAAAAAGGCTGGATATAGCTGGATTTGTGCATTCTCTGCTGGCATTAGAATTAATAGATAAGAACCATTCATTATGCAAATTGTTCTACCCGTAACAGGACTGATTTTTCTAATCATAGGCGCAGAATCGCTTGTCCGTGGAGCATCCAGAGTCGCTTCGCGAATGGGCATTTCGCCACTTGTCATCGGCCTTACAGTCGTAGCTTTTGGAACAAGTTCGCCTGAGCTTGCTGTTAGCATTGAATCCGCACTTTCCGGGCAATCCAATATTGCAGTCGGGAACGTGGTTGGAAGCAATATATTCAATGTGTTATTCATCCTGGGGGTCTCGGCAATGATTGTACCTCTTGTAGTATCAAGGCAGCTTATTCGGGTTGATGTACCGCTCATGATCATTTTGTCGATCGTTACATTGGCTCTTTCTCTGGATGGAAATTTCAGCCGTGCAAACGGGCTGTTCATGACGGTGGGTCTGTTGATTTACATATGGTTCCTGATACATCAAAGCCGAAAGGAAAAAGCGCTTAAGGAAGATGAGTTCAAAAACGAGTTTGGAGCAGAAGAGCAGCGTAAGAGTGGTTGGTTAAAAAATATTGCGATGGTCGTCGGAGGACTTGTCCTGCTGGTCTTGGGCTCCCGATGGTTTGTTGATGGTGCCGTGTCATTTGCTCAGTTTTTGGGAGTAAGTGAACTAATTATCGGGCTGACAATTATAGCGGCCGGTACATCTCTGCCTGAAGTTGTAACGTCTATAATCGCGGCAATCCGCGGTGAGCGCGATATAGCAGTCGGCAATGTAGTTGGAAGTAATATTTTTAATATAATGGGTGTGCTTGGTATCGCGGGAGTTGTAGCTCCCGGGGGGCTAACGGTTTCGCCGGCACTCATTGCGTTCGATATTCCGGTTATGATTGGTGTGGCTCTTGCCTGCCTGCCAATTTTCTTTACGGGCGGGGTGATAAGCAAGCAGGAAGCTGTGTTGTTTTTGGCATACTATGTGGCTTATACACTATACCTTGTTCTTGCAGCATCTCAACACGCTTCCCTGCCAATATTTAGCTCGGTGATGCTCTTTTTCGTAATTCCGCTGACGGTTGCGGCGGGGCTTCTATACATGATCAGAGAATTGAAAAAAGGAGCTCCAGAATGATTTGAAGTGCTTTTATACCAAAGCGTTACGATTCAAAAGTCAAATAACCGTGATGTATTGACAGCGTTTCCAAGCGGGCATTTCATAATAATTGCATATACAAAAAATAAGCTATAGATCAGTTTAAAAAAATATATGAATGAACTAGTTGTTATACTTCTAATCTCCTGGCTTGCCGGTTTAATGGCGCTGGCTGGCGGTATGATTGCCAGGTTTGAGGGAAGTGCTGAAACAGAGCTGAAGAGTGAACTAACTCACGGCATTGTTGCATTTGGTGGCGGTATTTTGATAGCTGCTGTGGCATTCACACTGGCACCGAAAGGTATTGAATATTTATCTACGGGCGGGCTTGTTGCTGCATTTGTATCCGGAGGATCATTTTTCTGTTTTCTTGACTATATCATTTCTAAGCAAGTAGGCAGCCGCGCTAACCTTATGGCTATGCTGATGGATTTTGTGCCGGAGTCTGTTGCACTGGGGGCTTTGTTTGTTGAAAGTAAATCGACCGGTTTTCTGCTGGCAATGTTCATCGCGCTTCAAAATTTACCTGAGGGATTTAACTCATACCGGGAGAGTATTGAAGGAGAAAGCGCTTCAAAATCAATATTAGCGGTACTTTTTATCGCTAGTTTCTTTGGACCAATTGCGGCATTAGCGGGCTACCTGTTCTTATCTGATAGACCTGTTATAACCGCGGCTATTACAAGCTTCGCAAGCGGGGGTATTCTGTATCTTATCTTCCAGGACATCGCCCCACAGTCAAAAATGAATCGCCGCTGGCTGCCAGCTCTTGGGGCAGTACTCGGTTTTACGCTTGGTATGGTTGGGAAGCAACTCCTTGGTTAAAGCCAATTCCATTACTCCGTTTTCGTGTTATGAGAAGAATTGCTATATCTGCCTGTGGTAAAGCTCATTGACTTTGAGATTATATCTGATAGTTAGCCACTTCTATTCCCTGATTTTCCCAAATGCGGGCAATCCCATTTAAAGAGCGAAAAGATATAACCTCCCGCCAATTGCCGAGATTGCCTCCACGGATCGCATAGAAAAGGATTTCTAACGTGATTCATTACCCACTCGAAAACCGCCACCTCGACTTCTAAATCATGCATCTGGGCATTGTTCACACCCAGTTTTAAATGAACAGGATGATCTCCCACCCTCTCAAGAAATAGTGGACTCGCAGTATGCTAAATAAATGGGGTATACCTTAGCCGATCTCAATGAATAAAACTGGCATTGGAATTAAAACTAAGGCTCATAAATTATATTTGTAAAGCTCACTTGACATTAGTGCAAGGAAAGCGATATAATATGTAAAGCTTCTTTTACTTAAAGTAAACATATATTGACTATGAAAACTGCACATATAATTTCTGACAGCTGTAACCCTGAAACAGACCAGCTTACTAAGTACCTGGCATTTTGGACGTTGGGATGGGTTGTTTCGATGGCAATAGCATCATTTGGCCCCACTTACTTGTGGGAATCTGCCACGTGGATTAACCTCACGGCTATAGTTGTAAACTTCGCCCTGGGCGTTGGGATGATCATGTCGAACATTCGCCTGTTTAAGGCTCAGGATGAGCTCATGCAGCAAATTCAGCTGAAAGCGATGGGTATTGCCCTGGGCCTTGGAGTTGTGGGCGGCCTGAGTTATTCACTGCTTGATATCACAAATGTGATTGAGCAGGACGCTGAAATAGCTTTTCTGGTGATGGGAGTATCAATTACGTATCTCGTGTCTCTGGTAACTGATAATATCAGATACAGATGAAAAACCGATTGAAAGTTCTAAGAGCAGAAAGAGACTGGACGCAGGCTGACCTCGCAAAGGCACTGAAAGTATCCCGGCAAACCGTAAATGCGATCGAAACGGGGAAGTACGATCCCAGTCTTCCATTGGCATTTAAAATATCCGACCTGTTCGGGAAACAGATAGAGGAGATTTTTGAAAATGAGCAAAATGGGTCGTAAAACAACTAAATACAGGAATTGTGTTTCCTGGGGAAAAATCGAAGCATAAAAAAAGGCAGCCTTCCGAAAAAGGCTGCCTTAATTTTATGAACAAGACGTTATAGCTACCTGCTATCAATCATATGATAAAGGTTGCAATAACCATCGTTATTTGAGATCAAACCGATCAAGTGTCATGACCTTGTCCCACGCTTTCACAAAGTCGCGGAGGAACTTCTCTTCTGAGTCTGCACTTCCATACACCTCGGCAATAGCTCTTAACTCGGAGTTTGAACCGAAGATTAGGTCTGAGCGTGTGGCTGTCCACTTCACCTCTTTTGTGTCGCGATCAAGCCCCTCGAAGGTTCTGCGATCTTCTGACACAGGCTTCCATTCATTGCTCAGATCGAGCAGGTTCAGGAAGAAATCGTTGGTAAGGGTTCCCGGCTTATCGGTAAAGACACCGTGCTTAGATCCATCCCAGTTAGTATCCAGAACACGCATTCCACCAAGCAGCACCGTCATCTCAGGTGCCGTCAGTGACATCAGCTGTGACCGATCTACAAGCATTTCTTCTTCCGTTGCGTCACTTATTGTGTTGAAGTAGTTACGGAAACCATCTGCATGCGGTCTGAGCCATCCGAATGATTCCTCATCAGTTTGCTCGGCAGTGGCATCTGCGCGGCCGGGTGTGAATGGTACCGTGATATCATGGCCGGCTTTCTCAGCTGCTTTTTCAATGGCAGAACAACCGCCGAGTACGATCAGGTCAGCAAGGGATACTTGCTTGTCATCTGACTGGACTTTGTTGAACTCTTTCTGAATATCCTCGAGCTTATCCAGTACTTTGGATAGCTGTTCAGGATTGTTGATTTCCCAATTCCTCTGAGGCTCAAGGCGAACTCTTGCACCATTGGAACCGCCACGTTTGTCGGAGTCGCGATAGGTGGATGCGGAAGCCCAGGCAGTTGAGACCAGTTCAGAAACGGTCAGCCCAGAATCCAGAATCTTGCCTTTCAAGCCGTCAATATCTTCATCATTGATCAGCTCATGGTCTACTTCAGGAATGGGATCCTGCCAGAGCAATTCTTCCTCAGGTACTTCAGGTCCTACCAGCAAAGTCTTGGGCCCCATGTCCCGGTGCGTAAGCTTATACCATGCCCGGGCAAAAGCATCGGCGAACTCATCAGGATTTTCAAGAAATCGGCGAGAAATTTTTTCATAGGCCGGATCTGCCTTCAGGGCAATGTCAGTTGTAAGCATGAACGGAGTCGTTTTCTTATCCGGATCATGAGCATCGGGGATAGTGTTTTGAGCTTCTTCGTTAGTTGCTCTCCACTGCCATTTTCCGCCGGGGCCTTTCTCAAGTTCGAACTCGTAGTTGAACAGGTTCTCGAGATAAAGCATACTCCACTCAGTAGGCTTTTGAGTCCAGGTTCCTTCCAGGCCGCTGGTTATCGTATCGGCTCCTTTACCGGTACGGAAGCTGTTTTGCCATCCGAAACCCTGCATTTCGATCGGGGCTTTTTCAGGATCGTCAGCCAGATGTTCTTCCGGAGCCGCGCCATGCACTTTTCCGAATGTGTGTCCGCCGGCAATGAGTGCAACGGTTTCTTCATCATTCATGGCCATACGTTTAAAAGACTGCCGTATATATTTTGCAGATTTTTTGGGATCAGGCACTCCATTCGGCCCTTCAGGGTTCACATAAATCAATCCCATGTGGTCGGCAGCAAGCCTTCCCTCAAGATTACCCGTGTCATCATGACGCTCATCTGCCAGCCATTCATGTTCCGGCCCCCAGTTGATGTCTACTTCAGGTTCCCATACATCCTTGCGGCCGGCGCCAAATCCAAATGTCTCAAAACCCATAGACTCAAGGGCCACATTACCGGCAAGAATCATCAGGTCAGCCCAGGAAATTTTTCTGCCATATTTTTGCTTTATCGGCCAAAGCAGACGTCTTGCCTTGTCAAGGCTCACGTTATCAGGCCAGCTGTTGAGGGGAGCATATCGCTGGTTTCCTGTGCTTCCGCCGCCGCGACCATCGGCCACACGGTAGGTTCCGGCACTGTGCCATGCCATACGGATAAACAAGGGACCATAATGACCCCAGTCGGCAGGCCACCAGTCCTGAGAGTCGGTCATCAGGTTCTCAAGATCCGACTTCACCTCTTTGTGATTGAGTGAGTTGAACTCTTCGGCATAATCAAAATCTGCATCCATCGGGTCAGAAAGTGATGAGTGCTGTCTTAAAATATTCAGTTTCAGCTTATTGGGCCACCAGTCTCTGTTTGTTGTACCGCTTCCGGCACTCAATCTGGTTTCACTATTGTGGAACGGGCATCCCCCGCCGGAATCATTTACTTTATCCTTCATTGACTCGTTTGACGGTATTCCATTGGTATCAGACATGTAGTAATTATTTAATTGCTTGAGAATTTATATGTACACAATCTACCAAAACATTACGTTAGATATGATAGATTGTAGTTATTGATCTGTTCAGTAATCACAAATGGATTGGGCGTTTAAAATACAGTAAGCCTCCCGATAACCGAAACATGATAATCTTCAAGCCGTAGGTAAATTACACAGTGCGATTTTCAATAGTCAGCTCTGAATATCATTAGGCCTCATTGAATAACGCTTAAAATTCATCATGACCCTTTTTCATACGTTGGTATCCATTACGGCATTACTTAGTGGTGGAGTCATATTCTTTTTTACAAAAGGAACGGCTCTCCACAGAAAAATTGGATTAACTTATGTATTAATGATGGCGCTGAGCCTGTCCACCTCATTTTTTATTTATGAAATGTTTGAAGGATTTGGCCCTTTTCACGTCATGTCTTTCATCTCCATTCTTACCATTTCGATCGGCATGTACTTTCCTCTGTTTGGGCGAAATGTAAGCGGCTGGCCAATCCATCACTACTTTTGGATGAGTTATTCATATGTGGGGCTCTGGATGGCATTGATGTCTCATTTCATTGAGTATTTCCCCCCAGGCTGGTCGGGCTTTCTCAAAGCTTGTGTAGCGTGGGGTGTCCCCTATCTTCTTGGCTCCGCCGTGATTTTTGCTAATAAAGAACGAATGATTGATGAGTACACTGATAATAAGCCCCGAGAGAAATCTATCTCGTCTCAATAAATATACCAACGACCAGAATTATATTTAGCTTGCCTCAAAGATAGAATGTAAAATTCTGTGAGTTACCAAATTTTACAGCCCTTGATATGGCTTCATCATGTTTTTGAGCTATATTTTAAACGTATTAAAATCTACGGGTCAGCCATTTCCATCTTTTAAAACAAATCCATGAAAAGACAAAATTTTACGCTGCTGGCAGGAATTTTTATCATCGGGTTATTAAGCTCCTGTTCACCGCAGCCATACGATATAGACCGTGAGAATGTATCAGAAATTCTTGAGACTTTAAGTTCTGATGAGATGCGTGGCCGCCAGGCATTGACGCCGGATATCGAACGGGCCGCTGACGTCATCACCGGGGAGTTTGAAAAGATTGGGCTCGCTTATTTCGGGGACCTCAATAATTACCGTCAGGAGTTTACAGTTACCGAGTATTCGGTAATAGAAACTTCAGTTATGGTAAATGGCCGCAGCCTTCCCGCCACTGACCATTTTGGATTTATACATAACAACTCGATAGACTGGGAATCCGGAACCGTTGCAACAGCCTCCATCACCGAAGATGACACATTCCCTGCAGGAGTGAGGCAGCTGAGCTCTAGCGATGAACATCTTCTTGTGTTTGTTGATGAAGCTCATGCGGACATTTTCAGACGATACCAGTCTTATTTCAGCGAGCGCAACTCACGAGCCGTTGAGTCTGATTCGAGTGCCTCCGTATATTTCGTGCTTTCAGAGCCATCCGACAATTATGCTGTTTCAGCAGAGACTAATTCTCAAGATCATATCCTGACCAATATTATCGGGAAGATTGAGGGCAACAGACAAGATGAAATCGTTCTCTTTTCGGCTCATTACGATCATATAGGCATACAAAACGCCGTTCAGGGAGACTCAATCGCTAATGGTGCGAATGATAACGCATCAGGTGTAACGGCAGTTATTGAGCTGGCCCGCCATTTTTCGAGTATCCAGAAGCCTGAAAGAACTCTTTTGTTTGTAGGTTTTACAGCTGAAGAGATGGGCGGTTATGGTTCGCAATATTTTTCCCGCCAGCTCAATCCTGATAATATCATTGCGATGTTCAATATCGAGATGATAGGTAAACCGGCAGTCTCAGGTCCTAATACCGCTTGGATCACAGGATACGATCAATCAAGCTTTGGTGAGCTTCTGTCAAAAAGTGTAGAAGACAGCGATTTTGAGTTTTACCCGGACCCTTATCCAAATCAGAATCTTTTTTACCGGTCTGATAATGCTACACTGGCCCGGCTTGGCGTGCCAGCGCATACCATCAGTACAACTCCGATTGATGTTGACCCTGACTATCACCAGGTGAGTGATGAGTTTGAGACCATCAATATTAGTCATATGACAAATACAATCAGGGCTATAGCGAAAGCAGCTGAAGGAATTGTCTCGGGAGAGGATACTCCAACACGTGTAGATCCCAGCCAGATCAATTAAAAGTAGCCCAGCATTTACACGGTAGTTAGCCAATCAGCAAAAAAGGACTGTTTTTTATATTGATTACTGCTGTTTGCTAAAGATTGGAGGGTGCTTTTTATGATGATCAGTTGCTTCCTGATACGCTTTTGCAACTCTTAGAACGCTGCCCTCATCAAAAAGATCGCCCGTAAACGTAATACTTGTAGGTCTTCCATCGTCAGTAAACCCATTCGGCAGCACAACGCTCGGGTGGCCGGTAAGATTGGTAATCAACAGGTTTGCATTGCCGAATGCCGGGGTTACATATACATCAACCTGGCTCATCACCTCGTCTTCCATTTTCTGTATCAGCTCATAGCGCGCCCTGTTTGCGTTGATGTATTCTACGGCAGGAATAAATCGTGCAGCCCTGAATGTATTTGGCCATGCGTTGGGTGACTGCCACTGCATCAAGTCGTCTTCGTTGCTGAGTGTTAGCTGATCGAAAGCGGCGGCGCCTTCGGCATAGAGCGTTATCAGTAAGGGACCGGTCTGGAATTCGGGAAGGGCGATCGGTATCAGCTCAACGCCCATATCACGAAGCACATCAAGCACCGCGTTGTCCCGCTCTTTATTGTAATAATCCCGCTCAAAGGCTGGTTTCAGGTAGCCAATACGCAGATCAGACAGGTCGGATTCCGCATTGTAGCTAAACGGCAGATCAATCAGGCTTTGATCGATCCCGTCGGGTCCCTGGATGGCATCAAAAACAATCGCGGCATCTTCCACGCTACGCGTAATGGGGCCAATTTTGTCCATGCTCCAGCTGAGGGCCATCGCCCCGTGCCGGCTCACTCTTCCGTACGAAGGCCGGAGTCCGGTTGCTCCGTTTCGGGTTGATGGAGACACAATTGAACCCAGAGTTTCAGTGCCAATGGCAAATGGGAAGAGTCCTGCAGCTGTGCCTGAAGCAGATCCCGCCGATGATCCGCTGGAGCCCTGCTCGAGATCCCAGGGATTATTCGTGCGTCCTCCGAACCAGATATCACCATATGCCAGGGCGCCGAGTGTTGTTTTTGCAATTAGAACAGCACCGGCTTCATCCAGTTTTGACACAACTGTAGCGGTTTCGTGAATGATCTGATCCTTATAAGGCATGGCTCCCCAGGTCGTTTTATACCCCTCCACGGCAAGCAGATCTTTTGCCCCGTAAGGAATTCCGTGAAGCGGCCCGCGATAGATTCCATTCTCCAGTTCTGCGTCTAACTGTGCAGCCTGCTTCAGGGCTCTTTCTTTCGTTACTGTGATGATCGCTTCCAGCTGCTCATCATATCTATCGATGCGATCTAAAAAGAACTCGGTGAGTTCAACAGATGTGATTTTACGGTCGCGTATTAGCGTCGCAAGTTCGGCAACGGTATAAAACGCAAGGTCATCCCGGTTTGATGGAAGGTCTATATTTAGTGGAAGATCAAACACCGGATCTGACTGATCAAAATCAAACTTTTTGCCAACGGGAACAGGATTAAAAACCAAAGCCGGTGGTGTAGCGTTACTCATATTTAAGTTGCGAATGGCTTGCAGGTCTTCCCGGGTATCCTTCAAAGCGCTGGTCATAGTATCGCGCTCGGCTTCGGTAAAGTCTATACCGATTATGGATGCAGCGCTTCTGACCATCTCTTTGGTGATGGGAGCGTTTTTGTCCTGAATGACCGTAAATGCGAGTAAAAATCCGGCCAGAATTCCGCCGATGAAAAGAAGTGACTTAGAAACTTTCATTATTAATTTTGTTTAGTTCAGAGAATGTACCCGCCATAATTCATTTATTATTCAGAAAAAGCAATTGGATACGGAAGGTTTTATAAGCTTTTAAATCCACACCAACATTGTTGCCACTATGAACTTATTTATAGATATAGAGACTTTAACTGCTGACTGAATTTTATATGCAGGAATATTTATATTGTGTATATACAAACAAGGCTTTTTGTTTGTCTGCCGCCATAATCGAGCGGTTTTGATATGTTAGAAGGTTTTGTGCCGAAGGCATCACATTGAGGAAATATCTATCTGTCGGCTGCCAGCCCCTAAGGGAGTTTTGCGCAAACGGCATTTCTTCGGGTCCGGCTGATAGGTGCCCTGCCACGTCAGCCCGCACAAGCAGCGTACAGACAGGTAGTAATGCAAAGCACTATGTTAGTGTGTGTATAGCTGATTAACAGAGTCGAACTCTGCTAAGTTTAAATCAGTTATTTTAGTGAATCATGATCAACTAAAAATTTCAAAAAATGGCAGAGCAAAAAGAAAATTACGGAACGCATTTATCTGACGATGAACTTGAGCATTTCAAAGAAAAGCTTGAAAAAGAAAAGGAAGAATCAGAAAAAGAGATAGAAAGGCTTAAGGAAGCAGCTGAATCCATTGAAAGCAATGCGGATGACAGACAATCCGGACAGGATCATCATCCGGGTGATGTAGCATCAGATACGCAAATGAAGAAGACAAGCTTTACACTTTTGGAAAAGCAGAGAGAGAAACATCAAAAAATTGAAGCGGCACTTGAACGTATCGAGTCGGGAACATATGGAGTATGCCTGATTACGGGAAAACCTATTAAAAAAGAACGGCTGGAAGCTATCCCCTACGCCATGCACTCCGTTGATGCAAAATCTGAATCTTAAACCTACTCAATGTCACCACAGATAGACCCCCAGGACGAAATAAAAACGTCCATTCAATCCATTAAAAAATTGAATGGCGGGCAGGACGAATTTTTACAGGCTGTTACTGAAGTTTTTGGCTCGTTGCATTCAGTTATTAAAGAGGATCCCATTTATTCCAGAAAAAAAATTCTGGAACGAATAAGTGAGCCTGAACGTCAAATTATTTTCCGGGTGCCCTGGCAAGATGACCAAGGCGATATTCACGTCAACCGTGGATTTAGAGTAGAGTTTAATAGTGCCCTCGGACCTTATAAAGGCGGTTTGAGGTTTCACCCGACGGTGAACCTGAGTATTATTAAATTTCTGGGCTTCGAACAGATCTTTAAAAATGCCCTTACGGGCAAGCCTATCGGTGGAGGAAAGGGTGGGGCTGATTTTAATCCGAAAGGGCGCTCAGACGATGAAATAATGAGGTTTTGTCAAAGCTTTATGACAGAGCTATATAGACATCTTGGAGAAAACCGGGATATCCCGGCCGGTGATATAGGGGTAGGCACAAGGGAAATTGGGTTCCTTTTCGGCCAGTACAAGCGCATCGCAAATAAGTACGAATCCGGAATGATTACCGGTAAGGATCCTAAGTGGGGAGGCACGCTCGTTCGAAACGAAGCTACCGGTTACGGTCTGGCTTATTTTGTAAGGGAAATTCTATCTGAACTTAATTCAGACATTGAAGGCAAAAAGTTCGTTGTGTCAGGTTCTGGTAATGTTGCGACGTATACGATTGAAAAGCTTAATCAGCTGGGTGGAATTGTCATCGCATGTTCTGATTCAGATGGCTTCGTCCACGATAAAGAGGGCATCGACATGGATCTGCTGAAACAGATCAAGCAGGTGGAAAGAGGCCGGATTCACGAATATGCTGATCGAAAAGAAAACGTGGATTACTATGATAATAAGTCGATCTGGACACTAGAATGTGATGTTGCTCTTCCCTGTGCAACTCAAAACGAACTCCAGAAAGAAGATGCTGAAGCGCTTATTAATAATGGTGTGCAGGTTGTAGCTGAAGGTGCAAACATGCCGGCTTCCACCGAAGCAATTGAACTGTTCAGAGAATCGGATGTATTGTTTGGGCCGGGTAAAGCAGCAAATGCCGGAGGTGTGGCTGTTTCAGCACTCGAAATGCATCAAAATGCCAGCTTGAACGCAATGACGTTCGATGAAACAGATAAACAGCTTCAGCAGATTATGAAGAACATTCATTCAACCTGTCGTGATACTGCAAAGGAATATAACACCCCGAAAGACTATCTGAACGGTGCCAATATTGCCGGCTTCAAAAAAGTGGCTAACTCAATGCTGGCGTTAGGGTTAATATAAGTATCTAAAAATTTTGTTTGTCTGCCGTGCTTTTCAGAAAAATTATTGAACTTGGCGGGAAAATAAAGATCATAATACACTTTAAAGCTCATAGAGGGTGAAATTTACGTACTGTAACCAATTATTCAGGCAATTTATGTTTGGATGGAAGCGTTTACTTTAATACAATTAATGGAAACGCAATCCATCTCCAATGAAAGAATCAGTTCGCTACATACTTCCATTACTCCTCCTCATCTTCGTATCTGGCTGTTCAATGTTTCGTTATCAGCAGACGGGGTCCCTTTTCTTATTTGAATACCAGGGGAAAAAGTATGAAATAGCCGGGCACACAAATGAAAGGGGTGAATCTGCGAATTACCTAGTCCATCGGGAAGGAAAAAAAATCGTATTTCGGGCGATTGATCATAACAGAGCGGGAGTAATAGACAAGGTGATGTCTGGTTCTATCGGCGTATTAGAGGCAAATGAAATATATCAGGCAGGTATTCAGAGTGCAATGGAAGAGAATCTGTTTAAAAATATCAAGAGAAATCGTACGTATGAGTCAAAGTATGGCGACTACCGGCTTGTCGTGGAAACTTACCTCAAAAGGAATAAGGAGTTTCACAACCGGTTTTTACTTTTCACTCTGAACTGGGAACTTAAGGGAATTTACTGGGACGAAAATAGTGACGGCTTAATTGACCGCAGGGCGTCAGGTGAAGTTGATTTAGAGACAGCACAGAATCTCTATTCTATAATACTCGATGAGGCTGAAGAAGAGGATCAGTTAATCGAGACGGAGAATGGGCAGAGGATTATTGGAAAAGAGCTGAAGAGGAATAGTGATATTGCATTCAGAATAAAGAATTAGCACATCTTTGTGGCAATTTATTGCCGATGATTCAAGGATTGTTTATGCTGATACAGAATCATTAGCCATCACAGTAATTAATATATTCTTATGACCTTCCGGCGTTTATTTTTTACTCTGCTGTTCTCTGCTTTTATTTTTTGCTATCCTTTTATTATTAGTGCACAAACCCTGGTAATTCATGATGTAAGTATTCTTACCATGGAAACGGATCAGCTTTTGCAGAATCATAGTATTATTATTGAAAACGAAACGATCCGGTGGGTCGGCCCATCAGAAGAAGCTGAACTACCTGCAGATGCACAAGTTGTTAGCGGTAGTTATTATGTGATGCCGGGGCTGGCCGAGATGCACGCCCATATACCGTCGCCGGGGCAGGGAGAGCAGGCTATGAAAGATGCCCTGATTCTTTACTTAACCCAGGGAATGACAACTATCCGGGGAATGCTTGGCCATCCTGCCCATCTTGAGCTTCGGGATCAGGCCGCAGCCGGAGAAATTGACAGCCCAAGAATATTTACATCAGGTCCATCCTTTAGCGGCGGCTCAGTTGAAAATACATCTGAGGCCAGAGAAATGGTGCGGCAACAGGCAGAGGCTGGTTATGATCTTTTGAAATTCCACCCCGGTCTGTCAGTTCCGGAGTTTCGGGCAATAACGGATGAGGCAAATCGCCTCGGTATTGAATTCTCAGGACATATCTCTCATGATGTAGGTCTTGAAAGAAGCCTGGAGGCGGGTCAGGGCACAATTGAACACCTCGATCGCTACATGGAATTCCTGGCCGGAAATCCGGAAGAAAGAGAAGACCCGAATATCATTTTCTTTGGCTACGACCTCACTTATGATGTGGAAGATAGCAGGATTGATGAAGCTGCAAAGCTTACAGCTGACGCCGGCGTTTGGAATGTGCCGACACACACATTACTGCATAACGTATTCAATCCCGATTTGACTGTCGAAATGATGGGAAACTGGCCGGGAATGGAATATGTGTCTGATGCCACGCTTAACAGCTGGTCGGGCTACGTTCAAAATCTTAGGAATGGAGGCGCTTACGATGCGGATAAAGCACGGCGATTTTTGGAGGTCCGCGATGAACTACTGATAGCTCTGCATAAGGCCGGGGCTGGAATTATGCTGGGAGCTGATGCTCCTCAAATTTTTAATCCGCCTGGATTTGCAGCACATCGTGAGTTGGATCTGCTTATTAATGCAGGTTTAACTCCATTTGAAGCTCTAAAAACCGGCACTGTGAATGTTGCTGAATATCTTAATGAGGTCGGCAAATCGGGGATCATTGCGGAGGGAGCCCGAGCAGATCTAATTATTTTAAGCGCCAATCCTTTAGAAATAATACCATTTCAACAGGCTATTGAAGGTGTTATAACAAGCGGAAAACATTACGACCGTAATCTAATGGATGAAATGCTTCAGGGGGTCAAAGACCGTTTGGAGTAAAGAATGAAGAATTAATATTCGATTATTTGCATATACACTTGAAAAGCGTCTCTTTTTTTTAAATCAAAATTCGGTATAGTTAACTGCTTTCTTATATTTGCGATGGCTTTACGGGATTCACTTGGGAGTGATACACGTCGTGAGGCAGGCTTCGTCTGATAGACAATAACTAAGACGGTATTCTGCATGAAAAAACCTTTGACAGTAATATTTGCAATTCTCATAGTAGTTGTAGCCTTATATGTATTAAGGGATGACTCTGTGCCCGCGCCAGTTACAGATTCAGATAATTTAAATGCACTATTAACGGGTGCTCCCATAAATAGCATCGATTTGTCCGCTTCTATACCGGATACAGTCTTTATTCCGGCTGAGAATGTTTTTAGCCCCGAAATTGAAGCTGCAGAGATGCTGGATTCCTTTTCGTCGACACAGGCTATTCTTTTTGGTGATTATATAATTGTGATGGAGTTCCTTACAAATAATGTTGTAGCGTACAACCTTGATGGTGATTTTGTGAAAAGGTTTCAAAATGAGAAAATTTCACAGGCAGCTTCAGTCACGGCAAACAGCGATAGTCTATATATTTACGACTATGGAAATAAAGTAATTCATAGCTACAATACAGACCTTATTAATCAGCGCTCGTTTCCTTTTTCTGCACCATATTATACTCAGGGAAGCATCAAAATAAATGATACTCACCTGGCATATCAGAGAGAAGACGCCTCGGGATTCAGAATTGGGGAAAATGGCAGTGACCAGCTATTGGTAGTATCCCAAATTGAGCAGCCTGAAAAACCCTTAGCGGAACTCTTCCCAAGAATTGTACCATCCGGAAAACAGCCGGGAGGATTTAATAACCTGATGTTCTCAATAAATAATCGAAGTGATATCGTGTCGGCTTACCCGGCACTACCGTATTTATTTGTATATAGAAACTTTAAACAGCACAGAAATATTGTTCTTTCATCAACAGCATCCAATGAGGTCGATAATCCCGGTTTGGCTCCATTTGATCCGGTGATGGGTGAGGCGGTTAGAATTAATAATCTTATGGATCGTCTTTACCTAACAGAAAACGGAGATATTCTGATATTCAGCTTTGGCCAGCTGCATCATCTCCGTCTTGGCAGAAATGGAAATTACGAACACGGAAATAGCTACGTGTTTATGCGTGGAGATAACGGGCATTCTATTAATT
>Ga0209942_1000856_pt1 | contig 17532 bp, 11 predicted proteins | sample SalPonR1_A_D2_MG_FD_185695 | JGI IMG/M metagenome (GOLD analysis project Ga0209942, IMG submission 185695) | Salt pond soil microbial communities from South San Francisco under conditions of wetland restoration - Salt Pond MetaG R1_A_D2_MG... ...
CAGGACTGAGGAGGAAGGCACGGTCCGAACCAAAAAAAAGGCCCGCCGATTGGCGGGCCTTTTTTGCAGAGCCGGGTGTCGAGCGCTTTCAGGCAGCGTCTTTCTTCGCGTCTGCCGGATCGGTGCCGGCCAACTGGCGCAGCACGTAGTGCAGGATGCCGCCGTGCTTGTAGTACTCGACTTCCTTGGGCGTATCCAGCCGAACGCGCACCTCGAAGCGGGTTTCCTCGCCGTTGCCGTCGGTGGCCACGACCGTGGCCTCGCGCGAGTTGCCGATATCCAGATCCTCGATGGCATATTCCTCGAATCCGGTCAGGCCCAGCGTCTCGCGCGTGTCCCCTTCGGCAAAGGTCAACGGCAGCACGCCCATGCCAACCAGGTTGGAACGATGGATGCGCTCGAACGATTCGCAGATCACCGCCTTGACGCCCAGCAGCAGGGTGCCCTTGGCCGCCCAGTCGCGCGACGAACCGGAACCGTATTCCTTGCCGGCAACGACCACCAGCGGTGTGTTCTTTTCCTTGTATTTCATGGCCGCGTCGTAGATCGGCATCACTTCGCCGGAAGGCACGTGGGTGGTGAAACCGCCCTCGGTGCCCTCGGCCATCTCGTTCTTGATCCGCACGTTGGCGAAGGTGCCGCGCATCATGACCTGGTGGTTGCCGCGGCGAGAGCCGTAGGAGTTGAAATCGGTTGGCGAAACGCCGTTTTCCTGCAGGTACTCGCCCGCCGGCGACGTCGGCTGGATCGATCCGGCCGGCGAGATGTGGTCGGTGGTCACCGAGTCGCCGAGCCTGGCCAGGCAGTGGGCACCCTTGATGTCACCGATCTCGGGCAGGTCCAGCGACATACCCTCGAAGTAGGGCGGGTTCTGGACGTAGGTCGAATCATCCGACCAGTCGAACATCTCGCCGGTAGGCGTATCCATGGACTTCCAGCGCTCGTCGCCCTCGAATACGCTGGCGTAGTTGCTTGCGTACATCTCCGAGGTCACGGTGTCGCGAATGAAGTCATGCAGCTCGTGTGCGTCCGGCCAGATGTCCTTGAGGAAAATTTCGTTGCCGTTCGGATCCTCGCCCAGCGGCTCCTCGATCAGGTCGATGTCCATCCGCCCGGCGATGGCGTAGGCCACCACCAAAGGCGGCGACGCCAGGTAGTTGGTACGCACTTCGGGGTGGATGCGACCTTCGAAGTTGCGGTTGCCGGACAGCACCGAACACACCACCATTTCGTGGTCGCGGATGGCCTTGTCGATCGGTTCCGGCAGCGGGCCGGAGTTGCCGATGCAGGTGGTGCAGCCGTAGCCGACGGTATAGAAGCCCAGCGCTTCGAGATCGTCGTCGAGCCCGGCCGATTCAAGGTAGTCGGTGACCACCTTGGAACCCGGCGCCAGCGAGGTCTTGACCCATGGCTTGACCGTCAAGCCCTTTTCGCGTGCGTTGCGCGCCAGCAGGCCGGCGCCCAGCATCACCGCCGGGTTGGAGGTGTTGGTGCACGACGTGATCGCGGCGATCACGACAGCCCCGTCCTTGAGCACGAATTCCTGGTCCTTGTACTCGACCTCGGCCACGCCGGGCGTGTCGTGCCCCACAGCGGTACCGCCGCCTTCGTCGGCAAACCGTCCCTCGGCGTTGCCGTCGCGCTTCTTGGTCATCTCGGCGCAGACCTCGATGAACTTGTTCTTGGCATTCGACAGTGCAATGCGGTCCTGCGGGCGCTTCGGCCCGGCCAGCGAAGGTTCGACATCGTCGAGATCCAGTTCCAGCACATCCGTGTATTCGGCATCTTCGTCGCCGTCTTCGCGCCACATGCCCTGTGCCTTGGCGTAGGCTTCGACCAGTGCCAGGCGCTCTTCGCTGCGGCCGGAGAGCTTCAGGTAGCGGATGGTTTCGCTGTCGATCGGGAAGATCGCGCAGGTGGAGCCGAATTCCGGCGACATGTTGCCGATGGTGGCCCGGTCGGCCAGCGGCAGCTGGCTGAGTCCGTCGCCGAAGAACTCGACGAACTTGCCGACCACGCCCTTGTTGCGCAGCATTTCGGTGACGGTCAGCACCAGGTCGGTGGCCGTTGCACCCTCCTTGAGCTTGCCGTTGAGCTTGAAGCCGATGACCTGCGGCAACAGCATCGAGATGGGCTGGCCGAGCATGGCCGCTTCGGCTTCGATGCCGCCCACGCCCCAGCCGAGAACGCCGAGGCCGTTGATCATTGTAGTGTGCGAGTCGGTACCCACCAGCGTATCCGGCCACGCCATCAATTCGCCGTCGACGTCTTCGCCGAAGACCACGCGCGATAGATGCTCGAGGTTGACCTGGTGGACGATGCCGGTGTTTGGCGGCACTACCTTGAAGTTCTCGAACGCACCCTGACCCCAGCGCAGGAAGGCGTAGCGTTCCTTGTTGCGCTCGAATTCGATCCGGTTGTTCAGATCCAGTGCGTCGTCGGTGCCGTATTTGTCGACCTGCACGGAGTGGTCGATGACCAGTTCCGCCGGAGAAAGCGGATTGATCTTGGTCGGCGAGCCGCCCAGGTTCTTCATCGCATCGCGCATCGCCGCCAGATCGACAATGGCGGGGACGCCGGTGAAGTCCTGCAGCACGACGCGCGCCGGAGTGAAGGAGATCTCCTGGCTGGGTTCCGCATTCGGATCCCAATCTGCAATCGCGGCGATGTCGTCGGCGGTGATATTCTCGCCGTCTTCGTGCCGCAGCAGGTTTTCGGCCAGGATCTTCAGCGAGTACGGCAGCCTGGAAATATCGTGCTTCTCGCCCAGCTTGGCGAGGCTGTAGAAGTTGTACGTCTTGCCGTTCGCCTCTAGGGTGTCACGACAGTTCAGCTCGTCTCGCATTGAAGTTCTCCGGTGTCAATGGTGGCTCGGAGCGGTGCCCCGAAACCATCATTTTAGCACGGGGCACCGATGTGGCTGCCCGGCCAGAGCCCGGGTTGGCAAGGCTCAGCCGGCGAGTTCCGCTGCGATGCGGAACATTTTGCCGCGTTGGAAAAGCAGTCGCCACGGTCGCCCGCCTAGCTGGAACCAGAGAAATCCGGCGCGGACGCCGGCCAGCAGAATGGCCCTGATCAGGGAGACTTTTTCTTCCTGCTTGAGATGCGTCGGGTCGCCATGGACCTGGATGCGCATCGACAGCGTCGAGATATCGCTGCGATAGATGTCGGCCAATTGGGCCACAACGCTTGGATCCAGCGAGTCGTCGGCACTCTTCCAGGCCGGTTCGACCAGGCCCAGAGAACGCGCCATAGCATCCTGCCGGGTCTTGTCCTTGCGCAGCATCATGGCCAGCCTCAGCAGGCCGCTTGCATAGCCCATGGCCTGCTGCGAGTCGGCACTGCCGCGAGTGGCCATCTCACGGGTCATCGTCAGCCCAAGCCGAATGCCGGACAGGCCGCCGAATACCGCTTCGGTACTTTCGGCGTCTTGGGTAAACAGGCTGTCGATGCTGTGACGCGCCGAGGTCTGGCTGCACTGTCCGCTGGTGGCGATCTGGCGTACAAGCTCTCCGGCCTGGATGACGCCGGCAAAAGCCAGGGTCTGTTCTTTCAGCGGACGTTTCATGATGGAGTCTCCGGAATCCTGCGATCGCTGGAATCGATGATGCCGCCACCGAGGCACACTTCGTCGTCGTAAAGCACGACCGACTGGCCCGGCGTGACGGCGCGCTGCGGGTCGGTGAATTTCAGCGTCATTGTGTCACCGTCCAGGCACTCGAGTACCACCGGCTGATCGGCCTGGCGATAACGGACCTTGGCCGCAAGCCGACTGCCCGGCGCGGGCGGGTGTCCGGAGATCCAGGTCAGGCGGCCGGCTGTCAGGCGGCTCGACAGCAGGTGCGGGTCCGATCGGTCCTGGGTCACGTAGAGCCGGTTTCCCGGCAGATCCTTGTGCACGACGAACCAGGCCGCCTCGGAGAATCCGCGCACACCTCCGATGCCAAGCCCACGCCGCTGGCCCAGGGTGTAGTGCATCAGGCCGCGGTGCCGGCCCAGCAGACGGTTGTCGGTCGTCAGGATGTCGCCTGACTCACCGCTCAGATAGCGGTCTATGAACCGGTCGTAATTGCGCTCACCTATAAAGCAGATTCCGGTTGAATCCTTTTTCTCCGCCGTTGGCAGGCCCGCTTCCGAGGCTACCGCGCGCAAGTCCTGCTTGTTCATCTCGCCGACCGGGAAGCAGGCGCGCGAAAGCTGTTCCTGGTCCAGCATGTACAGAAAGTAGCTTTGGTCCTTGTTTCCGTCCTTGCCCTTGAGCAGGCGATACCCGTCTTCGGTCCGATCGCTGCGAACGTAATGACCCGTCGCCATGCGCTCGGCGCCCAGGTCGCGTGCGTGCTCAAGAAAGACCTTGAACTTGATCTCGCGGTTGCACAGCACGTCCGGGTTCGGCGTGCGCCCGGCTTCAAGTTCGGCCAGGAACTGCTCGAACACGTTTTCCCAGTACTCCGGTGCGAAGTTGCGGGCATGGAAAGGGATGCCGAGGATTTCGGCTACCTTGCGGGCATCGGCCGCATCCGCCTCCGCGCTGCATGCGCCGTCGAGGTCGTCTTCCTCCCAGTTCTTCATGAACATGCCGGCGATATCGGCGCCCTGTCGCTTCAACAGCAGCGCGGTCACCGAGGAATCCACCCCGCCGGACATGGCCACCATGGTCAAATCACTCATGCACAAGGAAATGGGGCAGGGCGGGGGCAATCGCAAGCCTGCTCACCCGTTGGGGGGCTCGCCAGAATGGGAGGGGCGAGGCAAAGTGGCGGAGATCAAACCTGGATCGGCGAAAAACAAAAGCCGCGAACCACGAAGGACACGAAGAGCACGAAGGGAAAGACGAGATTCAACTGAACGGCGACAGCTTCGATAATGCCGTCATGCAGTCACTGGACTGCAGATCTGTTTTTTTTCCTTTTTCTTCGTGTCCCTCGTGCTCTTCGTGGTTATTGCTTCGTATCTGCCTTTGTTTTTGCATCCGGTGAAACGCCGCCGGCCTCGATGGGATTCCGGAAAAAGCTCCGGCGACATCAGTTCGATGAAGCGCCGCGCCTGGGGTGTGAGGTAAGCGCCCTTGCGGGTCACGACGCCGTAGGTGCGCTTCGGGAACCACTGGCTGACGTCGCGCGTGACCAGCCGGTCGCGATCGGCGTCGTCGAGGCAGATGCTGGTGACGATCGAGATGCCCATCCCGCCGGCGACGTAGCGCTTGATGACTTCCCAGCCGCCGACCTCCATGGTGACCCGGAAGGGCAGCTTGTGGCGCTGGAAAACCCGGTCGATCAAGGTGTAAGTCGTCAGGCGCCGCGGCGGCAGGATAAGTCCATAGGGGCTGATGTCGGCCAGGCTCAGCTTGCTGCGCCGGGCCAGCGGGTGATTGCGGTTGGCGATCAATACCGGCCTGAAACTGTAGATCGGGCGATAGCGGATGTCTTCGGGCACATCGATCATGGAGCCCACGGCGAAATCGACCTGATCGGAACGCAGCATGCCGAGCCCATCGGCGCCGGTGACGTTGTGCAGATGCACGAAGATGCCGGGATGCTTCTGGCGAAACCGCTGCACCAGGCTGGGCAGGAGATGAAGGATGGTCGATTCCCCGGCAGCGATGCGGACTTCGCCGGAATCCAGCCGTCCGAAAGCGCGCGCGAACTCGTCGGGGAGGGCATCGAGCTGGTCTACCAGCGGGCGCGCCATCTCGAGCAGCGTCTTGCCGGCCGGTGTCAGGTGCATTTTCGGTCCCTGGCGTTCGAACAGCTGCTGGCCGAGTTCCAGCTCAAGAGCACGAATCTGCTGGCTGACCGAGGGCTGGGAAAGATAAAGGGCATCAGCCGCCCCGGAAACGCTGCCCAAGCGCGCAGTCTGGCAGAAGGCGCGCAGGTGCTTGAGAAGATTACCTTTGTACATCGATTATCCCGAGCGAGGCGGAGTCGAATAACCCTTGGAGCATACATTATTGGAAAAACCAATGCATGATATCTAAATATTTAATTTGTCAAATATAGCGCTGCTGGATAGGCTGTTCCACATTCACGACACTGCGGAGATTGATTGATGACCAATGCCAGTGACGCGCCGCCGGCCAGAATACTCGCGCCCGCCCCGGAACCCACAGGCGGGCTGCTCGAACCGGATCTTTTGCGCCTGCTGGGTGAGCTGGGTAGTCGATTCAGGGCGCCGGTGGACCGGCTGCTGGAAGCCAGGACGCAAGTGCAGCAGCGGCTGGACGACGGCGAGCTGCCCGACTTTCCGCCTGAAACCCGTGAAATCCGTGAATCGGACTGGAAAGTGGCCGAGATTCCGGCCGACCTGCGCGACCGGCGAGTCGAAATCACCGGTCCCGTCGATCGCAAGATGATCATCAATGCGCTGAACAGCGACGCGCGTGTATTCATGGCCGATTTCGAGGATTCCAGCACCCCGACCTGGGAAAACATGATGCACGGCCAGCAGAATCTGCACGACGCGGTCCGCGGCACCATCGAGTTCACCGGGGATAACGGCAAGCACTACACGCTCGGCGACGATCCGGCCGTGCTCATCGCCCGTCCCCGAGGCTGGCACCTGGACGAGAAGCACGTCGAGGTCGATGGACGCGCCATACCCGGCGGGCTTTTCGACGCGGCGACCTACATCTATCAGAATGCGGAGGCACTGCTGGCCAAGGGCTCCGGCCCCTACCTCTACTTGCCCAAGCTGGAAAACCGCTTCGAAGCCGCGCTCTGGGAAGAAGCGCTTGGGCTGATTGAGCAGCGACTCGAGCTGGAGGCGGGCACGATCAAGGTCACGGTGCTTGTCGAAACCATCATGGCCGTGTTCGAAATGGACGAGATCCTGCACGCGCTGCGCGGACGAATCGTCGGCCTGAACTGCGGGCGATGGGACTATATTTTCAGTTATATCAAGCGTTTCCGTAACCATCCTGATAAAGTACTTCCGGATCGGGAACAGGTCACCATGACCGTGCCGTTTCTCAAGGCGTACTCGCAGTTGTTGATCAAGACCTGCCACCGGCGGGGCGCGTTCGCGATGGGCGGCATGGCCGCTCAGATTCCAATCAAGAACGACGAAGCCGCCAACAAGGCGGCAATCGACAAAGTCCGGGCCGACAAGAAGCGCGAGGCTTCCGAAGGCCACGACGGCACCTGGGTGGCCCACCCGGGCCTGATTCCGCTTGCCATGAAAACCTTCGATGAATACCTGCACGGCGCCAATCAGCTCGACAAGCTGCGGCGCGACGTCCAGGTCAGCGCCGCCGACCTGGTCGAGCCGCCTGAGGGCACGATTACCGAGCAAGGGGTGCGCGGCAACATATCGGTCGCCATCCGCTACCTCGCCGCATGGCTGGCGGGCCAAGGCTGCGTGCCGATCAACAATCTGATGGAAGACGCCGCGACCGCCGAAATCGCGCGCGCCCAGCTGTGGCAATGGTCCCGGCACGACGCCGGGCGACTCGAAGACGGCCGCGACATCGATCTCGAGCTGGTCAAGCTCTGGATCGATGAGGCGCTGGACGAGATCCGCAAGGAAACGGGCGACGCCGAAGCATTCGAACACGCCGCACAACTGCTGGCAGCGGTTACCGCAGATGACGATTTTGTAGAATTCATCACATTGCCGGCTTATTCGAAGCTGGATTGAGTCTTGAGAACCCAGGAGATACCTGCATGAACGAAAGCGCAAACACCAGCAACATCATCAAGCTCGAGCGCGAGTGGACCGACAACCCGCGGTGGAAGGGCGTGGAGCGTCCTTATGACGCGGCAGAAGTCTTTCGTCTTCGAGGCTCGATCACCATCGAGCACACGCTGGCCCGCATGGGCTCCGAAAAACTCTGGCGGCTGATGCAGGAAGATCCGTTTGTCAACGCCCTGGGTGCGCTGACCGGCAACCAGGCCATGCAGCAGGTCCGGGCCGGGCTCAAGGCCATCTATCTGTCCGGCTGGCAGGTCGCTGCCGATGCCAACAACGCCGGCCAGATGTATCCGGACCAGTCACTGTATCCGGTCAGCTCGGTCCCGGAGGTCGTGCGCCGCATCAACAACACGCTGCTGCGGGCCGACCAGATTCAGCATTCGGAACAGTCCGGCGACATCGACTGGTTCGCGCCTATCGTGGCCGATGCGGAAGCCGGATTCGGCGGGGTGCTCAACGCGCACGAATTGATGAAGGACATGATTGCGGCGGGCGCGGCCGGCGTGCACTTCGAAGACCAGCTCGCCTCTGCCAAGAAGTGCGGTCACATGGGCGGCAAGGTATTGGTGCCGACTTCCGAGGCGGTCGCCAAGCTGGTTGCCGCTCGACTGGCGGCCGACATCGCCGACGTCCCCACGATCATCGTTGCGCGTACCGATGCGATGGGCGCAAGCCTGCTGACCTCCGATGTCGATGATCGCGATCGCGAATTTGCGACCGGGGAGCGCACCGTCGAGGGCTTTTACAACGTGCGCCAGGGTCTGGAGCAGGCGATTTCGCGCGGTTTGGCCTACGCGCCTTACGCCGACCTGGTGTGGTGCGAGACATCGAAGCCGGACCTGGAGCAGGCCAAGCAGTTCTCCGAAGCCATCCGCGCCGAATACCCGGACAAGATGCTGGCCTACAACTGCTCGCCGTCGTTCAACTGGAAAAAGAATCTTTCCGAAGCCGACATCGCGCGCTTCCAGCGCGAACTCGGCGCCATGGGTTACAAGTTCCAGTTCATCACGCTGGCCGGCTTCCATTCACTGAACTACTCGATGTTCGAGCTGGCGCGCGGCTACAAGGCCCGCCAGATGGAAGCTTACGTCGAACTGCAGGAGGCCGAGTTCGCCGCCGAGAAGGACGGATATACGGCGACCCGGCACCAGCGCGAAGTCGGTACCGGCTACTTCGACCAGCTGGCCCAGGCCGTTGCCAGCGGCAGGTCGTCGTTGAGCGCGCTGAGCGGTTCGACCGAAGAAGAGCAGTTCCGCGAATCGGCCTGAAGTGCCTGATTCTCGAGGGCGCGCGGCGGCCAACGCCGCGTGGCCCGCGAGATGAACCTTTGAGCAACCCCGCACGATTCACTTTCAACGCGGCTGGATTCGGTTAATATTGGTCGTAAAGCAACTCAGACCGCAACCGAGATCATGACCGACCCATCGCGCGAATCCGACAACCCCAGAGACGGGCTGGCTCTCGAGGAATCACGCCCGAAGACCAAGAAGCCGCCTTTGTACAAGGTGGTGCTGCTCAACGACGACTACACGCCGATGGAGTTCGTCATCGACGTTCTGAAGAAATTCTTCGGCCTGGCCCATGAAAAAGCCACTCAGGTGATGCTCAACGTGCACACCCGAGGGCGCGGCGTGGCCGGTGTCTACACTTTCGAGATCGCCGAAACCAAGGTCATCATGGTCAATGACTACGCTCGCGAGAACGAACACCCGTTGCAATGCACGCTTGAAGAATCCTGACTGGCGGCGATCGGTCGCAAGTCGGCCGGAAATCAGCTGGTATTCCGGTCCGGATTGAAACCGACCGTTTCGAATACGGTCCATAGAGAAGACGCGAAACCACCGACGGCCGCCCGGCCAGGAGAACGGCGCTAATGTTCAGCAAAGACCTCGAGCTATCGATATCGCAGGCGTATCATGCCGCGCGCAGCAGCAGGCATGAGTTCCTGACCGTCGAGCACCTGCTGCTGGCGCTCATCGACAACCCTTCGGCGCGTTCGGTGTTGCTCGCGTGCAGTGCCGATCTCAAACTGCTTGCGGCCGACCTGGAGCAGGTGCTCAACGAGACCATCCCGGTGCTCTCTGCGGGTGACCAGCGCGATACCCAGCCGACCGTCGGATTTCAGCGTGTGCTGCAGCGCGCGCTGTATCACGTTCAGTCGGCCGAACGCAGCGAAGTGCTGGGCGCGAACGTTCTCGCGGCCATTTTCGGCGAAAAGGATTCTCACGCCGTCTACCTGCTGGGCAAGCAGGATGTCAACCGTCTCGACGTGATCAATTTCATTTCTCACGGCATCACCAAGAACGAGGACCACCCTGCGCCCGAAGCGCCAGCGGGCACGGAGCAGGCCGAAGCCGAAGGCCAGGAACAGAAGTCGCCACTGGCGAGCTTCGCGACCAATCTGAATGAACGCGCCCGCGCCGACCGAATCGATCCGCTGATCGGTCGCGAGGCCGAACTCGAACGCACCGTTCAGATTCTTTGCCGGCGACGCAAGAACAACCCTCTTTACGTTGGGGAATCCGGTGTGGGCAAGACCGCGCTGGCCGAAGGTCTGGCGCTGCGCATCGTCGAAGAACGCGTGCCGGATGTGCTCGCCGGCGCCGAAGTCTGGGCCCTCGATCTGGGCGCGCTTCTGGCCGGCACCAAGTACCGCGGTGATTTCGAGAAACGTCTGAAGGCCGTGCTTGCCGAGCTTCGAGATCGCGAAGGCGCGATCCTGTTCATCGACGAGATCCACACCATCATCGGCGCCGGCGCGGCCTCGGGCGGCGTTATGGACGCGTCCAACCTGATCAAGCCCGTGCTGGCCAACGGCGAGCTCCGCTGCATCGGCTCGACCACCTTCGAAGAGTACCGTGGGGTGTTCGAGAAGGATCGCGCCCTGGCCCGCAGGTTCCAGAAGATCGACATCATCGAGCCGACGGTCGCCGAGACGATAGAGATCCTCAACGGTCTGAAATACCGGTTCGAAGACCACCATGGCGTCAAGTACGCGCCCGAGAGCCTGGAGGCTGCAGCGACGCTGTCAGCGCGCCATATCAACGACCGACATCTGCCGGACAAGGCTATCGACGTGATCGACGAGGCCGGCGCGCGCCAACGTCTGCTCGAGCCGGAGGGGCGGGTGGAGATCATCGGCACGCACGAGATCGAGGACGTGGTAGCGCGCATGGCGAGGATCCCGCCGCGCCAGGTTTCGCGCTCCGACCGAGATGCACTGCGAACGCTGGAGCGCGACCTGAAGCTGACGGTATTCGGCCAGGACGCGGCAATCGGAACGCTGTCCTCGGCCATCAAGATGGCTCGCTCCGGACTGGTCGACTCGGATCGCCCGATCGGCTCGTACCTGTTTGCCGGCCCGACCGGCGTGGGCAAGACCGAGGTCACGCGTCAGCTGGCGATGACGCTGGGGATCGAGCTGATTCGATTCGATATGTCCGAGTACATGGAAGCTCACACGGTTTCGAGACTCGTGGGAGCGCCGCCGGGCTACGTAGGATTCGACCGGGGCGGCCTGTTGACCGAGGCGGTCACCCAGAACCCGCACGCGGTGCTGCTGCTCGACGAGATTGAAAAGGCCCACCCGGATATCTACAATCTTCTGTTGCAGGTGATGGATCACGGCAAGCTCACCGATGCCAACGGCCGCATGGCCGATTTCCGCAACGTCATTCTGGTGATGACCACGAACGCGGGGGCGGCTGACATGAACCGGCGTGCGATAGGTTTCACCGATTCCGACGCCAGGCCCGACGGCATGGAGGCGATCCGGCGACAGTTCACGCCCGAATTCCGCAATCGACTGGATGCAGTCATCCAGTTCGAGTCACTGCCGTTCGGGGTCATCCTGCAGGTGGTCGACAAGTTCGTGATGGAGCTCGAGAACCAGTTGGCCGACCGCAACGTGCACATCGAAGTCTCCGACAGCGCGCGCGAATGGCTGGCGCGCCACGGCTTCGATCCGGCGATGGGCGCGCGTCCCATGAAGCGCGTGATCCAGGAACATATCAAACGGCCGCTTGCAGACGAACTGCTGTTCGGTCACCTGGGAGAGCAGGGCGGCACCATCCACATTGACGTGAATGAGTCGGGGGCGGGGCTTTCGCTGACTTTCAACGCGGCAGAAGTCGAAGCATTGCCGAGCTGATTGCCGATAGCGTATGGGTTGGCCGGCAAGGCCGGCGAGCCCGGTGCCGGATCGACTACTTCATGCGGTAAGTGATACGGCCCTTGGACAGGTCGTACGGGGTCATTTCCACCTTGACCCGGTCTCCGGTGAGAATGCGGATGTAATGCTTGCGCATCCGGCCGGAAATATGCGCAGTAATCGTGTGGCCATTGTCGAGTTCAACACGGAACATCGTGTTCGGCAGCGTCTCGAGTACGCGACCTTCCATCTCGATCTGTTCGTCTTTTGACATGGGGCTCCATCAGAGTGTTAAAACCCCGTTATTCTGCCACCTTTCGGGACCAAAGCCAAGCTTCATGGGCCGCCAATCAGGATTTCCGTTGCGCTACCGTCGAGCCCGCCGCCTGATTACTCCGGCGGCCTGTGGCCGGGGTCTCGAAGCCGGTCGCGCCTGAATCCCTTTCCGATGCGATAGTGGAGCGTTTGAACAGGTATGCCGTTGCGGAAGACGGTCCTGGTCTTCAGCGGTCCCAGACCGATCAGTGCGATTTCCAGCCAGTCCTCGTCGATCAGCTTGGATTCATGGCTGACCAACACAACGGGCCGATTCGGGTCGGTATCCGCATCGAACCAACGCTCCCACTGCGAGCCGCTCATGCCGACCAGGTTGCGGGCCGTAATGTTGTCGCGCCTGCCGTCGACGTCGTGAAAGGACAGCGCGGCTGAAATGCCCCACTTGGCCATGCCGGCAATGATCGGTCGCTTGCCCGTTTCCGCTTCGATTTGCGTTTCGAGTGCGTGAACCTCCCGGGCCAGTTCCGGCCAGCCCATGTAGCCCAGCCGGTTCGGCTGCCACTGCACGCCCGGAAGACCGATTGAAATGTAGTGCAGGCCGAATCCGAAGGCCACAAGCGAAAGTGGCAGAAGCGGGCGCCACAGTCTCTCGATGCTCCGCGACAGGCGCGTCGACACGGTCCAGGCGGGGGGGTGAACCGTAGCCGCGATCATCGGCAGCAGTCCCAGCCATGCCGGCACGATCCAGTGAACCTTGATCTCGGTGAACAAGCCGAACGCAGCGATAGCGGCCACTGGCGTCAGCGCCATGCTGAGCATGAAACGGCGCGATGCCTCGTCCGGGCAGATGCGTTTGCGCGCCGGCCCAAGCAGGTACAACGCAAGGATTCCGGCCAGCGGCGCCAGCGCAACGATTGTGTATAAAGGCAACCAGTGAACGCTCACGGTCGCTTCCTCGGCGATCCGTCGCGTGGACTGGAACGCGAAAGAGGCCCAGTCGTGCTGAAAGTTCCAAACCAGTACCGGGCTGAACAAGGCCAGCGCTACAAGCGCACCTGCCCAGGGGTGCCACGTCGCGAGGTGTCGGCGGGCAGGGGGGTGGGCCAGCATGAAAAGCAACACCGCAGGCCCCAGAAAGACAATGGTGTATTTCGCCAGCGCTCCGGCACCGATTGCGATGCCCGCGTATATCCACGCCCCGGAGCGGTCTTGAACGAGGGCGCGCTGCAGAAAATAAAGCGCTGCGAGCCAGGCGGTCGTCACCGCGGCATCGGTGGTCATGAGAAATCCGGTCGCCAGCCAGGCCGGCACGACTGCCACCAGCATTGCACCGAACAGCCCGCGCGTCTTGCCGTAAAAATCGCGGGTAAACAGGTAAGCGAAAACGATCGATGCGGGCCCCAGCAGGAGTGTGGCCGCGCGCACGCCAAAAGCGTTGTCGCCAAACAGCGAAGAGCCGATCCACACCAGCCAGGCTGTCAACGGGGGATGATCAAGGTACGAAAGCGCCGGATGCAGCGTGTAGGTCCAGTAATACATCTCGTCGAACATCAATTCGGCTTGCCCGAGATAGAGCCAGCGCAGCATCAGTGAGCAGCCGATAAGCGCCAGGGCGGCCATCCGCCAGCGGGTTTCGGGGTTGCTCTCGGCCTGGCTCGCGGGGAATACGTAGAAGATCGATCCGAGGTAATTGACCCCGGCGGTCAGGCCGACCGCCGGCAGAATCGCCAGCCAGGGCGCCACGCCCAGGCCGTCGGTCAGCACCGCAAGCACGCCACCGCGCAGCGTCAGCGACACAAGCGCAACCACCAGAAACGCCCAGTAACGCTGTAGGGTCGAACGGTGCGGAGCAAACTCGCTGGCGAAACTCCAGCGGTAATTGAGCATGAAATTGCTGACCGTCGCAACCAGGAACGCGCCGAAGTGCGCCGTCGCAAGGCTGGCGTCGATCGATCTCAGCAACCAGAACACCGCAAGGTCGACGCCCACCCCGCTCAGGCCCACCAGACTGAACCGCGACAGGTTGCCCAGCGTCATACGCGCCCCGCTCAGCGCTGCCAGGCGACGCACGAAAAGCCACTGTACGCGCGCGTTCATCTTGGAGGCCCCGCTGTCGCGGTCGTTGAACCGGAAAGGCACTTCGATCACCCTTGGGTCGGGGCGGGTTCGCATCAGCACTTCCAGCAGCACCTTGTAGCCTGCCTCCAGCGGTTCCAGGGAGCTCAGCCGTTCCCTTGTGGTAGCGAAGAATCCCGACATCGGATCCCGGACGCCGGTAAATGGCCATGCCAGCAATGCCGCAGCGCGAGATCCCACGCGGCGCCATCGCGGCCAATCGGCGATCGCGCCGCCTCGCACGTGTCGGCTGCCGACCGAAATATCGGCCAGGCCGGCTTCAAGCGGCGCGAGCAGGCGAGTTACTGTTTCGGTCGGGTGCGAACCGTCGGCGTCCATCACGACGCAGTAGTGTCCTTTGGCTAACCTGGCGGCCTCGAGCACCGAGGCGGTCAGATCCGGGGTGCCGGTTCGCTGTAGCAGCCGAACCCGTCCGGATGCGGTGCGCGCCCGCACCTCGGCGATCGTCGAATCGGTGGAGCCGTCGTCAGCAACGATGATTTCGACGCGGCCCGCCAAATGCGGCTGCGCGAGAAGCGAATCGATAAGCGTCCCGATATTGCCGCCCTCGTTGCGCGTGGGCACAAGTACCGAAATCGACGGCCAATCCACGCGCAGTTCTTTACCGGGAAGCCGGGCACTGGAATGAGGGGCGGAAGAGCTCAAAATAGGGTTGATCCGGCGGCTGGGCGGCCCCATTGTCGACGTGACCCAGAGTTTAGCCGACGGTTGCTGCCGGGCAGATACTTTGTAATTGCCGCAAAAACATCGAAAGGGTATTGACAGAAAGAATTGTCAGGCTAAAATTACGGGTCTTGTCTGCGGGAATAGCTCAGTTGGTAGAGCACAACCTTGCCAAGGTTGGGGTCGCGAGTTCGAGTCTCGTTTCCCGCTCCAGATACTTCCGAGAGCCCCGGCATGTCCGGGGTTCTTGTTTTTCCGGGCAGCTGACGCACCGCGAAAATCCGCGGTACAATCTGCGACTCAGCTTCCCGCACCAAGGCTAGGTGGCAGAGTGGTCATGCAGCGGCCTGCAAAGCCGTTTACCTCGGTTCGATTCCGGGCCTAGCCTCCATCCATCCTGAATTCCCCCTCGAAGCCGGACGTTTGGCAGGCCGGTCATGCGCGCTGTATCATCTCGGTACTGAGAAACCTTTTAAAAACGTAGCGAGCGGGTGCCTGGCGATGGCCGCCAGATCACAGAGCCCGGGTGGTGAAATTGGTAGACACAAGGGACTTAAAATCCCTCGGCCTCGCGGCCGTGCCGGTTCGAGTCCGGCCCCGGGCACCACATTATTTACAGCAGTTTTAGCCTTTTCATTGGCTATTGAGATTAGCACTAGAAATTGACCGTGTAGGCGCTGTGTAGGCAAATTCGCCAAATTTTTGGCCTACATGGCCACTTCGGTTCATTTCGGCCCGCGCGTAATGCGTAAAAATCCCCCCAGAAAATTCCGAGCCGACCCTTCCGGCCAATCGCGGAACGTTGACGTGTCCTGGTTCGATTTCAGCTAGGGGTTGATCCGCCTTCCAGTGAATCACGAGGAGGAAATCAGTGGTCCATCAATAATAAATCAGTGTTCCATAAGGTAATCAGCTGGGTCATCCCTGACACTGCGCCTCGTAAGCCAAACACCAAACCCAAGCTAGAGGCGTCTTCGACATGAAAAGAACTACTGCGGTTTTATCTTTACTATTGTTATCGGTACCGTTTACCGTCGGCGCGGATGTCGTCGTAGATAACAGCCCCGACGGGACGGGAGTCATGACATTCAACAGCACGTTCGGGGCGATGTTTCCCGGACAGTATGTCGGTGACCGATTTACTCTGGTAAACGACACCGTGATTACCGGTGGCGCGATTTTCTCCAGTTCTGCTCCCATGTTTAGCATTGTTGGCACCCCGGTTGTGTTCGTTGTTCTGCCGGATGAGGGAGGTGTCCCGGGAAACACTCCTGTGATCAATGAAGCGGTTCTGCTGGACGCAGTCGATAATGTTTTGACGACCCGTGACCCGGGCATGCTCCGCAAGCACGCGACCATCCCACCCCATTTGCTGCCTGCGGGAGACTACTGGTTCTACATGGCCGGTGACGGCTCTCAATTGATGCAGGGAACCGGCCATTACGACGACAACGTCTTTTATTTTGGGGAAGATGCCAATCCAGACCTGGAAAGGGGCGCGGCCAATGTGGGAAATGGGGACACGTTCTTTACCATCGAGGGGGACAGTGCCGTGACAGCGCATGCTTGCGCCGGATTTTATTCACCCATGGAGGACTACCCCGTCAAGGCCAAAAAGAACCGTGTGTTCCCGCTCAAGATGGAGTTGTTCGACGGTGACGGCTTCGAATTGGAAGGCAGCGACCTCGCAGCAGCCCCTGTGTTGCAGGTGATTTACCGGGCCGTTGACGGAATCACCGCGCTCGATGTGAGCAGTGACGCGCTCTCAGCGGGAGCGGGCTCAGAGGGTAATCAGTTTGCATATACGTCAGATGGGATCTGGCAGTTCAACCTGAAATCCAGGAACTACAGTTCCAACGGCGAGTACATGATTACGGCTGTATCCGGTGATGATGCTGAATACGTCATTGATCCGGCGTGCGTGACCAGTTTCCTAATCGAATAGGTCGGGGAAGTCGCCCGGAGGGCCGTCGATTTTCGGCGGCCTTTCAACTTAGCCGCTCAAATGCCCCGGTGCGGCGCCGTGACGCCTTGGATCGTGAATTGTCCCCGCTGTGACCGTACCCTCGCAAACCGAGCCATTGAACCGCCCCGACTTAATCGGAGACCTCCGGGTTTGAGTCAGGCCGCCAGGGCCTGACCGTCGTTTTTTCCGATAATACGCTTGCTCGAACTCGGCAGGTGGCACGTAGCCAATCGAGCTGAGCAGACGGCGATTATTGAACCAGTCCACCCATTCCAGGGTGGCGTATTCGAAGTCGCTCAATGTTCTCCAGGGACCGCGCCAATGGATCACCTCAGTCTTGTAGAGCCCGATGATGCTCTCGGCGAGCGCGTTGTCGTAGGAGTCGCCAGTGCTGCCAACCGACGGTTCGATACCGACTTGCCGCAGGCGCTCGGTGTGACGGATCGAGACGTACTGCGTTCCGCGGTCGCTGTGGTGAGTCAAGCTCTCGTCGGTCGATCGCGCCGCCAGCGCTTGCTCCAGCGCAACAAGCACCAGGCCGGTCCTCATCGAATGAGACGTGCGCCGGCCGACGATGCGATCGGCAAAGGTGTCGATCACGAATGCCGTGTAAGCAAACCCGCGCCAGGTCGCGACACAGGTGAAATCGGCC
>Ga0209942_1000857_pt1 | contig 17525 bp, 16 predicted proteins | sample SalPonR1_A_D2_MG_FD_185695 | JGI IMG/M metagenome (GOLD analysis project Ga0209942, IMG submission 185695) | Salt pond soil microbial communities from South San Francisco under conditions of wetland restoration - Salt Pond MetaG R1_A_D2_MG... ...
CGGACGATGTGGATTATCTGTTCATTTCCGAGCAGGACGTTCCAGAGGAAGTGAGCGGTTTCAAGAAAGCGCGGGACCATGCGTTTCTGCACCAGAAGACGCATGTTGAGGTTGAGATTCTAACCCCTGAGTTCCTCAAAGTGGACGCGGCGTTGGTGCAGAAGGTATACGACACGGCACGAACGGACAGCGGTGTGAAAATCGCGAGCCCGGAGGGACTGGTCGCGCTGAAGGTACAGCGAGGATTTTTGCAGGACAAGGCGGACATCGTAGCCCTATTGAAGGTGACTGCGATAGATCTTACGGAATGGTCGGCGCTGCTGACCGACGAACAGAAGCAGATGATTGATGACCTTAGAACGGTCGCTGAAAAGGAAGAAGGGTAATGTCGAATTATGAAGTGATGAAGGGGTTGAACGGAGTCGGACTGATCAAGTCTTGGACGAAGGGAGTTCAGTTCGAGTCTCAGGCTCGCGACCAGCTGAAGAACATCGCGTCTCTGCCCTTCATTCATAAGCATGTCGCGGCGATGCCAGATGTCCACCTTGGCAAGGGTGCGACGGTCGGTTCGGTCATCGCGACGAAGGGTGCGATCATCCCAGCGGCGGTTGGGGTGGATATCGGCTGCGGCATGAACGCGGTGAGGTTGTCGCTGACGGCGGATGATCTTCCTGACAACCTGCGGAACATCCGCGGCATGATTGAGCAGATGGTGCCCGTGGGTAATGAAGACCATGGGTGGACTTTCGCAAGAAGGACGATCCACGATAAGACGCCAAAGCTATTGAACAACATCCATGCTCAATTGGAGCCAGGCTTTAAGGCGTTGGTCTCGAAGCACCCAAACATCGAGAAGATGGGCCGCGAGCTTGCGCGTCGTGTGTACCGACAGATTGGAACGCTGGGTGGAGGTAATCACTTCATCGAGCTTTGCTTGGACGAGAATCAGGAGGTGTGGGTAATGCTACATTCGGGTTCGCGCAATCCAGGTAACTGCATTGGTCGATATTTTATCGACCTTGCGAAGAAGGACATGGAGCGACACTTCATTTCGCTGCCAGATAAGGATCTGTCTTACCTGGTCGAGGGAACGGAGCACTACGATTCTTATGTCGAGGCAGTATCGTGGGCGCAGGATTTTGCGTTCCGCAACCGCCAGGTGATGATGGAGCTCGTTCTTCGTGCGCTGCGGTCGAAGCTGCCGGATTTCGAGGTTACGCATGAGGCGGTCAACTGCCATCACAACTACGTTTCGATGGAGAACCACTTCGGTGCGAACGTCCACGTGACGCGGAAGGGTGCGGTACGGGCGCGTGAGGGTGACCTGGGCATCATCCCGGGGTCGATGGGGGCTCGGTCGTACATCGTCCGTGGAAAGGGTAACGCCGATTCGTTTCACTCGTGCTCGCATGGTGCAGGTCGTGCTCACTCGCGTGGGGCAGCGAAGAAGCTCTTCACGCTTGAGGACCACTACAAGGCAACGGAGGGCGTCGAGTGCCGAAAGGACCGTTCCGTGTTGGACGAGACGCCAGGTGCGTACAAGGATATTGATAAGGTAATGGATGCGCAGAAGGACCTGGTGGAGATCGTTCATACGCTGAAGCAGGTTTTGTGCGTGAAGGGGTAAGATGATGATGGATGTTGAAAAGTTTTTAGCCGCGGCAAAGAAGGGTGTTGTCACGGTTGTCTTCAAGAAGCTCGGTGGCGGCGAGATTCGACACATGGTATGTACCCTTAATCCCGAGACCAGCGGTGCCAAGGTGAAGACGCTGATAGAACAGCGACCGGACAATGATCACATTGTGGTTTGGGCGCTTGATCGAGACGCTTGGCGCAGCTTTCGAGTGAATACGGTGATTGACTGGTTTGAAGGGTCTAACGGAGCGGAGAAGAATGCCTAAGATTGAGGTATGGAAGTGCCCACACACCGGGAAGCTATTCGAGCATAAGAGTTCTTATGAGCGCCATCTGCGCAGAGAGGCTCGCAATCGTCGAGATCGACGACGCATTAAAATGTTAAGGCAAGCCCGAGAAGAAAAGATGGCGGCGTGGCGAGCAGGATTGACGGACATCCTGCATCTTGATGATTATATTCTAGAGCACCAACGGATGCTTTGGGATATGGCTCGCTCTTCGATGAATATTGGCAGCATCGCTTGGAAAGGTATATCCACCGATTGGTATCCTATCGTGGAAACGGTTTCGACCTCTTTTCGATATTCAGAGTTGGTCTCGAATACGCATTCTGCGCCGTTGACGGGTGTGACAAATTGGGGCGGGCGGAAAGAAGATGCACCACGAGGATACCCGGGATTCGTTGGGTCGATAGAATGGCGGACTCGCTTTCCGGAAGAAGGACGGCCTAAAAACATCAGTTCGTGTATTGCGGGTTCGCTTTTCTCCGGAGACCTAGTTGGGATCAACACTGGCACAGGCGGCAGTCGAGGCGCTGGCGAAAAAACGGGCATCATTCGCTATCAATATAGTGTATCAATTTTCTTAGATGATTGGATAGGTCTGAAGCGATCTCACTTCTTAGAATGTTTGTCTGGGCGAAAAATGGAGACCGCGTGACTGATCGAGAGAAGAAAATGAATAAGTTAGCAGAGCATATTATCGATGCTATAAATCGAAAAGATAATCTTAAAGGAGACGAAGAAAGTGAGTAACCGCAGTTGGGTAATTTTTGGGCCTGAAGAAGTCTTTATTGACGAAGACCTTCATAATGCCAGTTCTGATTTTATTTCAGATGACGAGTGGGTTGGCACCGAAAAAGAATGGTATGATTTTATTGATCAATATAATCTAACAGTTGAGACAAGTGATGAAGATTATGCAATCATTAACAACAGGGCGGTATTCATTGGCGCGTATGATGAATACGGGTATACAAGCGGCCGGGGCCAATTCGATGACGACGGCTACTAACCAGCATCGTGGAGATGAAACTCTGTTTGCAAGCTCTGATGGCCGTTTCGTCGTTTATTCGTCAAAAATCAGCAACACCCACAGAAGGTCTTACTACCAATCACTAATATCAGCCCATGTTGCAATTGTTTATAATCGTGTGACAAGTACATTTGATCTGATCAAAAATCGTTTAACTGGTGTGCTGTCAGACAAGGTATTGACAGAGTTTTTGGATCGGGAGCTTGACATCAAAACTGAACGAGTTCGTTCAGGCGGGAAATCCGCTACCGTAAAACTGGCAGGAAGTCCTAAACAGATATTTGCTCTACGATTGAAATACGGCTGGCTTTGACTTTGCACAATAGATAAATATCTCTATGCATGTTCAAAGAGTATATAGCTTGACTACGCGAGAATTTGAAGGTCTTTTCGGGACCGATCTATTCTCATGTCTTGTGTCTCGGAAATATGTTATTCAATTTCCTTCTTCTTCTAATATTATGGATGGTTTTGATTATGACGAATCTGTGCGATCGCTGGTTGAGATGCATGCCACCGGTCCCTGGTATGCTCATAGAAATACCTATTACTTCTCAAATGACAACGACGCTTGCTTTTTTGAAAAAGATGTGTTAGAATACACAATTAAGGAAGAAGAAAATGGACACACTAATCCTCAACAAAGATCATAACCCTCTATCTATTGTGCCGCTGTCAGTGGTACCGTGGCAAACTGCAATTCGCCTTGCTTACCAGGAAAAGGTATACGTGGTCTCAAATTACGAAAACTGGAAAGTCCGCTCTCCAAGCACCATTATGGAAGTTCCTTCTGTTGTGGTTACGAGCGAATACATCAAGTGGAACCGACAGATCAAGTATAACCGAACAAACATCTATCTTCGTGATAATTTCACTTGCCAGCTATGCAATTCTGAAGGGTTGCCACCATCGCAGCTCACGCTGGATCACGTTGTGCCTCGGAAGCACGGCGGCAAGACCAATTGGAAGAATATTGTAACAGCTTGCCGAAAGTGCAACCATGCGAAAGGCGATGACCGGCGCATCGTTCCTAAGAAGATGCCAGAGCGTCCTTCATACTATGAGCTCATCGCAAAGAGAATGAAGTATCCTATCACAGTCCGTGATGAATCGTGGTTGATTTATTTGAACTGGCCTGAGGATAAGATTACGATGAAGATTCCGAGAGAAAATCGTTCGTCATGATATCTATCATAGTGGCGTGTGATGCCAATCGTGGTATAGGACGGAACGGTACCATTCCTTGGCATTTTCCTTCTGACCTTCAGTGGTTTAAAGAAGTAACAAGAGATAATGTGGTCATTATGGGCCGTAAGACATACGAATCACTTCCTGAAAAGGTACGCCCATTACCTAATCGTCATAATATCGTTGTCACTTCTAATAAGATCGACGGAGTACAAACTGCAGATAGTTTGAAGAAAGCTATTTTCGCGGCCTCTCTATATGGTAAAGAGATTTTCCTAATAGGTGGTCAACGAATCTATGAAGAAGGTTTGGTATACGCTGATCACATTTTCATGACTCAGATACACGACGCCTACGAGAATATGGATACGTTCTTTCCTAAGCTCTCAGACAATTGGGTGGTCAAAGAGCAAGATACTTTTTGTGATAGAGCTGGAAAGGACGGACCAATAGTTTATGATTATTATGTCTTGGTCCGTCCTAATTCCGGAAGCCGTTAGTCAGCCGAGATACCTTCAGCCTTCTCCTTTTGGGCCTTGGATGGGCGACCACCTTTCTTTAGGCTAGGGTCCAATGTATAGGCCTCTTCACGAAGCTTCTTAGCATCTTCTTCCATTAGACGAGCTGTCAATAGCTTTGTTTCGGCAAGGCTACTCTTCTGCTCATCAGATCCAACAGGCGGCTGATCTGCTACTGGTGCTTCTGCTGACGCTTGTGTATTTGGGAGTTCTACAGGAGTAGTCGTCTCAGCAACATCGCCAGGTGATTGTGAACCGCTGATCTGCTTATTGATATCGCGCAGCGGTGCAGACCTATTAGGCATAGGGACAACGCTGATTTGATCCACAGACATTTTCTTCAACAACCCTCTTTCATGAAGGCCTTGAAGCATTGGACGTCCGTCTCCAAACATGCGACGCTGAAGAACCTCATATAGATTCAGAACAGACTGTCCTTCTTGACTATCTACCACTCTCATTAGCTGATCGTGATACATCTCAGGTAAGGTCTTGGTTTCTACAACTAGACAACTGTCTTCATCTTCAGGTAGTTCCCGAAAGACAATCACTACCTTTGTTCCTAAATGATTTGTTCCTACATGTTTTGTAAAGTTAGTCATTATTCATCTCCTTCTGCTGCTTCCTGTGCTTTCTTTTCTTCTTCAAGTCTTTGATTATACACAGTCACAAAATTCGCCAGCTTGTTGAATAACATTCCTACTTCAGCCGCTTCCGAAGCCTGAAACGCTCCTCGCCGAAAAGCAACATCAATATATTGTGCTGCTGCACCAATGTCACTAACATTGATTGTGGGGATGTCCTGTTGTGATTGTGCCTGTTCAGGATTAGTGGCCCGCTCAGCCTTCTTTTTTGTAGTCTTTGCCATAGTTCACCTCATTTTGTTTTATGTGCGTATTTATTTATCGTTTTAGGAAAAAACCATATAGGTTTTTTATATAGATAAATAACAACATGGCACTAGAATTGAAATTTAATACGAATATACGCAAAGCTGGAATCATGATTGAGGAAGGCGAAGTCGCACCTTTCATTGATTATCAACACATTCGATTTGTGATTGAGATTGACCGAGTTCTTGGGACTGTAATCTGGACACCGTTCAATATTAATTCACAGGAGCTAGAAGAAGAGCATAGTTATAGATATCCTTTTGCCAGTCATAATATTCTGTTTGATGCTATTTTAGGGCCGCGGGCAAGGGTTTCTCCTACCGACCCTGTGATTACAGAGTGGCCAAACTTTCCGCCTCCGGAAGAATCTACTGGGCAAGTATATCCGTAAGATAGATTAGATATGAAAAAGGGGCTTTCGCCCCTTTTTCAAATATCATCAATTATCGACTGCCGACAACCGAAAGAACCGTGCCTTCTTCCTCAGTAGTCTTATCTTCTAGAGCACGACCAATAACAGCAAATGGTGAGATGTCTGCGGTGTCTGCTGCCATTGCCACACCAGGTACCATGCTGGTCACTAGTCGCTGGCCCTTGTTTACGGTACCGATTACTCTCACAGGTACCCGTCCAGCAATAGCCACGAATGGATGTGTATCAGCGTTACCGATTGCCGTGTTCAATGCCAATCCCGGCTCCATTGAGATCACGCCAAAGACGTCGAGATCCATTTCGCCCGTAGTCGCCGTCACTTCTTTTGCACCGCCAATCTTGACAATTGTGCCTTCACTGTATGCAGCATCGGTTTCATATCGTTCTGCCAAGTCAGCGCCACCTGCGCTGAAGGTTACGCTGTAGGTATTCTGCCAGCGGACGGTATTGCTACCTAGATCATGCGTATTATGATCAATCGGAACAATATCTCCGCCTGATGTATACTGGACCATTCTGCGCCATGCTGCCGCTCCAGTTCCTCCTGTAACATTAACCTTTAACTCACCGCTTGCTCCCGAGTCGGAATCAAACCAAATCTGACCTTGGACCGGATTTAAAGGTTCTGCGGCATTTGAAAAATGCTCTAGCATGTGAACAAACGCTGTGGCAACATTCTCACCGTAATTTGTAACATTCTGACCTAGTAGAGGAATGGATGTTGAGTTGTCAAACGCGGCATCTGCAATGACAATTGTATCTACACCGTTTGATTTCGTAACTGTATATGGCATTTTTAATAAACTCCTGTTCTATCTTTATTTATCACATTAGGGTCCCATTTGGACACGAATGGTATATTCTATTTCTAATTCGCGATTATTCGCTTTTTGCACCGGATGAAAAATAACATGAGTTAGCATTCTTCCATTTGGATCAAACGCGGCAGGCGGTGCTGTGATTGCTCCGGTATACAGAGATATCTCATCAAATACATAGGTATCATTCGTTGCAATGGCCTGATCTTGCGTGTCTTGATCTGTCGGTTCTCCGAATACCAAGGAAACTGTTGTCTTTAGATCAGAAAAATTTGACGTTCCTGGTACCACCTCAATTTGCTGAGGTGCGCTAATCTGTTTCCAATATGTTGGCTGATACGGCGCTGCTGTGGGATCTTGAAGTGTCGATGTGTTTGGTGCTCGATAGGCAATATTACCCGAGCTATCAATACTCGTTCCTCCACTACCAAAGACCATATGAGTCACGTGTCCTAGTGCATCTCCCGCAAGCGCCTGAGAAATAGCCCAACTAATGTTACCGAAATGAATGGCATTTTGAACGTGTCTCAGTACCGTGTTCGTACTCTTATCAGTAATTTTCACGATACCTATCGCGCCAGTGTTTCTGATTAAATCTATTGACATCTTACCCTCTTGTCTTTAAGACAACTTTTTTCGTCTTTGAATCTTTAATAACAAGTTTTGCAGCCACAGACGCATTTAATGTATCATCCGGCTTCTTTTCTTTTTTCTCGCTCATGTTCTTATTTATCAATTTTCTCACAGAGATATTTATTGATTATCTTATTCTAGGATGCTTGAGACTACTCACCTTCTCAACCGTTACCGTTTGTGGATTTGGTAAATCCCAAGTGCCAATAGAGTTAATAATTCCCAACAATTCTGTTGTTCTTGCAGCATCTATTCCCTCAGTCTCTTCATCCTTAGTTGGAACAAATACTTGAAACAAGACCTCAGAGTTAACCTCATCTGAAAACGCCATTCTTACATATACTGGTAACTGAAATAATTTCTCTGCTTCCTTTCTGAGAATCATTCTATAATGATTCAGAAATCTCATCTTCTCAGTATTCATATTATACGCCTCCCTTGACAACGACCGCGCCGCCGGTATAGATCTGATTATTATCTGCTTCTTCATCATACCATTCTGGAGAGCTTCCAAAGGTAATTAAACCGCTCTCAGACATCGAAAGTGCCCAACCAAAGGTATAGTCTCCCCAAGATGCATGGAATGTTGAACCCGGTCTTGCCGGTATTGGATCAGCAATTGTTTCCTGTAATGTCCATACGCCGCCAACTAATTTGTAGAAAAATACTCGGCCTGGATCAGGATTGCCGGTACCATACAAATCAGAAAATGCCAACACATCTCCACTTCCACACATCACACAACTATTATACCATGCACCATCATCTCTTAATATTGTCTTTGCGAACGTTCCGTCGCCATTATCATCCCAAACATAAACCATACCTAACCAGGCATCTGTGGTTACAATACGGCTTCCGTCATTAGATAATGCAAAATCAAAATAACCATTTGACGTAGCATTGAATGGAAGGTCATCTGGCTGAATAATAGAATATAAATCCATAGCTCCTGTTCCAGAATTCCATCTATACACCTTGTAAGCCACAACATTATCTCCGGGGTCGAATGTGCCTCTCCATAGATGCCACATGCCAGTGATAAGAGTATTGCCATCTCCAGAGATACGCATATTATGTCCATCTCCGTAGATATCATTCTGCTGACCGCTAATTAAAGGATCGTATGTTGTGACGAGGTGTGTATTTGTCCATGTTCCAGCAACATTAGTAAATGCATATACGAACCCTACATAGGTTGCTTGCGTATCTCCCCACGGTGCATCATTATATACGGCTTCTGGATGAGATACAAATAATACGGACCCCGGACCGCCATCGCCGCGAAGCTGAACTGAATGACCGAAACCGGCTCTAGAAAAGCTTGTACTATCTGGTGGTCCTTCAAATCCTGCTCCGCCGTTCGACGGGTATGTATCTGACAGGTCAAATCTACCAATCTGATCATAAGAACTACCATTACGGGTAAATAAATATACCGCACCCTGTAAGGCTCCATTAATATATTCAGGGGCGCCAACAGCCACAAATGTACCATCGTCGTTAGTTGCGATGATATGCGAATAATGCTTCCTAAAACCACTGTCGCCAGCGGAAGTAGAGCTTGCAAAATTATCGTCTCGAGCAGACCCAGTAGCATCATTATGCGAAAACCGAGTCAATTCTATATACTCATCATTCACCAGTTCATAAACTGTGACGTGTCCATCGAAGTTTGTTCCGGCGGTTACTCCAACGGTATCTACGGCTGCGCCCAGACCGACACCTGAAAACAATACAGAACCATCGGGCGTCATTGCTGTAGACCAGCCACCCCATGTAAATACTCCAGGCCAAGAAGCATCAAAATCTAAAGGATCATAATCATAGTATAACGAACTCTCAGTCGACCAGGAACCAATTTCACCACAACCTATGGTTACAGAAATATCTACCGGTAAATCCGCTGTCCCAACTCTTCCCCATGCATCAGTAACTACCCCTCTCAAAGTTCCGTTATAGTCTGCCAACGGCGTTTCTAAAGCAACGGAAATACGCACGTCGTTTTCATTACTTACATTGAATGTGACTCCTGGGTCCGGTTGAACTAGCCAACTAATATCATATGTCAAAGGAGGAACCCCATTTACGCCATTGAGCGTTGCAGTCACTGGTAATTCTTCACCTGGGGATACTGTCTTATTAATTGCCATTTTTATTCTCTCTTATTGTCTGCCCATCACACTAGAAATCATACGCATTTCAGGAACTGGGATAATATTATATGTACTAAAATCAGTTGTAGTCATAATGATGCCTTCTTTGTCTGCATAGCTGAGACTTGTTCGACGCCAACCGGTTAAGCACCAAGTGCCTTGGTGGTATGCAACTCCTACCATACGAGATTGATCGAACCCCACAAACTCCGAGGCTAATGATATATAGGTCCATGTAATACCGTCAGAAGATATAGCAACAAATGGTGCTATTGGACTTTCGTCTGTATAGCCGACGCCCACGAATTGTCCATCGGCATATTTCATATCATTTAGTCTCCACGCGCTTGGTGGCTGGTCGGTTGCGGTCGTCCATGTTCCTCCGAAATCGGACGAGTATGCAACCGTAACCGCTGGGCCATTTTGCCATGCAACGATGCGACTTGTATCGTCTTCGCTACGAACCATTGCTTGTAATTGATAAGAACCGGTAGTTCCAGGAAATGCAGTTAGAGTTGAGAATCCGGTAGTGAGTTCGTCGCTGTCGTTTCCTCGGAGAATAAATCGAGATCCCCATCCTAGCACAAATTCATTTGTATTATCGTCGATAAATCCTTTTCCAATCCTCTCTCCGCCAAATATATCATTTGGATTCCATGTTAGTCCTCCATCATCCGATTGAACAATTCTACCAACGGTATTACCAACGACAATTCTTTCATCGGACGGTCTGCATAGAATTGCAGTAGTAGCACCAGAAGTTATCGTCGTTGGGGATGGATCAGTCCATGTTAATCCAAAATCGTCTGTATAAGATAACCTACCGATATTTGTGTCTGGGTCTCTATAGCCCGTCGCAATGTATCTATCTACCGAAGGCACGTGAGTCATTGTAGAGAGACCGCCCAAGAGAGATCCCCAATTGCTTAGGTTTCCGTCTACGCCCGGACCAGTTCCCATTGTTACTACGCCGTCATCTAATTGCAGTCCTTTTGGCCCGTAGAATGGAGACGAATCAAAGAATCCTTCACCAAACATAACAAATGCCGACGGTGCTGGGTCATCGACCGTTGTCCAAGTCGCAGTAAATCCGCCCGTACAGCACGGTAACGCATCACCTTGTTGCAAGAGTATAAAATTCGCTGCATCTGTTGAGGACGCCAACAGTCCACCTGGATTTTTCTTATCTATTCGCCATATAATTGAGTTGGCTTCTGCCACTCGTCCTACGCCAGTAAAGATAGGTGCGGTGTGAGCTACTACCAATGCTTCTCGATTTGTAACTACTGTTGCGGAGAACGTTCCGTCGCCAGAGCCGGCAGCGGTCATTGTTTCACTTGCACCAGCATAGCCTGCGCCAAAATCAGTAATTGTTACAGCAGTCACGGCGCCGTCCGTACCTATTGCACCTACTTCAGCGGTGCCAGAGCCGGCACCAGTAATATCAATTGTATCACCTACTTCGTATCCGGTACCAGGTGTTGTAATGGTTACAGTTGTTAAACTACCCGATGATAGCAATGCATTGACGTTGTATGTTCCCGAAGCGTTTGTATTATCGACTACGAGAGCATCTGTCGGTACTACGTTTGCTGCAAATGCGTTGTCTGCAACGTCTGAGAATATTGCTGTCCCGTCGGCGTTATCTCTCCAAATACCATCTGTACCACTATAAGCGTTCGTTACGGCAGGGCTGACCCAGTAAACCTCTGGATTAGGAATTTCTTGATCAGGACCGCCAGCGAACACCTTACATGATACATCGTGTCTGTCCAACGGAGTGCCGTTTGTACCTCGCTGAACACCTAACAATAGATTATTGGTATAATCTACGCCATGGAACACAATCCTCTCATTACAAATCCAAGCGATGTTAGGTGTATCAAATGTTGTTGGCTGTTCTTCTAATACCGTCACATCGGCAACCGCAATAGTTGTATCAGTATAATCAACCGGTGCTGTGATGGTTGTCATTGTAGGCGTATCATTTCTTAGATAAGATGCGGTTCGCAGGGTGTCGTAATGAATACGGAAGCTATAAGATACCGTAGGTGTGTTTGGGTCATCTACGGTGTCCGCAACAATAACAAGATTTTCTCTTGGGTCTAACGGAACCATCTCTTCTGTTACTCGATCGTTCGCTTCTGGATTTATAAAATCTCCAGATTCAAGATAGGTGTAAACATTGACTGTATATCCGTTTGCTGGTGGACTTACAAATACCAACTTTCCGCCTATAAAGAAGTAATCTACGTTTAGCACGGTGGAGATAGCTTGTCCATCCGTATTGAACACCTGAGCAAATAACAAGAATGTTGGTACAGGCGTTGTTAGTATGAATTCTTTCTGTACACCATCGCCTACAAAAGAATCTTCTGACGGAATATCAGCAAACGTGCCGTCTAAGGATGCATCTAGAATTTCCGTATCAGTGGCATCTTCGTTCGCGTCCCAACCAACAGAGTCCCAACCAAGACTATCCCAAGGTTCTGTAGATGTTGTTCCAACAAGAGACGCGCTATTTGCTTCTACTCCGTCAAAGTACCGGCGGAATTCTTCGCACATGAGACGATTAATTTCTGCCACAGCGGCGATCTCAATTGGGTTTGTTCCTGAAGAACCGTCCCAACCTTGCGAGTCCCATTCTATCGTATCCCAATAAGAATTTTGCGGAACAAAATCTTCATATTGATCACTATCAATATATAATATGTCAGCAAGAAGATCTGTTTGTGAAATAACATAGCGACCTGCTGCGCCTAAACGAATTTCTGTCTCCACTCCGTCTTTCCAGAGGGTGTTGTACCCATCATAAGAAGGATCTGCTATAGCGGCAGACTTTGCGATTCTCATCTCGGTGATTGATAGCGAACACGTGAAGCGATCATACAGCAGCCTAGCTCGCAATGTTCGATCAAGCTCTTCTGCTGAACCTAGTAAATCGTCGACCTCTATCGCACGAGATACTTTATAATCTCGAATCTTTGTTTGATAAGGCTTAACCTCTAGCATATATTCAAGAACATTATCATATGGGTCAGCCTGGAATATGCGATCTGCTGTGATAGGCTTACCTTCTTGTTCTATAGTTACATAAGTGGTCTTGAACGCCCAATCTAAATCTTCTTGCTCTTGGAATACATAATTAAGCATTGAGAAGAAAATTCGATTATTATATCCAGCTCTACCACCTGTCGAAAAAATGTTGTTTCTTAGTGCATCAACAATCGCCCGAAGCTCTGAGCTGTCTGTTATATTTTTGGTGTTTGTATATATCTCATCCTTCAAGACCAAACGTACTTCTTCTTTTGCTATTAAAATAAACTGTTCGTTCTCAGGGTCCCACGAGTAATAAGAAGGTTGCGTATCATTAACCTTTATCACTTCTCCAGGAAATGCATCTGTTATGCTTGACAATAATCCCACAGTTGCTACTTGTCTAGTAGGGGTTAAATCATCTTGTGAAAAACCATCCTCAAACCATGTTTCCCAGTCCCAAAGATTGTTTGTAGGTAGTGCAGAATTCCAATTTGGGTTTTCGTCCCTTAGTCTAATATCTGATAATAATTCATTTACGACCTGCACAAAAATCTTTAATGCCTTGCTTCTGTTATTAAACATGGTCTGTAATGGTCGGCGGCGGATTCCGCTCTTATTAAGATCGCTTAGTGCTGGATCAGGAACAATCAGATATCCTTTGGTTGCATCATCTACAAGAGGTAATGCATTCTGAAAATTATCGAGTGTTGGTGCATTTCCGCCGACAGTCGATACACCAATGGTCACCGGTGTTGTAAATCCAACGAGTGAATCAACCATCTTGTTCCAAAGGTTTCTGTTTGGACTATAATCATCATTTGTTTCGCTACCAAGCTCCCATTCAATGTGGCGTCTATTATCGTTGTCTAGTCTACGGAAGTTGATTTGGAACACATTTCTAGAATCAGTGACTGCTCCTTCAACACCTGAGAAAACAAACCCTGATTGACTAATCGGACTATACCATTGATACAATTGTGCTCGTGGGTTTCTGATTGTTCTTGCGACCTCACTTGCTGATAGTTTACGATTCTTCGTTCCAGGGCTGACTGGGACATCTTTTACCCAGAAATAATAGAAGGTTCTAATTTCTTCTATTAGAGGATCCCACTCTTGTAGTTCAACATAGTCGAGCAGATTTCTTGGCGTTCCGTCTCCTTCATATTCGGAAGGCGGCTCGAGACTTCTTGTCCATTCATATACATCAATGGATGAGCCCGGGAATAGCTTGCCCCAATAATCTCTTCGATAGCGGTCTCGAGACCGATCTGCGTCAGTCTTAGAAGCTGCAATCTCGGCCTCGGTCGCCGGCTGTTCATAAAGTGGATATGCGCATGTGCTGGTATCCCACCACAGCTCACCTACTCGATCAGCACCGAATACCATGCTTGGGCGGTATAGACGCGGATCGCTCAATTCTTCCATCGCACGATTATATCGTGCTGGATCTCTCGAAGAACGATGGCGTATTTCTCTATCAGCAACACCTGGGAAAATCCCTTTATACGGATCGTATATTGGAAGATTTACTAATGTGCTCTTACTATCTACTTCATATATAAACGCGCCCTGGAATTTTTCCGTATCAATTAGTGTTGAGTGTTTTCGATGTGGATTCCCAAATACTCCGCTGGCAACCTCAGTAACTTCCCATTCGCCATTTTCTGCATTGTCAACCCATGCCAAATTTATCAGGCTATCACTAATAACTGGCTCCGAAATCTTATCTTCGAATCGAAGATTATATAGAACCATTGATTCAGTATTTGCAAACTCGTCATTAAGATTTATGGTTTCATCATCAATCGGTTCTCCGTCAAGAGTTAAAATATAAAAGTTTCCATTCGCCAACTCATATGTATAAACAACACCGCCAATTACTACCTTATTCATCAAGTATCGAATGCCCGCGGTCGCTGCATCGGGCAGCGGGCCATCAAAGACGACCAACCCCGGAATTGCTGAAGCTGGCGTAATTGTATCAATCTGAATTTCAAATCCTGAAGACAGCAATTTTGTGATAGGAACATTGAGAGGCAAGGTGATTGCATTATTTATGATTGCGTATACGCCACCATCTACAGTTTCAACCGAAAGAACTTCGCCACTGCCGCCTACGCTGGTAATACGAACTACTGATGGTTCGACAACTTCAACACCTACATATACCGTTGAGATATCAACCGTAAGTTCGTCGTCTACCGAGAAGCCAGTTCCTGCCAAAGATACACTAATCTCATTTACAGTGAATAGTGAATAGTCTATATCGTTTGTGTTATACTGTCTTATCGTTATCGGTGCAACCGACTCTAATAATTGATAAACCGCCCAATCGCGATTATCAGCTTTTGCAGTCCATACCCTACTACCGTTCGAAGGCGGTTTTGGTAAATTCCACAAGCTCTGTAGATTGACAATATCAAACACGGTGTGCGAAACATCTTCAAAATTTACATACCCTGCTCGAGGAACATTGGTCACTTCTTCATCTGCCGTCGGCCATAAACTATCAGCAATGTCAGTCGCAACTCCCGTCGGCTTTGTTATCCAGTGCTCATTATCATCAATGTCTATTGTAATAATATCATCGCCGGCAATATCAGTTTGTATATCGCGGCGCATAACCGCTACTGCACGATCGCTGTTCTCATCAAAGTCGCCAACGATTGGCGTGTCGATTAGTACCGGTGGTGCCTCACCTGTTGGGTATACTCCACCGTCCGTCACAATAATTTCTTTCAGAGTTCCGTCAGTATTCAATACCGAGGTCGCTGTGGCAGCCGTGCCACCCGATATAGATGATGGCAGAGTAATCGTTGGCGGCGTTGTATATACTGCCCCACTACTTACAATCTCAACACGGTCGACAACGGATGTGCTTATGTCACTCTGTTCGTAGGATAGCTCGACGAGCTGTGGATCAACCTTAATGAGGTTTGGCTCGATTAATACTTCTACAAGACCTCGATTTGTAACTCCTCCGAATTCACCAACCTTTAATGCCCATTCTTCATGGACTACGAGCTCGTCTTGAAGTGCGGTTACGACATCACTGCGCTCTAATTTTGCAATACTTTCCTTCGTTCCCTTCTGTCGAATCATTCCTTTGTAAAAATTATATTGAGCATCACCAAGAATATCTAGCCCATTCAAATAATCACGTTCTACATAGCCTGTCAAGTGGCGGGCTACTGCTTCTAGCTCTGGGCTATAGATGTCTCGTTCTGTGTCATGATAGAACCGAACACTATCTACTAAATTCTCAAAGTTTGGTAGCAAGCCGTTCTCGGTAATAATAAATCCGGCTGCCTCTAATTTACCTGTCCAATCCGAGGTTCGTCGGCCGTTAAAGAACAGGCGTTCCTGTCTTGTCCCTAATAGCGGATCGTATATAACATCATTAAACTCTGTTACATTATCGATCGTTACGATAGATTCTGTTTCTGCGGTATTGACACGAAGAGAATAAATCTCTTGTCCGTTAAGTGTTGGTATAACCTCAATGCGACGATCGTTTCTGCGAACCTTTGTGTTCGATGGGTCAATTGCCATTCCGCCTTGATCAAGAATACTGTATACGCTATTGATAATCTTTTCCACCGGCATAGGATAGCCTTCTTTCACATCCAACACCGTGGTGCCAGCCGCAGGACTGAGAGCTATGACATTACCCGGCTCCCAATTGGTCGCCGCCCAGAACAAGAATTCCTTGCCAGCATTCAACCAGTTCTCAACCGTATTACTCTGTGTGTCTATGTTTTCAAAGGACCAGCCCTGCTGTGTTAGGTACTCGCCGTAACCGATTAAGAAATCGAACACTTCCTGCGGAGTTTTTAGTTCTTCGCCATATTCAAGCGATAAGATTTTTCCAGATCCTTGTGGCTTATATGTTACATTGATACCACCTTTTGTAGGTAGTTTAGATAGCTTCTGCCAATTCTCTGGGATAAACTTAGTCGATTCATGCGTTACTAATGCGCGATAAAATTGTCCATTTAATCGAACAATCTTACCAGCATCATAAATACGACCACTTTCGTAATCTACAAATGCCTCTGGCTGTCCTGCAATATTGATATTCCTATCTTTAGGCGATGCTTTTCTTTCATTGTATGAAAAGATGTTCTTCAAAATATCGTAGCCGAATATTCTAAATCCGCCCGTGTCGGTGCCTTGAATTAATACACCGCCATAAAAGTATTCCTTGACTGGTGCTCCTGTGAATAGTCTTACATCTACGTTTTCAACAGGGACAAGAAGATTTGGCGTCTTGGCAGAAACGCTTACACCTTCCACATATAGGCGGGTTGAATCTCTATCAGTAAAGCCAGCCATTTTATGTCCGAGCTTCACATTTAGATTTCGAACCTTATCTCCAAATTCTACACCTACGCTTCGACCAAGCATCTTCAGGTACGATGTAATCCATACCTGATAGCCTGTATTGAGAACCGTGTCTCCACCACTGGATTCGCCATGCACGGTGAGAATACTGTTTCCTATTCTCTTGAAGATGCCATCTCGTTCTGTAACGAACTGGTCTTCATTAGCCGGTGTGACCAAGAAGTTCTCTGCGTTGAATAATCTTTCGCCAAACGCTCCAGGCTTCGTAAGGAATAGTGTCTCTGCAATAGCGAAGTCGAAGGATTCACTAGTTCTCCAGGCGTATTCTACTGGTGCCCAATCTCCGAAAGACCAAATGTCTGCTGCATCGTCAGGTGTAACAGTTCCAAGATGATTGATACACTCTAGCGGTGTGGCTTTTAATGTTCCTGCGTTCGTAACAGGGAGATATGAGGATAGTCCTGGGCGAGCAAAACGCTCGTCGGTTCTGGCGATTTCGAATGATGCATTACGAATGATGCCGCTTTCAATGTCATCCCACATCGAAGTATTTGT
>Ga0209942_1000858_pt1 | contig 17514 bp, 12 predicted proteins | sample SalPonR1_A_D2_MG_FD_185695 | JGI IMG/M metagenome (GOLD analysis project Ga0209942, IMG submission 185695) | Salt pond soil microbial communities from South San Francisco under conditions of wetland restoration - Salt Pond MetaG R1_A_D2_MG... ...
TTTATTAATAGTTTTCGTAGTGGCATATTCTAGTGGGGTTTTGTTGTTTAATAATTTTATACTTTCTTCACTTATGCCATCTAATATAATTAGTATAGTACTCATTTTATTATTTCCTTTAGTGTATCTATTAAAATATCATTATCTTTTTTACTTTTTACAGCTATTCTGTAAAAAGCTTTATTTAGTCCTTTGTAGTTAGAGCAGCTTCTTATTAATATATGATTTTTTTCTAAAAGCTCTTTTAAATCAATATTTTTATCAATTCTAAATAGTATGTAATTTACCTCAGACTTATATACTTTAAAACCTAAATTTCTTAATTCCTTAAGGAGATATTTTCTTTGGCTTTTAATATAAGAAATCGATTTACTAATATATCTGTCTTCCTTAAGAGCAGCCATACCGCAAGCTTCGGCTGCAGCAGATATATTCCAGGGTGGGCCATTTTTTTTGATTGATTTTATTAAATCTATATTGGAACAAATACAGTATCCCAATCTTATACCTGGAATCGAATAAATTTTTGTAAAAGATTTTAAAACAATTAGGTTTGGATATGATTTTATAAAATCAACAACACTGAGATTTGTTTTATTTGGGAGAAAATCTAAAAAAGATTCATCAATCACCACATAAGTACCACAATTATAAGATTTTTCTATTATAGATTGAATTAATCCTTTTTTTGTAATTCTTCCTGTAGGATTGTTAGGATTGCAAATGAATAAGATATCTATATCATTATTTATTAGATTTAAAAAATCTTCATTTAAATCGAAATTATTATCTTCTTTAAGGTAGTAATAGGATATATTGGTGTCTAAAATTTCTAGAGATTCTTCGTACTCTCCAAAGCTAGGCGCTGTAAGAAGAGCTTTTTTCGGTTTTAAAGAAAGGACTGTTCTATAAATTCCTTCAGAGGCCCCATTGGAAATGAAAACCCAATCTTTTGGAACCTCTTCGTAATCACCGATTTTTTGTGAGAGTTTTCTTAATTTAGAATCTGGATACCTATGACATACTTCTAAAGATTTCAAATATGCCTTTTTAATACTCTTTGGAATTCCTAAGGGATTGATATTTGATGAAAAATCAAGAATTTTATCTTCATCTATATTAAATTTTTTTGCGGTAGAATATATGTCTGCACCGTGTTCGTAATTAGTCATATAAAGTCCTTTCTTAGTTTATAAAAGTAATAATCAATAAAGATAATATGAGGGATAAAAATGATGTTATATACATTAGTTTAAAAGTTTTTAAAATATCCCTTGTTTCCAGATTTTTTTTATTATCACCAATATATGGCTTTTCTACAAGCTTTCCTCCATAATAATTAGGACCTCCTAAAGCAATATTTAAGGCTCCAGCCGCTACAGCTTCTGTATGAGCTGAATTTGGACTAGAATGATTATTTCTATCTCTTAAATATATTTTAGCTGCTGATTTATAATCATAGCCTAACAAGAAGGATGAAATTATCATTAAAAAGCCACTTAGTCTTGCAGGAATAAAATTTGCTAAGTCATCAGCTTTGGCTGAAAACCAACCAAAATCCGAATACTTTTCATTTTTATATCCAACCATTGAATCCAGAGTGTTGACTGCCTTATAAGCAAAGCCTAAGGGTGCTCCTCCAATAGCAATAAATATCATAGGAGCAACTATTCCATCGCTTATATTTTCTGCGACTGTCTCAATAGATGCTTTAATAATTTCTTCTTTATCAAGCTTATCAGTGTCTCTTCCTACTATAAAAGATAAAAATTTTCTAGCAACTGATATATCCTCTTCTACTAAAGGCTTATATACTTTCATTGTTTCATCTTTTAAGCTTTTAGTTGCAAGTATGAAATAGAACATCAGTGATTCTAAAGCTACAGCTAAATAAATATTTATCTTAGTTATAAAATTTAGTATTAAGTAAGGCACTAAGTATGATAAAGTGACAGTTAAAATAAATAATAAAATACCAAATGCTTTATTTTTTATTTTATCTTCAGTATTTTTAAGAAAGAATGATTCCAGCATACTTATTAAACTGCCTATAAATTTTATTGGATGTGGAATATTGTGAGAGTCCCCAATTATTAAATCCAATAAATATCCTATGGTTAAAGGTATCATATAAATCTCCTTTTAAATAAAAAATCTTCCATAAATGGAAGATAGTAGTATAAAAGTAAAAATGAATATTAAGAAATGAAAAAAATACTTTTATTTAAGATTATCCTCCCGAAAATCTTTTGATTATAAATTTGGCAGGTCTCCTGACTATCGGATCATCTAAATTCTCACCTTCCCATCAAGCAGTGGTCTTGAGATTTATCACCTTTACAGTAGCGGGGGCTGTAACAGATTTTACTGTTTTCCCTTTTAAAACGTTGTTACCAAATTTAAATATTCAATTAAAATAATTATATATAGCATATAATTATTTGTCAATCATATAAATCAACTAAATTGTCTATATTTATTTAAAAATATTTAAAAATAAGATATAATTATATAATAAACAAAAGAAAAGAGGTGGATAATGAGTTCAGTAACGGTAAGAGAGATAATAGAAGGATTGGACCTTGAGGTTCTTCATTTGCCCGAAAAAGAAATCAGAATTTATAATGATGAATTAATAAGGCCTGGGCTACAACTGTCGGGTTACTTTGATATGTTTGCATATGAAAGAATTCAAATATTTGGTAAAACAGAATCAAATTACGTTGAAACCTTAGATCAAAATAATAAGATAAATCGTATAGATAAAATTTTTTCATACCCTATTCCAGCAGCTATAGTGTGTTCTAATATGAACATAGATAGTGTAATGGTATATTGTGCAGAAAAACACGATAGGCCTCTTTTAAGGACAAAGGATAGTACTACTAAGTTAATAAGTAAATTAGATAATTTTTTAGAGGCAAAATTAGCACCTGAAATAACAGTTCATGGAGTAATGGTAGAAGTGTATGGTATAGGAATATTATTAACAGGGAAAAGCAGCATAGGAAAAAGTGAAACAGCTCTTGAACTTGTAAAAAGAGGACATAGATTAGTTTCAGATGATGCTGTTATAATAAAGCTTATAGGAAATATTTTAGAATGTACTTCTCCAGAGATTACAAGGCATCTACTTGAAATAAGGGGGGTTGGAATTTTAGATATTAATCACCTTTATGGAGTTGGTTCAATAAGATTAAGGCAAAAATTAAATGTTGTTATTAATCTTGAAGAATGGGATCAAAGTAAAGCTTACGATAGATTAGGCTTTGATGAAAAATACGTACAAATTTTAGGAAAGAATGTAAAAAAAATGGATGTACCTGTAAGAACAGGTAGAAATATAGCAATGATTGTTGAAGTAGCTGCAATGAGTATTAGACAAAGAATTTTAGGTTACAATATAGAAGATGAGTATAATAAAAGATTTGAAAATTATAATAAAAACAAAAAAATGTAAATTGTATTTTTATAATATTTGTTATGATTTAAAATCAAATTAATAAAGAAAATTAAAAAATAATCAAACAATTATGAAGCATATTAAGTATGACTTGCAAAAAATAGATAAATTTATAAATTGTATTAAGATTGATTTGTTAAAGAACCTTATCTTATCTATACTGTAGGGAAAAATAAATTAATTTAAAAATGTAACAACTATAACTTGCGAAGATAAGTGAAAGAAAAGCATTTTTTTATTCCTTATTTCTATTAAAATTCAGTTAAAAACTAAACAAATTATTAAATAATAGAAAGGTTTTCTTTTACTATTGACTAAATGTAAAATGCAAGTTATACTTAAAATATAATCATTTTGCACATTGTATACAATAATAGCCAAGGGGGTTAGTAAAAATGGCAAAGAAAACGAAAACAATGGATGGTAATACGGCTGCAGCTTATGTTGCATACGCATTTACCGATGTAGCAGCGATTTATCCTATTACACCGTCATCACCGATGGCTGAGCATATAGATGAATGGGCTGCCCACGGACAAAAAAATATTTTTGGTCAGGAAGTAAAAGTGTCAGAATTACAATCAGAAGGAGGAGCATCTGGAGCAGTACATGGATCATTAGCAGCAGGGGCTTTAACTTCAACTTTTACAGCATCTCAAGGATTGCTACTAATGTTACCTAATATGTATAAAATTGCTGGAGAATTACTACCGGGAGTTTTTCATGTTAGTGCTAGAGCAGTAGCTGGACATGCACTATCAATATTTGGAGATCACTCAGATGTTATGGCAACTAGACAAACTGGATTTGCTCAATTAGCTTCAGGAAGCGTACAGGAAGTTATGGATTTAGGTGGGGTTGCACATCTTACTGCAATTAAAACTAGAATTCCTTTTGTACATTTCTTTGATGGATTTAGAACATCTCATGAAATTCAAAAAATAGAAACTATCGACTACGAGGATTTTGCCAAATTAGTTGATTATAAAGCAGTAAAAGATTTTAGAAAAAGAGCATTAAACCCAGAACACCCAGTAACAAGAGGAACTGCTCAAAATCCCGACATATATTTCCAAGCTAAGGAATCAGCAAATAGTTTTTACACAGATGTTCCAGATATTGTAGCAAACTATATGGAAGAGATGAGTGAAATAACTGGAAGAGAATACAAGCCTTTTAATTATTACGGATCAGAAGATGCTGAAAATATCGTAGTAGCTATGGGCTCTGTTACAGAAACTATTGAAGAAACAGTAGACTATTTAAATTCTCAGGGAGAAAAAGTTGGTCTTGTAAAGGTACACCTATATAGACCATTCTCTGAAAAATATTTCTTTAATGTACTACCAAAATCAGTAAAAAGAATATCTGTACTAGATAGAACTAAAGAAATTGGTTCTCCAGGGGAACCTTTATACTTAGACATAAAAGCAATGTTTTATGACAAAGAAGATAGACCTTTAATTGTCGGTGGAAGATATGGATTAGGATCTAAAGATACTACACCAACTCAGATTAAGGCTGTTTATGATAATTTGAAAACAAATGAACCAAAGAACGGATTTACATTAGGAATAATTGATGATGTAACATTTACTTCACTATTAGAAGGAGATACTATTGTAACATCACCAAAAAGTACTATTAAATGTAAGTTCTGGGGATTGGGTTCAGACGGAACAGTTGGAGCCAACAAAAATGCTATTAAAATTATTGGTGACAATACTGATATGTATGCTCAAGGATATTTCTCATATGACAGTAAAAAATCTGGTGGAATAACAGTTTCTCACTTAAGATTTGGAGAAGAACCAATTAGATCAACATACTTAGTAAATCAAGCAGACTTTGTATCCTGTTCACAGCAGTCATATGTTGATAAATACGATTTACTAAAAGGTCTTAAAAAAGGTGGAATATTCTTACTAAATACAATTTGGAATGAAAAAGAGTTAGAAGAAAATTTACCTTCAAGCCTTAAAAAATATATAGCTGAAAATGACATAAGTTTTTACACTATAAACGCTACTAAGATAGCAGAAGAAATAGGATTAGGCCATAGAACTAATATGGTAATGCAATCAGCATTCTTTGACTTAGCAAAGGTAATTCCTGAAAAAGAAGCTGTAAAATTATTAAAAGAAGCAATTAAAAAAACATATGGTAAAAAAGGTGATAAGATAGTATCTATGAATCAAGAAGCTGTAGACAAGGGAATATCAGAATTAGTTAAGATAGACGCACCTGAATCTTGGAAGGGTTTAAAAGAAGATTGTAAAGATGATGATGGAGATAAAGATAAGCCAGAATTCATTAAAAATGTACTTGAGCCTGTAAACAGACAAGATGGAGATAATCTTCCAGTTAGTACATTCACAGGAAGAGAAGATGGAAGTTTCCCACAAGGGACAGCAGCTTATGAAAAGAGAGGTATAGCAGTAAATGTACCTGAATGGCAGATCGACAATTGTATTCAATGTAATCAATGTTCATTTGTTTGTCCACATGCAGTTATAAGACCTTTCTTAGTAGACGAAGATGAAAAGAAAAATGCTCCAGAAGCATTTGAAACTAAAAAAGCTATGGGTAAAGGGTTGGAAGGATTAGAATATAGAATACAGATTAGTCCTTTAGATTGTACAGGATGTGGAAACTGTGCAGATGTTTGTCCAGCAAAAGAAAAGGCATTAATTATGAAGCCTATCGAAACTCAGGTAGAAGACCAATCGACTAACTGGGAATATGCTGTGGATAATGTGAAAGTTAAAGATACCCTAATGAATAAAGGAACAGTAAAGGGTAGTCAATTTGCACAACCTCTATTAGAATTCTCTGGAGCCTGTGCAGGTTGTGGAGAAACACCATATGCTAAAGCTGTAACTCAATTATACGGAGATAGGATGATTATAGCTAATGCAACAGGATGTTCTTCAATCTGGGGAGGATCAGCTCCAGCAACACCTTATTGTAAAAATGCACAGGGTAAAGGACCTGCATGGGCTAACTCTTTATTTGAAGATAATGCCGAGTATGGATATGGTATGGCATTAGCTGTAAATGTAATAAGAGCTAGCATTGAAGACTCAATGAAAGATATGTTAAGTAAAGATATAGATTCAACTGTTAAAGAAGCATTTGAAGCTTGGATTGAAGGAAAAGAAGACGCTGATGCTTCAGAAAAAGCTACTGAAAAAGTATTAGCAGCTCTTGAAGGTTTCCAAGCATGCGAAGAATGTAAGAAAGATTATGAAAATATAATAGATAATAAAGATTATCTAATCAAAAAATCTGTCTGGATCTTTGGTGGAGATGGATGGGCTTATGATATAGGATACGGTGGGTTAGACCACGTATTGGCATCTGGAGACGATATAAATGTAATGGTATTTGATACTGAGGTTTATTCTAATACAGGTGGACAGTCATCTAAAGCAACACCAACAGCTGCAGTAGCTAAATTTGCTGCATCAGGTAAAAAAGTTAAGAAAAAAGACTTAGGCATGATTTCAACAACATACGGATATATATATGTTGCACAGGTAGCTATAGGAGCAAATCAAAATCAATTTATGAAAGCTCTTAAAGAAGCAGAAAGCTACAAAGGACCTTCTATTATAATAGCTTATGCTCCGTGTATAAATCATGGAATTAAAGCAGGAATGGGTAAATCAATAGAGCAAGAAAAGAAAGCTGTAGAAGCTGGATATTGGCATCTATACAGATTTAATCCACTTCTTAAACAAGAAGGTAAGAATCCATTCATATTAGATTCAAAAGAACCAAAAGCTTCATTTAGAGAATTCCTTGAAAGTGAAGTTAGATATACATCACTTCAAAGAACATTCCCAGAAGTGGCTGAAGAATTATTCCAGGCAGCTGAAGTAGCAGCTAAGGAAAGATACGAAGGTTACAAAAGAATGGCGGAAATGAAGTACTAAAAATATAAATAAAAAGGTCCGGCTTTTAAGCTGGACCTTTTTTAATATATAGTCTAATCCTCAACCCAATTTTTAGATTTTTTTAAAGCTCTTTTCCAATCGTAGTAATATTTTTCAGCCTTTTCTCTATCCATCTTAGGTAAATATTCAGAGTTAGTAGTACTAATATCTTTTATAAATTCCATTGATTTCCAGAAGCCTACAGATAAACCTGCTAAATATGCTGCACCTAAAGCTGTGGTTTCATATATTTCTGGTCTTACTACTTTTTTATCTAAAATATCCGATTGAAATTGCATTAAAAATTTATTATTGGTAGCTCCACCATCTACTTTTAATATTTTTAACTCTATTTCTGATTCTTCAATCATAGTATTAACAACGTCTTTTGTTTGATAAGCAATGGACTCTAAAGCTGCCCTGATAATATGGTTTTTATTTGTGCTTCGACTAAGACCAACTATAGTTCCTCTTGCATACATATCCCAATGAGGAGCACCAAGACCAGAAAAAGCAGGAACAAAGTATACACCTTCATTATCATTGATTTTTTTGGCAAAATATTCACTATCCTCTGATTTATCTATTAGTCTCATTTCGTCTCTAAGCCATTGTACTGCTGCTCCAGCTATAAATATTGATCCTTCTAAAGCATAAGTTATTTCCCCATTTATTCCCCAGGCAATAGTTGTTAATAGTCCTTTTTGGGAATGAATTAATTCATTTCCAGTATTCATTAGCATAAAGCATCCTGTTCCGTAAGTATTTTTGACGGTACCTTTAGCGTAGCAACACTGCCCAAATAAAGCTGCTTGCTGATCTCCGGCTATTCCTGAGATAGGTATAGATACATCTTTAAATAGTTTGTCAGAGCTTTCACCATAAATTTCCGATGAATTTTTCACTTCAGGTAGTAAATTTATAGGAATATTTAATTCGTCAAGCAGCTTATTATCCCAATTTAGTTTTTTTATATTAAAAATCATTGTACGAGAAGCATTTGAATAATCCGTAATATGTATTTTTTTATTAGTTAAATTCCATATAAGCCAAGTGTCTATAGTTCCAAAAAGGAGATCACCCCTTAGGGCTTTTTTTCTTGCGTTTTTTATATTATCCAAGATCCATTTAATTTTTGTTCCTGAAAAATATGCATCAATTACTAATCCTGTATTTTCTTTTACATATTCTTCGAGATTTTTTTCTTTTAATGAGTCACAGATGGAAGCTGTTCTTCTGCATTGCCATACTATTGCGTTATATATTGGTTCACCGGTTTGTTTATCCCAAATAACAGTAGTTTCTCTTTGATTTGTTATTCCAATAGAAGCAATTTCTTCTGGTGAAATTCCAGCTTTTCTCACTACATCTTTAGCTGTGTCTAACTGAGTTGTAAGTATTTCCATAGGATCGTGTTCTACCCAACCAGATTTTGGGTAAATTTGGGAAAATTCTTTTTGAGCAGTTTCTACAATTGCCCCCCTTTTATTAAACAGTATAGATCTAGAGCTTGTTGTTCCTTGATCTAAGGCTAATATATATTTTTTATTCATAAAACACTCCTTGTATATTATATTATTAAAACATTGATAATTTTATTTTATCATAAATACTAATCTTTAAAAACAAAATATAAATAGGATAAATGACCTTGAAAAAAAATTTAAAAAGTTTATAATAATAATGTTACATTAAAGGAGTTAACTATGGATACAACAATACAAATATTAACATTTCTAACAGATATAGTATTACCTTTAGTCTTAGGTTATATTTTAGCCCATAAAACTAGTGTAAGAAGATATCAAATGGAAAAACTATTAAAATTAAATATATATTTTTTATATCCTTTGGTTATTAGTTTAAGCACCTGGATAGTAACAATAAACAAAGAGCTTTTATGGCTTCCGATAGTTGGATTATTAACGCCTTTAATTGGAGGAGGTATAGGATTTGTAACAGGTAAAAAAAGGTTTAAAGATCCACTAGAAAGAGGAAGCTATACTATAGCATATATGCTTTCAAATAGGGGAACTATAGGTGGATTGGTAGCTTTTATAATACTTGGAGAAGTAGGTTATGCATACAACCAATTTTCGCTTATATTTAATACTATTACCCTTTATATGGTAGCATATCCAATTGCATCATATTTTAGCCAAAAATCTGAAGGAAATACTGTGAAAATTAGATTGGGAGATATTCTTTTCACAAAGAATCAAATACCTATCTTAGGAATAATAGTAGGAATGTCTTTAAATTTTCTAGAGATACCTAGACCAGCTTTAATGGGAGATTTTTTCAGTGTCTTAATACATATAGTTGCTTGGTGTGCTTTAATACCAATAGGTATGAATATTGATTTCAAAGAAATGTCTAGATTTAAAAAATTAATACCAGAAATATCCTTAGTGAAATTTGTATTTATGCCTCTACTAATGGTATTTATATCAAGATTTATAGTAAATGATGAAATTATACTAAAAACTATTGTTATTCATTCATCAGTACCAGCTGCAATAAATTCTGTTATAGTTTCGAAAATACATAACCTAAATATTCACCTAACAATAATGGTTTTTGTTTCAACTACTGCTATATATGTTATGGTTGTTTTTCCTATTTTATTTTTAATTCTATAAAAACATAGTATGTGCAAACATAATATGTTAAAATAACTAATAAAGAATAATACAAGGAGATAAGATTGAAATACAAGTTAAAAGAACTACTCCAAAAAGAAATTAATGGACTAATATTAATAGATGAAAAAATGGATAATCATACATATTTTAAAACTGGTGGTCCGACGGAATTGTTTATAGAACCTGAATCTTTAAAAGAACTTAAAGTATCATTAAAAATATTAAAAGAAAATAAATACCCATACTATATAATAGGTAATGGAACCAATATACTTGTTTCTGATGACGGATACAAAGGTGCTGTTGTAAAAATAGGGAATAAATTAAATTCCATATCAATTAAAGGGAATATAGTAGAAACAGGTGCTGGGACATTACTTTCATCATTATCAAAAGCTGCCTGTAAAGAAGGACTTAGAGGTTTAGAGTTTGCTAGTGGTATACCTGGATTTGTAGGTGGTGCTGTAGCAATGAATGCCGGAGCTTATCATGGAGAAATGAAAGATATTATAGATTATGTAGTATGCTTGGATCAAAAGAATAATGTTAAAACTTACACAAATAAAGAAATGAATTTTAGATATAGAAATAGCATAGTAAAGGATGAAGATTTGATCGTATTAAAGATGGGTATTTTGCTGGAAAGAGGAGATACTAATGAAATAAAGGATAAAATCAGCCTTTTAACTAGACTAAGAAAAGAAAAGCAACCTATTGAAATGCCTAGTGCAGGAAGTACTTTTAAAAGACCCAGTGAGGGTTTTGCTGCTAAGTTGATAGAAGACTCGGGACTTAAGGGTTTAAGGTATGGAGACGCAATGGTGTCTGATAAACACAGTGGGTTTATAGTTAATTGTGGAAAAGCCAAAACATCCGAAATCTTAAGCTTAATGAGAATAGTAAGAGAAAGAGTACAGGAAAAGTACTCAATAGAACTTGAACCGGAAGTTAAAATAATAGGTGAAGAATTCTGAGGTTATTATGAAAGTTATAAAAGATTACCACATACATTCCATATATTCAAAGAATAAACACGGAAAATCAACTCCTGAAGAGGATGTAAAAAAAGCATGGGAAATAGGATTAAAGGAGATTGCTGTCTCTGATCATGGACCGAGCCATTATCTTTATGGAATAAAAAGAAAGAACATAAAGAAACTAAGTAATGAATTAAAACAGCTAAACAATAAATACGAAGGAATAAATGTTTTACAGGGAATAGAAGCAAATATCCTTAGCTATGATGGTGATTCTGATATAGAAAATGAAGTATTGGAAAATTGTGATATTATCATGGGAGGATTTCACTACGGTGTTTGCTTTAAAGATTTAAAAACCTTTTATAGGGTTTATGTTTTGAATTTCTTAGGTCGTTTTTCTGTGAAAATTCATAAGTATATTACAGCTCTTAACACAAAGGGAGTAATAAACTTTATGAAAAAGAATAAAATTAAAATACTTACACACCCAGGGGAAAAAATACCTGTAAATATAAGAGAAATTGCTAAAATAGCTTCTGAAGAAGATATTATTTTAGAAATAAATTCATCCCATAGACATTTATCAGAGGAAGATTTAAAATCTATAAAGAATTTAGATATTAAGCTAATAATTGGAAGTGATGCACACCATATAGATAATATTGGGAATTATGAAGTTGCTTTAAATAGAATTAAAAAATCTGGTTTTCCTATAGAAAAAGTAATTAACTTGGAGGTTTAAAATGGAATTTTTAATAATTACAGGTATGTCTGGGGCAGGAAAAAGTCAAGCTGTAAAAGCTTTAGAAGACATTAACTTTTATTGTATGGACAACGTACCACCATCATTACTGCCGGAATTTGCTAATCTATGTAGAGAATCAAAAAAAACTATAGATAAAGTGGCAATAGTTGTTGACATAAGAGGTGGAATATTTTTTAATGATCTTTTTAAAAGTTTAGATTTTTTACATTCAGAAGGATTTAAATATGAGATACTTTTTTTAGATGCTACAGATGAGGTTCTAACAAAGAGATTTAAAGAATTGAGAAGACCCCATCCCCTTACTCCAGATGGAAGAGTATTAGATGGAATAGAAACAGAAAGATTAAAATTAAAAGAAGTAAAAGATAGATCTAATCATATAATAGATACATCTAGTCTTACTAATGCCATGCTTAAAGAGGAAATACACAGGATATTTCTAGAAGGAAAAGAGCAGAAAAAGATTACCATTTCTATAATATCTTTTGGATTTAAGTTAGGAATACCTATAGATAGCGATTTAATTTTTGATGTGAGATTTTTACCAAATCCCCATTATATTACAGACTTAAGGGATAAAACAGGAAATGAAGAAGAGGTACAGAATTATGTAATGAAATTTCCTCAAAGCGGTGAATTTTTTAACAAATTGAAAGATATGATAGATTTTTTGATTCCTCATTACATAAAAGAAGGAAAAACTCAGCTTGTAATAGGAATAGGTTGTACAGGTGGAAAACATAGATCTGTTACTATTGCAAACCTATTGGGAGATTACATAGAAAGAGATAATTATAGAGTTATAATCACACATAGAGATATAATGAAATAGGATAAGAGGATTCTAATGAAAAATAAAAATGATTTAACAAAAGGAAATATAACAGAGAAGTTAGTAAAATTAGCTGTACCCGTAATGGGTACTTCTTTTGTTCAGATGGCTTATAACTTAGCAGATATGGCTTGGATAGGAAGACTAGGAGGCTTAGAAGTAGCAGCGGTAGGTACTGCTGGGTTTTACGCTTGGCTTTCTTTTGGATTTATGATTTTAGCAAAGATAGGTACTCAGGTAAATGTAGCACAAAACGTAGGTAGAGATGATTATAAAAAAGCCGGTAGGTATTCAACAGCAGGACTTCAAGCTGTTATTGTTATAGGAATTATATTCGCTATGACTGTTCTTGTTTTTAGAGAAAGTTTGATTGGATTTTTTAATATTAACGATGATTATGTAAATAGGCTAGCTGTTGAATATTTATCTATTATTGTTTTTGGTTTAATATTTAATTTTATAAATGAAGTTTTTTCAGGAATAATAATTGGCGCTGGAGAGAGCAAAGTTCCTTTTAAAATAAATGCTGCTGGACTAGGTATCAATATAATAATTGATCCTATATTAATATTTGGATTGTTTGGAACACCTGAACTAGGAGTGAAAGGAGCTGCTATTGCAACTTCAATATCACAATTCATAGTGACATTGATATTTATAAGACATATTTACAAAGCACAATATCCGTTTTTTGAATTTAACATTTTTAAAAAATTCTACATGAAAGAAATAATTGAAAATGCAAAGATAGGATTACCTGTAAGTATTCACAGCCTTTTATTTACATTTTTCACAATGGGATTGGCAAGAATTATAGCTGTGTGGGGACCTATACCTGTTGGAGTTCAAAGGGTAGGAGGTCAGATAGAATCCATAACCTGGAGAACTTCTGAAGGTTTTTCTTCGGCTTTAAGTTCTTTTACAGGACAAAATTATGGTGCTAACGAAAAAGAAAGGGTAAAGAAAGGATATTTTTCCTCATTAAGAATAATGTCAGTTTTTGGTTTTTTTACAACTTTGCTACTTATAGTCTTTGCAAAGCCCATATTTAGCTTATTTATACCAGAAAAACAAGCTTTATTAATAGGAATAGAATATCTTCGTATATTAGGACTTTCTCAAATACTTATGAGTTTAGAAATAATGACCCAAGGAGCTTTTGCAGGTTTTGGTAAAACTATACCTCCATCAGTAGTTAGTATAGTCTTTAATGGTTTAAGAATACCCTTGGCTTTATTTTTATCAATGGAAACTCCTTTAGGGCTTAGTGGAGTTTGGTGGAGTATAAGTATAACTTCCATGATTAAGGGTATAATTATTGTAAGTTGGTTTTTGCTGGTATTAGGAAAATATTTAAGACAAGGAGTTGTAGTAGATGATAAGAGAAATAAAACTAAGAAAATCTGTAAGGAAGTATAAAAAAGAATTTTTAAATGAAAAAAAGGAAGAGGTAGTAAAGGAATCTATAAATGAAGCTAAATCTCTTTATGGAAATATCAAGACAAAGATAATATTCGAAAAAGATGGAGAAAAATTTTATAAAACTGCTAGTACTCTAATTAAAAGCTTATTTTTTGTTAAGTCACCTCATTACATTATATTAATGTCTGAGGATAAAGAAGGCTATTTAGAAAATATTGGTTTTATAGGAGAACAAATAGTTTTAAAACTTGCTGGAGCAGGCATAGGAACTTGCTGGTTAGGTGGAGACATTAATGATAAAAAATTCTCTAAAGAATACAGTACAGAGTATAATTTAGAATATATAGCTTGTATTGCATTAGGATATCCTGAAGAAGATTTAGTTGAAACAACTGAAAGAAAAAGAAAGCAATTAGACGAAATATTTAAAGATAGTACTTACAAGGATCACTTTGAAGCAGCGAAAGCTCTACAAGCATCTCCTTCGGCAGTAAATAGACAACCCTGGAGTATTTATCCTAAAAATACAGACTGGGATTATTATATAGAAGAATTTTCTGGAATTATGAGTGATAAAAGAAATAATCTAGCATCAATTGATGCAGGCATAGGATTATCTCACATATTAATGGAGACTAATCGAAAGGGAGAAATGATAAAATTTTCAAAAGAATCAAAAAAAGAAAAAGAAGGATTAAGATATATAACTACTGTAAAATTCAAATAATAAAATAAAAATGCTGGATTATTAAAATCCAGCATTTTTGTTTTTTAGATGTGTATTTTATTATTTAATTGCTTTTGATACTGCATCATCAAATTCGTCCATTATTTCTTGATTTGGTTCTTCAGTAGCTAATGAAACTACATAAATTAAAATTGATGCTATTATAAATCCTGGTATTATTTCATAAAGTCCAAATATAGCCGCAGATGAAATTGCTCCTATTTGTTTCCAAGCTATAACTGTAACTGCACCGGATATCATACCGGCTATAGCTCCCCATTTATTTGTTCTTTTCCAGAATAATGAAGTGATTATAAGAGGTCCAAATGCTGCACCTAATCCAGCCCAAGCATATGAAACTAATCCAAATACTGAACTATTAGGGTCGAAAGCTATAATTAAAGCTATAACTGCTATACCTATAACTGAAAAACGACTAACATTAAGCATCTGATCATCAGTAGCATCTTTCTTGATATACTTCTTAAAGATATCTTCTGAAATTGAAGATGCTGTAACTAATAATTGTGAATCCGCAGTACTCATACTTGCTGCAAGAATAGCTGCTAATAATACTCCTGCTAGTACTGGGAAAAATAAAGTATCAACAGACATCATAAATATTTTTTCAGGATCGTCAATACCGGTAATATATAATCTTCCGAATATACCAACGAAAACAGCAGCAGCTAATGATAATGTAACCCATACCATTGCTATTAATCTTGCTTTTTTAACTTGTTGTGTAGATCCAATAGCCATAAATCTTGCTAAAATATGAGGTTGTCCAAAGTAACCAAGGCCCCAAGCTAAGTTAGAAGCTATTGCTATAAAAGATATTGTGCCTGCTCCACCAACAGTCTTTGTAAGGTGCATAAAATTAGGATCTACTTGTTTTAAACCTTCAAATGCTGTTCCAAAACCACCTAATTCAGCTACCATAACAAAAGGTACTGCGATTAGTGCAAAGAACATTAACATACCTTGTATAAAGTCTGTAAATGAAACTGCCATAAATCCACCTAAGAAAGTATAAGATATAATAATTGCTCCACCTAATAATAAAGCAACTGTATAGTCTATTCCCATTAATGTTTCAAATAATTTTGCTCCTGCTGAAAATTGAGCTGATGTATAAACTGCAAAGAATACTATAATAACAATTGACGATACTAATCTTAAAATATTAGTATTATCTCTAAATCTATTTTCAAAATAATCCGATAAAGTTAAAGAATCTCCTGATACTTCAGTGTAGCTTCTTAATCTTAATGCTACTACTTTCCAGTTGATATAAGTACCGATACCTAATCCAATAGCTATCCAAGCTGCTTCGATACCTGCAACATAAGCTGCTCCTGGAAGTCCAATCAATAACCATCCACTCATATCTGAAGCCTGTGCAGAAAGTGCAGCAGTCCAACTTCCTAGTTGTCTACCTCCAAGTACATAATCTGCAAAGTCTGAAGTTTTCTTATAATATGCATAACCTATTCCTACCATACCTATAAGGTAAATAACTAAAACTATAATTTTAACAATGTTTCCATCCATTTAATAATTCCACCCTTCTATATTTTTTTTATATTGTTCTAATATTCACTTTTATATTAAAAATACACCTCCTTTTATTTTATACATTGAAATATTAGAGCCAATTGCTTAACTATATATAAAGCAATAATTGTGCCAAGTTAAAGCAAAGTGCCTAAACATTGAAAAATCAACATCTAGGCACTTAGAATTGTTATTAAATTAACATGCGTTTATTTTCAGACCACCTACTGTCGAAAAATAGACTAGCATAATTATACTTTTCTTTTGTAATACTGTTTATAACAAATAGGGCTAGTCGAAAAATTGACTATGTCAGTTTATTTCTAAGTTTATTTTATTTTCTTTCAATGTAAACACAGCTGTCATATTTTCTTTAATTTCTCCTTTTAGGTAAGCATCAGATATTTCGTCTTCTATATATTTTTGTATAGTTCTTCTTAAAGGCCGAGCACCATACTTTGTGCTGTAGCCTTTTTCTAGCAGAAAATTTCTTGATTCTGTTGATACCTTAATATCAATTGATTTTTCAGTAGCATCCTTTATTACCTCTTTTAGCATAAGATCTACAATTTTCCTTAACTCACTTCTCTTTAATTCTTCGAAAACGACAATTTCATCCACTCTGTTTAAAAATTCTGGTCTAAAGGATTCTTTAAGAGCATCTTTAACTTTATTTTCTAAGGCTTCATACTCGTTGTTACCGAATCCAATTCTATTTCCTTTGTTGTTAGTTCCTGCATTGGATGTCATTATTACTACTGTGTTTTCAAAGTTCACAGTTTTCCCTTTATTGTCTGTTAGAATTCCATCCTCTAGTATTTGAAGAAGTAAATTAAACACATCTGGATGAGCTTTTTCTATTTCATCCAGTAATATAACAGAATAAGGCTTTCTTCGAATTTTTTCTGTTAGGAAACCTGCTTGGTCAAATCCGACATATCCTGGAGGTGCTCCAATTAATTTAGACACTGTATGCTTTTCCATATATTCCGACATATCAAGTCTAATTAATGCTTCTTCATTTTCAAAGAGTTCGTAAGCTAATGTTCTTGCTAGTTCAGTTTTACCTACTCCTGTAGGGCCTACAAAGATGAAGGATGATGGCTTTCTTTTCTTTTTGAAGCCAGATCTGTTTCTCCTAATAGCTTTAGCTAAACTTGAAACTGCTTTATCCTGACCAATAA